>Ga0209512_1003644_pt1 | contig 14333 bp, 12 predicted proteins | sample frozenSSSSmetaG_FD_184142 | JGI IMG/M metagenome (GOLD analysis project Ga0209512, IMG submission 184142) | Glacier valley bacterial and archeal communities from Borup Fiord, Nunavut, Canada, to study Microbial Dark Matter (Phase II) -... | ecosystem: Environmental > Aquatic > Freshwater > Ice >... | reverse complement strand
ACCCCATTGAGCACCGTGTCTTCAGCGAAATCAGTAAAACCTGGCAAGGCTGTCCGTTACGCTCGTTTGATGTGCTGCTCGACTTGCTGCGTCAAACCAAAACGCACACCGGCTTAACCGTTCAAGCACAGCGGGTGACTCAGCTTTACAAAACCGGCGTCAAAGTAGCGGATACGGTGTTCGATGCACTCAACATTCAACTGCATGAAGTCTGTCCGCAGTGGAACTATACCCTTTATCCATGTTCTCTACCCTGAGCGCGGGATTTTATACTTTTATGAACCCTAAGACCCGAACCTGCTGACCCACGTCAACGAGTTGACGCAATAGCAGGCTGCCGGTGTTGCCAGTTGGGGTGGTTACGAGAATCATCATGTGCCTCATTAGATGTATTGCATTCTGAACGTTGCTATCGCGTGGTCTCGGCGGAAGCACTCTGCTCATACCGCAGCCACGTTGTATATCCATTATGCAAGCACGTTCCTGACATCTTGTGTCAAGAACAAATCCGGCTATATTTCGTCGTAAGCTGCCACAATCGCTTTTGCCGTTTCGAGAACAGCCTGCTCAAGCGCAAGCGACCCAACGACCTGAACCTCTGCACCTAAACCAAAAACGTTCATGCGGGCTTCATACAGTGACAAAAACAGGACGCGCACCGTTAACCAGCCGTCTGCGTCCAGATCTGCGAGTTTTTCATAACGCTTCGAGATATGATCGCGCAGTGTATCAAATGCATTCACTGTCAGCCGAAGCACGACCGGATAGAATGGGAACGTCGCTTCACGCGTTTGCTCGAAGTTACGGCTCATCTCTTGCCAGTAGCGTACCAGGTCGAATGTTGAATCGCGTTCAAAGTGCGTTTTGGTGACCCGCAGTGACACGAGGCGCGCAGCCCGATACGTGCGATATTCATTTTTGACCGTTTGCGCGATGAGATACCAGGCATTCGCCTTAGCGACTAACGCATAGGCAGCCAGAGTTTGCTCGGATATAGTGCCTTCGTAATTGCGATAGTCCACTACGATCAGACAATCTTCCCATACGGCTTGCTGCAAATCAGCCAGGAGCGGCGGCTTTTCGTTATAATCGAACCAATTTGCAGAATCAATATAGAAGCGTTGTCGCAGACGGTTTACTTCCTGCTGATGAATGCCTGGCAATGAAGCAAATAGCTTGAGTATCGTCCCCTCAACAGCGCTCGCCAATCCCAAATCGGCCAGCGGGCCAGCATCAGCGTTCACAAAGAGTGTCCGTAATTCGGCAATTGATAGCCCGGTTAGCGAAGTCCGGTAATGTTCATCCAAAAATATCCCGCCGTTTGTTCCAGTCTGCGTATAGATCGGAACGCCTGCAATCGAGAGCGCTTCGACATCACAGTAAATGGTGCGTTCCGACACTTCAAAGCGTGTCGCTAGCGTCTCCGCTGTGATACGACCTTCCCTTTGTAGCGACAACATGATCGACAGCAAACGATCTGCACGCACTCGACTATCCTTAGAATATATTTGAGCGCTAAAAGCTGAACGCAAACGACGGGCGACTTCGATCCCACTGACAGGCAAGCGCTTGTGCGCTTGTCTCGGCTTCGGCAATCACGACGATGCTGCCTGACTCAGTGAGAAAATCCACGAATAATGGGTTTGGCTGACTTTGCAACAGCCCTGAAATAATAGCAGGGTCTTTCAGTTATCAAGCTGCGGTGAGTCCGCATCCGTGCCGATCGGTAAGCGGATCACAAAACGTGTGCCACCCTCATCCGGGAATTCGGCGCTAAGCTGACCCTCATGCAGCTCGACAATTTGCTGACTGATGTACAAACCTAACCCCATCCCACCCAAAAATCCCTCACCATGCGCTTGCACAAACCGATCAAAAATGGAGGCGCGGCGTTCCGCTGGAATACCAATTCCATGATCGGTTACTGAAATACACGCCCATTTATCTTCCGACATGGCCTGCTCAACGCTGATATCAACCGTGATCGCGCCACCATCCGGGCTGTATTTGACAGCGTTATCGAGCAAGTTGCTGAGCACCTGTTCCAATCGTAAGGGGTCGGCGCGCAGCAGCAGCATCGCAGGTGCATGGACATGAATGTTGTGCAGCGTCGCATTCGTTTGCATGGCGGTTGCAACACCATTTGCCAACGCAACCACATCGATCAGGCTGCGTTCCAATGTCAGCTTGCCTGATTCTAACCGGGACACATTCAGCAGCGTACCGATGAGCGTGGTCAGTTTGGCAGATTGGCTATCAAGCGTATGCAGCGTTGTTTCCAGGCGCGTCGGATCAACCGTCCCATGTTGGTTGAGCTGTCGAAGCAGAAGCTGTGTAAAACCTCGTAAACTGGTCACCGGCGTTTTGAGTTCGTGCGCCGCAACTACCAGGAATTCATCGCGCACAGCAATCGATTGTCGAGCTTGACGATACAGTTGTGCATTCTCTATGGCTTGCGCTGCCCGCCGAGCCAACTCTTCCATCAATGGCAAATCGCTCTCACTGTAATGACGTGAAGAATTAGCCATAGACAGCGTCATAACGCCGATGGCCTGTGTGCGAACTATCAGCGGAAGCATCACAAACGAGACAAAGCCAATTTGGTGCATCAGATATAAATGCTGCTCGTCTTGTGCCATCGCGTGGTACAAATCGTCGCTTGCATCGGCTACAAACATCGTTTTTCCAGAAGATAATACCGCGCGCACCGTTGCCGAATTGGGATCGGGCGGATAGTCCCTGGCGATCGCTGACATGGCCTCCTGAATGGCAGCATTCTGGGCCACAACCGCTACTCGTCGCAAGGCGTGATCCGCATCGATCAGATCCAGCGCATAATAATCAGCTAACTCAGGCACCAACAGTTGCGCCAGATTGGACAGCGTTGTTTCATAATCCAGCGACGTTGCCAGCAGCATCCCTGCCTGCGCCAGAAGCGCCAACTTAGCCTCAGCCTTTTGTGCCTGCGTGCGCGCGGTCTTTTCCGCTTCGTAGAGCGTGGCACGGTCGATCGCCTGTGCGCATTGGCGCGTAAAAGCGACTAGAAACGCTTGATCACGCTCGCCAAAGGCTTGTGGCTGCTCAAAGCTGAAGCCGATACCGCCAATGGTTCGGCCTTTAACGATGAGTGGGAGCACCGCCCACGACACATACTCGCTTTTTTCAAGCTGAAACAGCGGATAACGTGCGTTCCAGCTTTGAAGCGTATGCAGCCAGATCGGTTCGCCACTGCGCACGGCTTCTGCGATCGGCACGGGCGTCTCCACTGAGAAATGCTGCCAGGGTTCAAGTAGTTCGGGATCGTAGCCCACACTTTGAATTGGTACTAACATTTGCGCGTCGGTCAGCAGATCGATAAAACATGATGCACCCCCTAATGCCAGCGCACCTTGTCGGATGAATACCGCGCCGACTTCGGCCAGAGTCAAAGTGCCCGTTAATTCCGCAGTGACTTCTTGCAATTGTGAGGTGCGCTGCATCGCCTGTTGAATGTCATGATATAACCGTTGATTTTCAAGCGCGCTGGTCGCCAGCGCTGCGGCGCTCTCGCGTTCTTCCTCATAAATGTGTGCGTTGGCAATCGAGGTGGCGACGTGCTCAGCGATCATGCTTAGAAACAGCGCATAAGCATCATCCAGCGCACGATGGGGACTGATGGCACTGACCAGATAGCCGAGTGGCTGCTCTTGCTGCGATCCCACTATTGGCAAGATACGCGCGTGCGTTGGCGGAGTATCCCACGCCGCCGATAGCAATTGGGACTTCGGCATACTGAAACGAGCAGCTAAATCAGGAACCGTCATTGGTTGGCTGTCAGCTTCGGCAAGCGGCCACGTATTAGGCGCGCGAGCGTACAAATCAATGACTGGCGGACTCAGCGCTGCATCGCCGTTTGTCCCTGTGCTGCCGATCAAAGTAGCGCGCTGACGATCCGGCTTGAGCAGATAAATCAAGGCGAAGGGCACATCTTGCGGATTGAGCGCCAGGGTTTCAGCGGCAATGCGGCCTGCTTCCGGCGCCGTTTTAGCTTCGCCAGCGCGTGCCGCCAGTTCATGCAGCGTGCGCGAACGTCGCTCATTTACTATTTGTGCGGTCGTTTCGGTAACCACCGTGAAAACGCCGCCGATACCGCCCGTTTCATCGCTGATGGGGCTGTAGGAAAAAGTGAAGTAACATTCTTCCAGATAGCCGTTACGTCCTAGCAGCAGCATTTGGTTTTCCGACCAGGTTGCTGTGCCTTCATTCGATACACTGTTGAGCATTGGGCTGATCACGTCCCAAATTTCCGGCCAAACCTCGCGCCCAGGTTTCCCTAAAGCAGTAGGGTGTTTAGCCCCTATCAGCGCAATGTAAGCGTCGTTATAGAGCTTGACCAGGTCGCTGCCCCACCAGATGAGCATCGGAAAGCGCGATGCAAGCATGATGCTAACGGCAGTTCGCAAGCTCTGCGGCCACAGGTGGATCGGTCCGAGCGGCGTTGCGGACCAATCCAGTGCGCGAATCAGCACACTCATCCGGCTGCGGTCGCTTAAAAAATCACTATTCGCCGTGTCGCTATCCACGAGTTCAGTCACGGGGCTTTTACCCTTCAAAGATGCCGTTAACGAAGAATTTTTTACTGCTTACCAGTGCTTAAAAAATCAAATTGTAACTTACGCTCACAAAATGATCAAACCCTGCCGAGTCGCGCGCACGACGGCATCTGTGCGGCTTTGTGCGCCGAGCTTGCTCATGATCGCGTTGACATGAAACTTGACGGTGCTCTCGCTGATGCTGAGCCGCTGCGCGATCACTTTGTTCGGTAAGCCTTGCGCCAACGTCTGCAAAACTTCAGATTCGCGCGCCGTCAGGTCTTCAATCAGCGGATCGAACGTGCGTTCGCGGCGCGCAAACAGGCTTCCCGCCAAGGCCGGATCGATCACCACCAACCCATGCGTGATCGCCTCAAGCGCCCCGATCACACTTTCGATCCGGGTGCTGCGTAAAAATAAGCCGCGTGCGCCCGCTGTCCACGCCTCGATTGCATTTGACTCATCGGTCAGCAGCGCCACCACCGGCACGGTCAGATCGTCTAAACCTGCTAACCGTTCGATCGCGTTGACCGCTGACCAGCCCATCTCCCACACGATCACGTCCGGCGCGTACACGCTGATGCTTGCGGCAAGATCAGCGCTTGCCACCTGTCCGGTCACTGGAAGCTGAGCACTCAGCAGCGCCGATAAGCCCGCCCGCGTCAGCGGATCATCGGCCACGATCAGCACGCGCGGTGCGTCAACCATGCGCGGTGTCGAGCAGCGGCACAGCATTCACAAGCGGTACTGCATCGACAGGCGGACTTTTGGCAAAGCGCAGCCACAGCGTATATAGCCAGGCGATCCCAATGTACGAGGCCACCGGCACCAGATCACGCCAGGGCAGCGGTGCCCAACCGTCAAAGCGCAGCGTGACATAATCGTACAAAAAGGCTTCCCACGTGACCAAATAGCTGAATACCAGCGTCAGCCGCCGCAAGCGACCATCCGGCAGCACAGCGACCAACACAACCGCCCATGTCACGTACCAAGCCATGAACCAGGTTGCGGATACCAGTAAATAGAACAGGATGACTGCTGCGGACGCGCGTACCGCCGCTAACGGATCGCGCCGCTTGAACACAATCCACATTTGCCACAGGTAAAATAAGCCGAACAGCCCGATCACGGTATAGCGAACGATTTTGGCTGCTGTATCAGTATCGGTGTATTGCTCCAATGCCTGACGAATCACCGCGCCTGCCGATCCGGTGAACATGTTGCCGACTCGATTAGTGGGCAGCGAAATGGTATCCAGGCCGAACGGCAAATACAGCAAAACGATCAACGCACCGCCAAGCAGTGCTGAGCCAAGCACATAGCGCAGCCGTCCGCGCATACTCAATTCACGCAGCGCTACAATTACGATGAATGGGATCAGCAGGATCGGGATGAACTTTACCAGCGTACCCACCAAAGCGGCTAGCGTCGCGCCCACATACCAGCGCCGCATCAGACAGTACACGCTGCCTGCAATGAACGCCGCCATGACCACATCGTTATGCGCCGTGCCGCTCGTCGTGAACGCGATCAACGGATTCCAGGCGAACAGATACACGCCAAGTGCAGCACGCTCCGGCGCGATGATGCGCAGTGTCAGGCCGATCAACAGTGCCGCTGCCGCATAACCGATCAACGAGAGCAGCTTATAAGCGATCACGTTAGCGGTATTGTCGTCACCCGCCAATTTGCTGGTCAGCCCGGATAGCAGCTCCCAACCGGGGCCATATGCGGACGGAATATCGCGCCAGCCCGTGAAGCGATAAAACGGGTCGTTGGCGATGTCATTGGGCACAGCGCGTAGCGGATTCAAGCCGTACACGGAGGTCATGCGTCCGCGAATGATATTGTCGTATACATCATCGGCGTCAAGCGGATATAAAGGCAGCAGCACCGCATTGATCAGCAGCGCACCCCCTATTAAAGCCGCCCAGTGTGCGCGCGTCAGGCGACCGCTCAGGCGTTGTGCCGCAAGCAGGTACAAGCCGAATACGACCGCGAAGCCGCCTACATACAATAGCGCACTCTGGCTGCTCAGATTGCTGAGTCCGCTGAACGTTTGCCCGGCTTCTTCGCCATGTTGAGCAAGGCTGTAAGGGCGCGTGAACGCTACGTAAAACATAGCCGCCATGATCGCGCTGATCAGCAAAAGCGTGGTCGGGCGGATCGTGCTTTGCGTTTGTGCGGTGGACTGTTGGGCGTTGGGCTGAGTAGATGCTGACTGCATAGATTTCCTAAGAAATTACCTGAAAAACTACAGGTTATCGGGTGGTAAGGCCAGCGAAATAATCAAAGCGGCGTGTGACAGCGGCTTGCTCAAATTGTCAAGATCGCCGTTCGTTTCGTAATCCAGCAGGACAACGGTTTGCGTTTGACCTTCGATTTTGAGCTGTTGGATTTCTGCTTGCAAATGATGATCCAACACCCATTGATAGCTCGGCACATAAATCTGACGGCGTGCGTCGCCATAGCTAAGCAGCGCGCTCCCGCCGACGCCCACCCGATGCCCTAACACAGCGCCTGATGTGCGCGTGCTGCGCTTGATGTTTTTCATCGTCGTAACCGCAAACTTGCTCACGTCAATATCAATCTTCTCAAACACTTTCAGCCCTTGCCAGATGCCTTCAACCGACGCCGCTACAATTTCAGGCGAAAAGGGTACTGGAATATTGCCGTGTGGATAGAACGGACTGAATTTGATCCACGGCTGCATCCCTTGTGAGGTCACATCCAGGATCAACGCTTGCGGATACAGCGCGGCCAGCGTTTCGGGCTTGCGACGTTTGCTCTCTACGATAAACGGCATGATGGGCTTACCTTTGCTCAGGCGCGCAAGGTGAAGATCGTCACTTCGGGACGGCAAAAGAAGCGTACCGGCATTTCTGCCAGCCCAATCCCGCGATTAGTGTACACCCACAACCTGTGATCAGGGCGCTTGATCTCGTACAATCCCATCGGATAGTGCCACGCCATATCCGGCAGCACCAGCGGGCCCGCCCACGGAATGCGTATCTGTCCACCGTGACTGTGCCCGGACACCTGTAAACCGACGCGCCGATCGTGCGCTGCTATGTCCGCATAATTCGATTCGTGCGCCATCAGAACGACCGCTGCATCCGACGGCACACCGCGCAGCGCTTTATCCAGATTGGGCACGCCTTCCCAAATATCATCGACGCCTGCGATCACCAACGACGCACCACCGCGCCGTACCGTATGCGACTCGTTGACTAACATACGCACGTTAGCCGACTCGACCGCTTGCTGTACCTGTTCAAAAGAAGTCCAGTAATCGTGATTGCCAGGGACGCCGAACACGCCATCATGCGCCCGCAGCTGTCCTAAATCGCGGATTCCTGCCAGACTCTCGGCATCGACGCGGCTCACCAGATCACCGCCAATGAGCACCATATCCGGCTGCATCCGGTTGATCCGCCTGATCACACGTTGCAGTGCCGCTCTATCCAGCAGCTTACCTTCTGCCAGATGCAGATCGGCCAGCAAAATGATCCGGTAGCCGTCAAAAGCGCGTGGCAGTCGGTCAAGCGCGATCGTTTGCGCGCGCCATTGCGTCCAGCGCGGCTCAAGCTGAGTGGCGTACAAGAATGTACCGACGCCGCCTAGCCCCGCCATGACCGCCATGCGTGCCAGCGTCGGCGTCACCCAATGCCAGCCTTTGCGCGTCCGTTCCAATGTGACTCTCGGCAAATCCACCTCTTTGTTGATTACGACAGGCTCACTGCTTGCGACGATTGTACCGAAAAACACAAAGCAAATGCCACATGCGCTACAATTCAATCATCGCAGATCGTTATGTATATGGGCTGGATAAAAGGTAAGCGGAGAAAGTTCAAGCGATGTGGAAACATTATTACAGCGTCACCTCGATTGCCGAAGCGTTGGCGCTGCTGGCAGAACAGCAAAGCCACGCGCGCATTGTGGCGGGTGGCACGGATATTTTGATCGAACTGGAGCGCGGCGTGCGCAAAGGGATCGATACCCTGATCGACATTTCGCGCGTGCCCGGTCTGGATACTATTTCGCTGCATGGCGACTCGATCCGGCTAGGCGCGCTCGTTACGCATAATCAGGTGGTCAACAGCGCGTTAATCCAACGCCGTGCGCTGCCATTGGCGCAAGCCGCCTGGGAAGTCGGCGCACCGCAGATTCGCAATCGCGGTACTATTGCGGGTAATTTGATCACGGGCAGCCCGGCCAACGACACCATTACGCCGTTGTGGGCGCTCAACGCGACGGTCACGCTCACGTGTTTGCAAGGTGAACGGACGCTCGCACTGCCTGACTTTTATGAGGGCGTCCGGCGAACGGCCATGCGCCCGGATGAGATGCTGACGGCGATCCATATTCCGGCGCTGTCCGAGTCAAGTGATCGTGGCATGTTCATCAAACTTGGCTTGCGACGTGCGCAGGCAATTTCAGTGGTGAACGTGGCAGCGATGCTCGGCTTTGCGGCGGATAACGAGACGGTGACGCGCGCCAGCATCGCGCTAGGCAGCGTGGGGCCGACGATCGAGCGCGTCACGACGGCGGAAGCATCATTGATCGGACAACCATTGACGCCCGCCGTTATTGCGGAAGCCGGACGTTTGGCAGCGATCGCTTTGAACCCGATCGATGATATTCGCAGCACCGCCGAGTATCGCGCCGAGATGATCCGCGTATTGGTGATCCGCGCGCTCCGCACAGTGGCCGCGCATGAGGAGCGCAAATCGTGGCCGAGCCTGCCGCCCATGTTATGGGGTCACCTGCGCGGCAATACGCCCGTACTCGATAGTTCGATCACGCACGACGCCGCTACCCCGATCGAAACGACGATCAACGGTGCAGCCCGCACAATCGAGACGGGTCAGCACAAAACGCTGCTGCGCTTCTTACGCGAAGATGCTGGCTTGCCGGGGACTAAAGAGGGCTGCGCCGAAGGTGAATGTGGCGCGTGTACCGTTTTCTTGGATGGGGCGGCGGTCATGGCGTGTATGGTGCCTGCGCCGCGTGCTCATCACGCCGAAATCGTTACAGTGGAAGGGTTGGCGTCCGTGCCTGACAACCCGACCAGCAGCGAATTACACCCGGTACAGCGTGCGTTTGTCGATGCGGGTGCGGTACAATGTGGCTATTGCACGCCGGGCTTTGTGATGTCGGCAGCTAAACTGATCGAAGAGTATCCGCAGCCCACCCGCGCTCAGGTGATGCAGAGTATCACGGGCAATTTGTGCCGCTGCACGGGTTATTATAAGATCATTGAAGCGGTGCAGAATGCAGCGAAAGAATCTGCTGCATCGCAAGCGGTTTAAGTGTACGACCTCATTGTCATATCGAGTTGAGATTATCTGAAAGGACCTGAACTTCATGTCACAAACGTGTACGCATATGGATCAAATCAAAGTGACCGAGCCAACAACGCATGTGTGCGAAGAATGCGTGAAGATGGGCGATACCTGGCTGCATCTGCGCATGTGCCTGATCTGTGGCAATGTGGGCTGCTGCGACAGTTCCAAAAATAAGCACGCCACCAAGCACTTCCACAGCTCGAATCATCCGCTGATACGCTCTATTCAGCCCGGCGAAGCATGGGTGTACTGCTACGTGGATAACATCATGGCGGGTGAACTCGAACGATAAGCCGAAAACGCGCCAGGTTTGTTGAGCGAAGCAAACCTGGTTTGTCAGCCCTCAACCGCGTGCGCTATACTCTGTGCAAAGATTGCTAATCGAAAGCATATTCCTGTGATTCGCACGCTGTTGTTGAATGTTTGCATAGCTTCTGCGTTGTTGATCGGCAGCGCTCAGCCGAAATCCGCACCCAAGGCTCCAGTCGCAACTTCGGGCACGCTGAGCGTAGTTGCCAAAGGTGCTGGCGCGCCGGATGATCTGGCGATCAGTGCGGACGGTACGATCTATTTTGGCGATCTGGGCGTAAACCGCGTATTCGCGATCAACCCGGATGGCAGCATAAAGCCGGTGAGTCCGGTGATCGACGCGCCAGAAGGGATCGTCGTGCTGGATGACGGCAGCTTGATCGTCGTTGAGCAAGCGGGCAATCGGTTGTATCACGTCGATCCGACTACGCAAGCGCTGTCCGTGTTTTATGGTGTGGGCAATAAGACGCGCAATCCGGGTATCGACAGCTTGAGCCGCGACCCATCCAATGGCGATTTGCTCATCCCGGATGCGCCGACGGGTCGTATTTTGCGACTGTCTGCCGATGCCCAACACCTCAGCGTTATTGCGTCCGGCTTCCGTCGCCCCACCGCCATCGCGCAAGCCGCCGATGGTACGCTGTACGTATGCGACGAGTACGGCCAACACATTGATCGGATTACGCCCGATGGCAAACGCTCGGAAGTTGCCTTGATCCCGACACCGGACGACGTGATTATGAATACCGACGGCAGTTTGCTCGTCAATTCGCTGCGCGGCACCATTTGGCGAGTCGATCCGCTTACGGGGAAAGCGACTGCGCTCGTTACTGGTTTAATCGAGCCACACGGCATTATTTTGGATCACAACGGCGACCTGCTGATCGCTGATGCCAAGCTCAATGAAATCTTGCGCTTATCAGGCTTTTGAGCTAATTTTAGGCCAACACTGATGCGCTTGCAGGTTCACAAAAAGTGTGCCAAGTTTCGCGTGGCACACTTATTGCTGAAGCTCATCAGTAATCCAACTAACACTAGAAATTAATAGCGAGACTTGACTCAATGGAACAGTCCCACGATTTTAGCGTCTCGTACGAACAACATCCTTCGCCAACGCTGCTGGCCTACACGCGCTTGCTGGAACTTCCGGCCTGGAAGCTGGAGCAAACGATACAGTACGAAGTCTCGCAAAATCCGGCACTGGAGTTGACTGAACAGGATACCTGCAAACGCTGTGGCAGTGTGCGCGAAGACGGTATTTGCTTCTATTGTCTGGAGCGTGCGCAAGAATATAATCGCAGCTTGTTGTATCAATCCGAACGCGCTCACAACGACGACGAAGATTTCGACGTGTTCGCGGTGGTAGCTGCGCCGCGTCCGCTGAACGATATGCTTCTGGAGGATGTGCGAATCATTTTGCCGTCCGATCTGCACGGCTTGGCCGAATATATTATCGGCAATCTGGACACGCATGGCTTTTTGAGCCAGCCGATCGGAACGATGATGCGGGCGCTGTCGATCGAGCGCCAACCGATCGCGGATGTGATCGACGCGCTGCGGCAGGTGGGGCCGGTGGGCATTGCCTCACGCGATCCCGAAGAATGCTTGCAACTTCAACTTGAGTCGATGGATCAAAACGGGCTGGATGTGTCGCCGCTGGTACGTACCCTGATCATGGAACGTTTTGACGATTTGGGGCATGGGCGCTATACGGAAATCGCGCTGCAATTGGGCGTGCGCTATCAGGATGTGCTCAAAGCGCGAGATTATATCCGCGTTCACTTTCAGCCGTACCCCGTCTCAGACACCCCCGAAAGCGCTCAGGGCGCAGTCGATACCAGCGACACGGCGTATGTTTCGCCCGATGTGCGGATCGCCTATGACAGCGCTACCGACAGCTTTTTTGCCGAAGTACCGGAGTCGCAGCGTGCACGCGTTCACGTCGCCACGATTTACCGCGAATTGGGTAAGCAAGTGAGCCGTGGAACGATGGTGGATATTGCGCCGGGCGATCGCGAACACATTTTGGGCAAGCTGCGACAAGCGCAGCAGTTCATTTCTTATCTGACCGAACGCGGCAACACATTAGAGCGCGTGTGCCGCGTGGTGATCGGGCGACAGGATGCGTTTTTGCGGCATGGCGTCCGCGAATTGTGTCCACTGACGCGCGTAGAAGTGGCGCAGGTGCTCAATGTGGATAATTCGACCGTCAGCCGCGCCGTCAGTGATAAATATGTACTGCTGCCATCCGGCGAAGTCGCGCCCTTCTCGATCTTCTTTGAGCCGTCACGGAGCGCGCAGGATGTGCTGCGCGAGTTGATCCTCAGCGAAAAGCCGCCGCTGACCGACTCCGAATTGTCCGATCGGATGAAGTCTTATGGCTTTCCGGTTGCGCGCCGCACGGTCGCCAAATATCGCAAGTCGTTGGGGATCATGTCGTCGCGCTTCCGCTAGACTCCCTGCGGACGCACGCGCAAGAACGCACGAAACAACGGCGGCGCGACCATCACCCAATCGCCGCGCTTGGCGATCAACTGTTTCTCGGCTAATTGGCGCATTTCCAGCGATCGCGGATCGACCGCATCCGCGCGCCCGGTCATGATCAAGCCGAGCGTCTGCTGTTCAGCCGGGTTCAAGCTCAGCCAGATCGTATTGCTCTCCGCTTGCACGCCTCGATTGCGGAGCAGCCGATCGGCAGACTCTTCATCATTCAGACCCTCGATTAAATCACTGGCCGCGCCATACGCCGCCCGCATCAGCCCCGCGTGACCACCCGATAAGCGAATCAAAGTGTCCTGAATCGCCGGTGCATAAGTCAGATTGTTGCGTTCGATGATCTGCTGCATCACTTCGCGTGCATCACGTTCGCTGTACGAGCTGATGTAGCGCGTATTGTCCGAAAACAACTCGGTGAACGGCTCTAAGCCGTCGTAGTCGTAGCCATTTTCCTGGATCAAATCCGCCAGCCCCTTGCGCGTCACGGTCACGTACATCAGGCCATACTTGTAATCATCGCGCAAGCCGCGTAAGGTGCGGAAGAATTTTGGCGGTAGTTCGCGCAGCATCAGATCGAACTCGTCGAATAGAAAGACGAGTCGCGCGCCTTGCCGGATCATCAAATCGATGCTGTACTCGAAATTGCGCAAAGCAACGTGTACCGTCAGCGGATTTTCGCCGTTCAGCAAGTTTTGATAGACTTCGTAGAATTCTTCGGAAACTTCGGGGGCCATCCGAGCGAACAGCGGTTGAAAGTGGCGAAACAGCCGATGCGTCATGATCTCGTAGCCTGCCCACGAATTGGGCTGCAACGATCCAGCGACGGGTGGCAGCGGATCCAGCATATTGTTCGGATCAACAAGGATCGTGTGCAGGTTAGCGGCATCTGGACCGATGTAAAATTGCTGCACTTCGGGCAGTTGCAAATGGCGCAGCAAATTCGATTTGCCGACGCTGCCCACACCGACCAGGGCACATGAGTTACCCGTGTTCAGCTTGCTGAGAATCCAGCGCGTCTCAGCTTCACGATAGTAGAGTTGGCGGTTATCAGAAGGCATGACCTATCCTTATGGTAGGCCACTATTATAGCGCATGGCTTCAAAAGCCCTCACCCTGAAATGTGCCCTATCCTGGCCTTCCCCTGAAGAGGCATCTCGTTAAAATAAAGCGGCACCCGATCCGACCGACCGACCAGGACTATCCTATATACGCTGATGTTTTGCTTCTGCGAAGGAGCAGCTACCCATCTGTCGTTGAATAGTCAACCTGAATACTCCTTGTCTGTTTGAGTACATCAGCGTAGTTCGCATCGAGTACGGGTTCCAGCAGCAGGATCGCCGTGATGCGCCGCGCGATGTTCTGCACTTCGCGCACCTCGTCCAACGTCAGCGCCCGCCCCAACAGCGCAAATTCACGGTAGCTGAGCCACTTCTTGATCACCTGATAGCCGCCGATCGTGTACTCCCACACCGGCAGCGGAATATTGCGCCAGTACGCGGTATCGTTCAGATACACGTCCACCGTGCGATTGCCAAGTCCGCCAAACTCACCGTCGGCAGTCTCGCGCGTGGTTGACCGTCCGCGCCCTGGCATGGTACTTCCGCCGCTT
>Ga0209512_1003643_pt1 | contig 14335 bp, 8 predicted proteins | sample frozenSSSSmetaG_FD_184142 | JGI IMG/M metagenome (GOLD analysis project Ga0209512, IMG submission 184142) | Glacier valley bacterial and archeal communities from Borup Fiord, Nunavut, Canada, to study Microbial Dark Matter (Phase II) -... | ecosystem: Environmental > Aquatic > Freshwater > Ice >... | reverse complement strand
ACAGGAAAGTGAGGGTTTTTTCATGGAAAGGTGATTAGGGTATCGTAATATACGCAATGATAATTACCCTCCAATCAATTTCTAACATATTGCCGCAACTTCAACATAATCTCTATGTTAATTTATATAAATTAAAAAGAATATCTAAAGCTTAAACCATTATGTAAGTAGTTGCTCAAGCTAGTCAGGAAACGTTTGCTTACTTCATTTTATTAAAAGAAACCTACAGCTTGTAACATGATTATGATTGACGTATTTTTGGGAAAAGTTAATACAGCTGTCGGCATGACTCTATCATACAAATAAACCTTGAGAGGCAATTTAAAATTGACCTGATAAATTACCAAAACACCATTTAATAATGGCTGAACAGGCTGAAAAAATTATGGATAAATAATACTTGCGAATAATTTTGATAAGATTCACTTCGTTCTGCAATACCTTTTAATTGTATAAAAAAATGATAGCTGTTATAAAAACGCACAATATGCTTATGCTCTCCGGAAAAAACTCAATCTATCGCAGCTTACTAACTTCGGTAGTTTTCTTTCTTCTATTCATTACGGTAAATGGTCAAAAAGACGAGCACCAAAGAAATCTGTCATTTATAAAACAACAAAAAACTGCGTTTAATTCAATCGTATTATTAAACAACGAACAGGGAACAATACCTGTCAAAGACCTGGAACAAAAGATTGCCTCCGTAAATGTTAATGTGGCGACCGCCCCGCGGTTTGACAGTCTTTTGAATAAGTATACTGTTGTAACAAGTTTTTCACTACCGGAAAAAAATTCCGACTCTTCTATCAATAGCCTTAACGATGATCTGAAATTTTATAATACGGTCATTGTACAGATAAATGCAGCTGACTTAAATGATAGGAATATCCTGAATTTAATTTATGATATTCAAAGAAGCAAGCAACTCTTCCTGGTTGTTTATGGAAAGCCTGCTTCTCTTAAATACGCCGATCTTATCATTCAACCCATAATCTGGTCTGTAGAAAATAATACAGCGGCGGCTGATATTGCTGCACAAATTATTTTCGGCGGCGTGTCTTCTATTGGTAAATTAAGGAGAACATATTCAGGACAGTACCGAAAAAACGCGGGTTACATTACAGCGGCAATCAGACTAACATATTCAGTCCCCGAAGAAACCGGTATTAACATTACTGATTTAAATTTGCCCATTGATTCAATAGCAACAGAAGCCATTACCAAACACGCAATACCAGGTGCAGTTATCATGATTGTAAAAGATGGCAGGGTAATTTTTAATAAAGCATACGGCTATCAAACATACGATAGTACTGAGAAGATGAAGGTGGCTGACATTTTTGATATGGCTTCGGTTACCAAGGTCTCCGCTACAACGATGGCGACGATGCGTTTGTACGAACAGCAGAAAATTAACCTGGACTCCAGCTTCGGGTATTATATTCCAAGCGCACGAAACACAAATAAAAGCAATATAAAGATCAGGGCTCTTCTCCTGCACCAGTCCGGTATCCAGCCTGGAGTTATTCTGCCGCTGACACCAATCGACATAAGCACTGATTCATCAACGGCTTTCCCACTGAAGGCAGGTGATAAAACATTTATAAGAGCAGGTTATTTTAAAGAAGTGATGTGGCCGTTGATGCTAGGTGTCAGGTTGGATAGCGTGGTGAAATATGCTTACTCGGATCTAAGCATGACGTACATGAAAGAGGTTGTTGAACGGCAATCTCTTCAAAGGCTCGATGAATATGCAGCTACCCAATTTTACAATCCTTTAGGAATGCAATCAGCAGGTTTCAATCCATTAAACCGTTTTGAAATAAACAGGATCGTACCGACAGAACAGGAAAACATTTTCAGGAAGATCATGCTCAGAGGATATGTTCATGATCCCATGGCTGCACGCTACGGAGGTGTTTCAGGCAATGCAGGATTATTTGCCAACGCCAACGACCTGGCAATACTATACCAGATGATTCTCAACGGTGGCACTTATGGTGACGTGAAATATTTCAACCCCGAAACAATCGATTTGTTTACCTCCTCACAATCTCACATAAGCAGGCGCGGTCTTGGCTTCGACCGTAAGGATCCTGACAGTACAAAAAATTATCCTTCATTGCTTGCTTCTCCCGGAACTTATGGGCATACGGGTTTTACCGGCACCAGCTTTTGGATTGACCCAACGTATAAATTGATTTTTATATTCTTATCCAACCGGGTTTATCCCAAAGTAAATAATGATCTCTTCACATTAAACATACAACCGCGCATTTTAGACGCAATTTATAAAGCTATTAACAAATAAACCGGTGAGTTTAATTCACTGTAGATATCATTAGTGAATCGCGGTTACATCAACATGCCTGATACCAATTAACCGCAGGTTTATATAACGGTCAGTTGCTTTACTTTCATACTCACTTAATATTTCAAGAATATCATAATCAATAAAATTACATGCGCTCCCGTCTATTGTTAAGATGCTGTGATCCGGTACTTCGTCTAATGACTTTCTCAATTTCACTTTATTCAAAAAAGTTACGTTGGTGTTGAGCCTGATGTATTCGGTCTCGATTCCCAGGTGTTGGGTTTTAGTGATGATATAATCCGCCTTAAAATTATTTTGAATAATAAAGTAAATCGATATTAATAGTCCTATCGTAACACCGATCAGTAAATCCGTCAAAAGAATTACGAGGATAGTTACCAGGAAAGGAATTAGTTGTTTCCAGCCAATCTTCCACATATTTCTATAGAGCTTAGGTTTGGTAAGATTATAACCCGTATTCAAAAGAATGGCGGCCAGTGATGCGTATGGTATTTTGTTTAACAGGAATGGAATAGCCAGTACGGCTACCAATAAGAAAGCGCCATGCGTAATCGCGGAAAGTTTGGTTCTTCCGCCTGCGTCAACATTGGCAGCGCCTCTTACTACTACTGCGGTAATAGGTATCGCGCCAATCAATCCACAGGATATGTTACCTATTCCCTGTGCAATCAACTCGCGGTTGACAGGTGTAATGCGATTGCGCTTGTCTAATTTATCAACAGCCTCGACACAGAGAAGTGTTTCAAGCGTTGCAAGAAGTCCGATCATAATTCCATCTTTCCATACCTGTGATGTAGTGGCGAGTTTAGAAAGATCCGGAAAAGAAATGTCTTTAAAAATATTCAACGGGATGTTCACGAGTTGCGTTCGTTGTAACGATAACCCGTTAGTATTGTTTTCGAGGTACAGGTTGATAAGAATACCTACGATCACCACCACCAAAGGTGCGGGGATAATCTTAAATTTTTTTGCAAACGGTTGCTGAAGCATTATCAAAATAAACAAAGAGACAAGGGTAATGATAAGTGTGCCGTAGCCAATGTGCCCGTTAAAGTTATTAAACGAATTTAAAAAATGGGTCGAAGAAAGCAATTGCATGAATCCGCTAGTCCAGAAATCCGGTTGATCATATCCGAGCGCTATCGGTATTTGTTTTGAAATAAGTATGATCCCTATTGCCGCTAACATGCCCTTTATTACAGCGGAAGGAAAATAATTAGCAATCCTGCCGAGTTTCAATATTCCAAGTAATATCTGAAAAGAGCCGGCGACAATAACCGTTAACATGAATAGTTTGTAGTCACCAAGGGAGATGATGCTTGCTGCCACCAGTGTTGTCAATCCTGCTGCAGGACCTGAAACGGCCAGCGGTGCATTGCTGATTAGCGGAACAACAAGACCACCAATTATTCCGGATAAGAGTCCGGCGTAAAGTGGGGCTCCGGATGCTAAAGCAATTCCTAAACAAAGCGGAAGTGCTACAAGAAACACTGATAACCCCGCGGGCAGGTCATGTTTTAGCCAGATTATCCGGTAATACTTTATTGTTCGTTTCATATCTTGTCAACGTAAGATTTTATAGTGTAGTGACATATAAATTTAAATACAAATATCATTGAAAGGCAGATTTCAATATATGATGACTGTCAAATTTTTTCGTGATAGCCGTCAGTGATTCTGTTAAGTGAAGCCGGTAGCTTCGTAATGGGAAGTTTTTTTATTAGCAAAGATATAAACCTTTTGTAACTTCTTCCTGCCATCAAAACAATAGACTATGAAATCAAATCAGCAATTCAAATTTTGGTACCGTTAGGATTGATAATATCATTGCGTAGAAAGACGGGATGGGCATTGGGTGAAAGACTTAATTGTTTTAAAGATATTCACTGGTCATGGAGCTTTACTATTTACACAGCGTTTGGATTGATCATCTGGATACAGGTTAAAATGATATACCTGCGCGCAGAACACTGGCTGCATACATTTTATATTTTGTATTCTATAAGCATCATCTTTCTTGCCTTGATGCCAAACATCCGGAATGCTTACAGGATGACCGGTCAATCTAAAATATTACAATATTGAAGACTTTGAAAAGAAGAAAGTTTATTACTCTCCCTATGCCGCAAATAATCTTGATTACAAATGTTAAATCAATACAATGGCTGCTCACAATAATGATGAATACATAGTGGAAGTAAAACTTGCTAAAGATGGCAACATACAAACTTTTGATATAGAAAAAATAAAACATCGCCGGACTGTCAGGTCAAACTACCTGGGCGAAAGTATTGAAAACAGCAGACGTATCTTTTCTAATGAATAATGAAAATGATTTTATTCATTACATCTTTAATTCATCAAAAGAACATCGTTGGTTGAATGAACAGACCATTGAAGCAAACAGCATCCAATCTTATCGCGACGCCGCTCAGATGGAGTTAGCAGACTGGATCAGATTTTCAAGCAAAGATGCCAGGGAGCATTCCGACAGACTTCCCTGCCGATAGCTGAAAGCTGATAGCAAAACATCATAAGTTTTAAGAATTCATATCCCGCTCATTTTTCCATTTCAACATTGTATTCACCCCGTCTTGCTGCCTGATTACATTTCGCCCGATGATACAATGCAAGCTGAGCCGCGGAGACATTTGCTTCTTCCCCATGCCAGATTTCTAAAGCCGGTTCCTGGATCGCACGTGCAAAGGAGAAAGTCAAGGCCCATGGTAATCTTGCTTTGTATGTTAGATTCATGGCATTCAAATGAGCCGAAGCCAGTTCGCCGGATTGTCCACCCGACAAAAAAGCAATACCCGGAACGGCAGCCGGCACAGTTTGAAGCAGGCAGTTAAAAGTGGCTTCGGCCACTTCGTTTACTGATGCCTGTTGTGGGCATGTAATCCCCGCAACTATCATGTTAGGCTTAAGTATCATTCCTTCCAATACAACTTTCTGCAGGGCAAGCTGAATGAAAACTTTTCTTATAACTTCAGCTGTTACTTCGTAGCATTGCCCGATCGTATGCATACCATCCATCAAGACCTCCGGTTCTACAACAGGCACCAGTCCGGCCTCCTGGCATAACGCCGCATAGCGTGACAGTGCATGCGCGTTGCTATCGACACAAGCACCGGTAGGGATGCCTTTGCCAATCGTTATTACCGCCCGCCATTTTGCAAACCGTGCCCCTAACTGAAAATATTCTTTAAGCCGGTCACGCAAGCCATCGAGTCCCTCCGTTATTTTTTCATCGGGGAAGCCTGCCAGTCCGGTTGCGCCCATGTCAACTTTTATTCCCGGAACAATTCCCGCGTCAATAAGGGCTTTAACAAAAGGGGTACCGTCTTTTTTTTGCTGACGGATCGTTTCATCATAAAGGATTGCACCACTTATGCTATCCCCCAGACCTGTTGTGGAGATAATCATCTCCCTGTATGCCCGCCTGAATGCTTCCGTTTGCGGAATGCCCGCACTTGCAAAACGTTTGTTACAGGTAGCGGTGCTTTCATCCATTGCTAACAGTCCCTTATCTCCTGACAGAAGTTTGCCGGCTGTATCAACAAGGTCAAGTGTATTCATGTTTATTAAGTTTAATCATTCTTATAATGGCTTCCGCCTTTTATTGAAACAAGAAGCTGTATTAACCCCGCATTGACATCAGTCAATCAACTAATGTATGAAATGCTTTCCTCCTGCCTGCATCCCATATCCTTAACGCGCAGGCTTGTGATCTGAAAGCTGACTCCACCGGCCAAAGCCCCAGACATCGTACCATAACAATACGTCCATTTCAAATTGACAACATCACGATTTATTGAAAACCAATATCGGTATTGCCGCGTGGAATGAATATTCTGCCGACTTGCTTGAAATAAATATTCGCTGGAACAGGTCCCGGTTCTGTTCTGTAAACATTATCAACAGGGATGGCTTGGTACTCCTGATAGCGGTTTTTATATCGGCGAGCAATGTTTCAAGAGGGTTCCTGCTTTTAAGATTAAGTTTAATGTCGTATCTGGAAGATTTTCTTATTGCTCCTGCGATCATTTTCGCATCAACAACCGCTTCCAAAGGAGATGTAAAATGAAGCAAATCAACTGTGGCATGTAAAGGTTTCGCAAAAGCCACCACTTTCTTTAGCTCCATTTGCAGGTTTAAAAAATCAGATGCATAAAGCACCATCTTGATTGCCGTTACCTTGTAGTTGTAAGGAACAGCAATCACCGGCACGGGTGAAAAATTAATAAGGTTAGCGGTATTAGTACCTAATAATCGCATTAACTTTCCGGCACCACGGGTACTTATACATATATAATTACAATTGTTGTCAGCCGCGTATTCCATAATCGCAGCCTGCGGCATCGAGGTTTGCCGAACAATATATTTATTTTGTTTCTCCACTATGTTCATGCCTTTGTAAAGCTGAGCCACAAACAATTTAAGTGCTTCATGGATCTTAGATTCCTGTTCTTTTTCATATGCTCCTTTTCTTAAGATACTCCATAAGGAAGGTATCGAGATATTATAAGCGTGAAAAAAAATAAGCTCGGTTTTTTGCTGAGAGGCGATTTGTATGGCATATCGCAAACCCGCTTTGGAATTATCAGAAAAATCGGTTGTTACGAGAATTTTAATCATTATAAAGTTTTTCAAGTGATAAAAATTAGTGAATAAGAATGGAAATTAAAATATAAACTCATACCAAATTCAAAATTGGTAAGCTAAGCTTATTCCCCGGCAGTGCTGTAAAATGTATAAACGATGTAATTGTTAAGGGAACCTTTCGCAGTATTTTAAAAAGGGATTTTAAAGCATTGTTTGATAACGTTTCTATATATTCATCTTGTTTATATCATAAATGTATTACCGCTATCCTACGAAATGAGTTGAATCTTCCTGGCGTGTTGAATAGCTTCTGTGTTTTCCGAAAAAAAACAAGTGTGTACGCCCAAAGCCCCCATGCCGGCAAGTATTTCCTGTGTATTAGTTTCATTTTTAGTATCGATATTCCTGATATAAACAGCAAAGATTCTTTCAGGATATAACCCGACCAGTGAAGCATAAATCCCGGGATCCTTCTGTGAATTATCACCCAGTAATACAAAAAGTTGTTTAGGAAATGTATTTAATACCCTGATCGCTCTTCGCAATTTTGTGTCGCCCTCAGCGTCCCCCGTTTTAAAAAGCTGGTGCCATCTTTTTAAGTGATTGAGCAGGAAAGTACCTTTAGGTAATCTGTTGTAATAAAAAAAATCATCAAGATCATTGTAAAGGTTCCACTCACTGTTGGAGATATAAAAAAAAGGATTCGGCACTGCCTGCGTTGTATGAGCTTGTGAAAGCAGTTGATAATTTTGGATGACTTCACTAAATGTTTTTCTGGTCTGCGGGTTTTTGGTAAATAATAAATATAATTTTTTCCGGGTGTTGGCAGAATGAGAAACCAGTACGGTATCGTCGATGTCGGATATAAATCCATACTGTGTAGAATGAGGTATGTAAATTTCTCCGGTTCCGGTAGCCAGTGTTTTTTCATCCTGTCCTATACACTTTATTATAACCTGGTGCCATCCTGCTTCAACCTCAGTTTCTGATTGCCATTCAAATTTAAAAAATCCATCGTCTTCCGTAGTGGCTTTAAAAACCTGGCCGCGCCATTCGAGTTGAACCTGAACTCCCCCAACTGGTTTTACAATGAAAAGCCGTACAAGGTGAATGAAATTAAGCAATACGTTTCTGGAATAATGTTTTCGAATGGCAACCCTTTTTTTTAAAACATGACCAAATACGATAAGGTCATGTGTATGACCATAGCCGTGGTAGATGCTGACTGTAAGATTTTTATACTTTGAAATTTTTTTCATCCTTGTCATAAAGATATTGAATCAACTTCATGACTGTTAATGTCTGATCTTGCAGCCATGAAATTATTATTCATAATAAATAATGCCTCCGGTGTTTTCAGGAGTGACTGGCAGTCGGTACTGAATGAATATTTTTCTGATTCGGCTCATGAGTACGATACCTATACACTTGATGCTAGTCCTTCAAAGGAAAGCATAAAGCAGATGATAGCAGCATATAAACCGCACCGCGTGATAGCGGTTGGTGGTGACGGAACGGTAAAACTGGTTGCGGAATGTTTACTCTTCACAGCTATCCCTCTCGGAATATTACCCGCGGGTTCCTCCAATGGCATGGCTAAAGAATTGCAAATCCCCGAATCTGCAACCAGGGCACTTGAAATTATCCTGAACGGCATAATAAAAAAAGTACACTTAATCCAGATCAATAACGAGTGGTGCATTCATCTCAGTGATATCGGGTTAAACGCATTAATGATCAGTGTTTTTAACAATGGCATAAAACGCGGTAAGCTGGGCTACCTGCTGGCAGCTATAAGCGTTCTATGGAATTATCCGAGAATGAAAGTTGTAATACAACCGGATAACGACGTTCTCAAAATGTCTGCAGTAATGATCGTAATAGCAAATGCCACTATGTACGGAACAGGCGCCTTAATCAATCCAATAGGAAAACTAAATGATGATTTGTTTGAAGTTATAGTGATAAACAAAATATCTTTTATGGAAATTTATAAAATGATGGTATCGCATAAGCCTTTTGACACTGCAAAAACAACGGTGTTTCAAACAAGGCAACTGCAAATTACTATTTCAAAAAAAGCGCATTTCCAGGTGGACGGTGAATACTTTGGCAAAGTAAATAATATTCGCGCCAAGATTTTAACGGATGCGCTTCAGATAATAATTCCCAACGAAAAAATTAGTTGCCTCAATTAAATTCTTGTTCGTGATAACCGGCGGGTAATATTTATTAAATAATATCCGGAAGGCACCCAGAAGTTTTTCTGTGCCTTCTCTGTTTCTTCCTCCGCCTGTTCTCGATGGTTAAAAAAGCATGCTTATAATTAAAAAAAAGATCAACCCACAAAAGCATGTCACTGTCTCACACTTTTTAATTGACGGTTATCATCGTTAGCCCTAAACCTCCATTTTACTACTTCAAACCAGATAACACTTAAAAATCCTGCACCTGCACTTTTCAATAACTGTAGCAGACCAAGCGGTTCCATCTGAAAAAATTGACTCAATGGTTTAAGAAAAAGTAGTAACATCAAAATAGATACAGTAACACCGGTAATTATTAATACAAGATTATTCTTGTACATAATTGTGGTAATTATGGAGTAATAAAAAGAACGATTGATCAGGGTAAGAAAGATGTTAGCAGAAAGCAGTGCGGCAAAAACCATCGACCGGGTTAAGGATTCACCATACCCCTGGCTTACAGCATACTGATAGATACCTAAAACGCCCACCGTAATAGCAAGGCCCTGTACGATACTTATCATAAGCTCTTTGAAATTAAAGAAGGTTGTTGTGACAGACCTCGGATTTTGCAACATGGTATTTCGTTCCATTGGTTCGTTTTCATAAATGATGGAACAGGTAGGCCCCATTATCAATTCAAAGAAAATAATGTGCACCGGGGTAAAGATGTTGGGGTATACCCAACCAAGGGCTAAAGGAATAAATACCGCAAGTACAATAGGGATATGAATAGAAATAATATACCGTATGGCTTTCTTCAGGTTGGAATAAATTCTTCTGCCCATGGCTATCGCATCTACCATCTTGGAGAGGTCGTCGTCTACAATTACCAGGGAGGCAGCCTGCTTGGCTATTTCGGTTCCCTTGCTGCCCATAGCTATTCCTATATGGGCGGCTTTAAGCGCAGGGCCGTCATTTATACCGTCCCCCGTCATGGCTACTATTTCATGATTTTGTTTCAGCGCATTTATTATTTTCAATTTGGCTTCGGGGAACATGCGGGTGAAGATATTATTTGCCCTTACCGCTTCCTTTACATCCATCTCACCCGACTTCATCAATTCTTCACCCGTAATACTTTTCTCATAACCCCTGAATCCGATCTGTTTGCAAATAGCTGTTGTAGTAGCAGCGCTATCGCCTGTTATAATTTTCAACGCTATTCCGGCATCATAAAAATTTTTAAATACCGACTGAATATTTTCCTTTGGCGGATCATAAAAAGCTATCAACCCTTTAAAATTAAATTTTAATTCCTGTTGTTTTTGAGGATAGTCATTCCCGCTAAAGTTGGATACTCCGACACCCAGCACCCTGTAACCCTGTGTGGTAAATTCATCGAGTGCAGCTTGTATTTGGATAGTTTCCTCAGCAGTTAATCCTGACACATTCATCAATGCTTCAGGTGCTCCTTTCGCAGCTACTATCCTGATACCCGCACTGTTTTCAAAGACATGGGTCATCATAGGCGGTTTGCCGGATAACGGATACTCGTGCACTATTTTATAGAAGGGTCGTTCATCATCAGCACTCACTTTGGTATAGCTGTCATGCAACGCGATCTCCATCGGATCAAAAGGGATCGGTTCACTTGACCACATTGCCAGCCTGAGCAATTCCTGTTCATCTTCACCAGGACTTTCATTTATGTCCTCTATTTTTCCGGTCGACAATACAAAGATCTTTACCAGGCTCATTTTATTTTCCGTGATGGTACCCGTCTTATCGGTGCAGATGACCGTAGCGCTGCCCAGTGTTTCAACAGTCTTCATTTGTTTAACCACCACACCGAGTTTCATCAGCCGCCATGCACCCAAAGCCATGAATGTAGTAAATGCTACAGGAATTTCTTCCGGTAAGATACTCATGGCGAGCGTAAGGGCTTTCAGCAGGCTATCGGGTACACTACCGGAGTGGCTATAATTTATCACCCAAACAACTATAAATACTATCGTTCCTGCAATGACCATTTTTTTTACAAAATCGTTAATCTGTATTTCTAAAGGTGTCTTTTCTTCTTTTATATCTTCGAGGCTCTTACCAATTTTTCCTAGTTTGGTTTCGTTGCCAATAGCTGTAACCGTTATGATGGCTAATCCCGTGGCTACAGTGGTGCCGCTATACACGCTGTTATCTGACTGTGACTGATCTTTATAAACAGCCAAAGACTCTCCTGTCAGAGTAGCTTCATTTACAGAAAAATCGTTGGAGTGAACAATAATGCCGTCAGCAACAATTGAAGTGCCTTCTTCGATAATCATATTGTCGCCAATTACTACAGCAGCGCTTTTTAGTTTTTCCTCTATCCCGTTTCGAATGACTTTACAATTAGGTTGTGTAATGTCTTTTAATTTTTCTAAAGCGTTGCGACTTCTTGAGTCCTGGTACAATGAGATTGCCGAGACCAGTACAATGGCGACAGCTAAAAATATACCGTTACCAATGTCTCCGCCAATGAAATATATGGCGGATGCTACCAGCAATAACAACACCATCGGTTCTTTTGCCAAACGCTGCACTGCATCTATAAAACTATTTTCTTTTTTGTAATCCAGGCTGTTTTGTCCAAACTGTATTCTTGCTTCCTCCACCTGTTTGTTGGTTAATCCTTTGATATCATAATTATTTATTGGCATAATTCAAGTATGGTATTATGTAGATTATTGTTTGAAGTATTTACTATTAGCTTTCAGCAGATTACCAACTGGTAGATTTCTTCCTGATAGATATTGCATCTGCTAAAATAAAAGATACCATCATTTTTAAAAATAAGCTAAACCATTTTTAAAGCTGAAATATTATATTAAAAAATGGATGTCATGAATGCTTCGATTTTCATCTTATACAATTTGTTAACGTTTACGTAATGTTTCTGCTACATTAATTTAACCTTGAGCCGATAGTTTTGCTTGAAATTTTTTTTATGAAGCAACTCGTCTCTCTTGTATTTGTTTTACTGACAATGATTTTTCACAGTCCCCCACTTTTAGCGCAGCCTTCGATCGTTAAAGGAAGAGTCATCAGTACCGGTGCCAAGATTCCTGTTGATGGCGCTACTATATTTGTTAAGAATACTAAGATAGTTACGACTACAAATACGGCGGGAGAATTTTCTATAAACGCTACAGCCGGTGATATCCTGGTAGTAAGTTACATAGGCTTTGAAACAAAAAGTTTGAAAGTGGCAGGTAACTTTTTAGACATCCCGTTATCACAAAGCGCTGTTGAATTAAATGAAGTAGTGGTAACCGCCACGGGGATAAAAAAAGAGGTAAGGCGTTTAGGATATGCTGTGCAAACGGTAGACGCATCAAAACTTACACAGGCGCGCGAGCCTAATCCTTTAAATTCCTTAAAGGGAAATGTTGCCGGGCTGTCGGTAAATATAAATCCTGAGATAGGGCACGCGCCTTCTGTTTCCCTGCGTGGGGACGGCTCTCCCATGTATGTTGTGGATGGAGTTCCTATGACTTCTGACACTTATAATATTAACCCGGATGATATAGAAAGCTTCACCATTTTGAAAGGCCCGAATGCTGCGGCCTTATACGGGTTTGCGGGACAAAGTGGCGCCATCATCATCAACACAAAAAAAGGGAGTAAAAATAAAAAAGGGTTTTCTGTCGACTTAAATTCAAGTACCCAGTTTAATAAAGGTTTTATCGCTTTACCAAAGGTTCAGGATGAATACGGTCCGGGTGAATATGGTACTTATGCTTTTGGAGATGGCAAGGGAGGTGGTGTGAATGATTATGATTACGATGGAGGATGGGGACCAAAATTAGACGGCAGGCTGCTTCCGCAATATGATGGCTTATTCGACGCCAATAAAATTTATACTACTAAATTTGAAAATGGGCTAACCTACACAGGTCACTCTTCCCCTACTCCATGGATTGCCCGTGGTAAAGATAATCTGCAACGCTTTATCCAAACCGGTATACTATCCGCTAACAGTATTTCATTGAGCTCATCGTCGGAAAAAACGGATACGAGATTTTCCCTAGGTAACACCTACCAGAAAGGGATCATTCCAAATACTTCTTTAAATAATTTTAATTTTACCGGGAGCATCATGCAACGATTGTCTGACAAACTCACCCTTAACACTTACTTTAATTATAACAGGCAGTCCACCCCCAATCTTCCGGATGTTAACTACGGACCTAACAGTATCATTTATAATATGACACTATGGGGAGGTGCAGACTGGGACATAAGTGATATGCACAATTACTGGCAGCCGGGTAAAACAGGTGTACAACAAAAATATGCTGAATACTGGCGGTATAACAATCCCTATTTTATGAGCTATGAATGGTTAAGGGGCCACTATATGAACAATGAATATGGTTACATGTCGCTCAATTATAAATTGAACAAAAATATCGATTTCCTTCTCCGCCCTAGTGTGAACGCTTATGATTTTGTAAATACGGAAAAGATGCCTTACTCCGCTAACTCGTACAGAAGCGCGGCATTAGGCGATTACCGCGAAGACAGAAGGGCATTGTTCCAAACTAATATTGAAGCGCAGGCAAGATACCAGAAAAATAGTATCCTTGGATTTCTGGATATACAAGGTTTACTGGGAGCCAATGTTAGGAGCTTTAAATTTAGTTCAGACTATACTACTACTAACTACCTTAATGTCCCTGGCATTTATTCATTCTCTAATTCTTTGAACGCGGTGCAGGCTACTTCATTCAATTCGGCAATGAAAGTACTAAGCGCTTATTATTCTTTTGATATCGGATACAAATCATATGTAACACTAAACACAACAGGGCGTGTAGACAAATCTTCCACGCTTCCTACTAACAACAATACTTATTACTATCCTTCCGTAAACCTTGCAACAGTGATATCGGAGTATGTAAAACTGCCTGCGGTAATTTCTTTTGTAAAAGCAAGAGCGTCTTATGCGGAGAGTAAATCGGGTGGCACATCAAGAACTTTTTCTCCTGATATCGCAGGCCTTGCCGGAAGTGAGTATGGATATGCTTACCCTTCTCCTTACGACGGGCCTTCCTATCAGTTTGCACAGACCTATACTTTAATACCTACCTATAATAACCAGAGCAGCGCCGGTTATACCAATCAGTCAATCAACAGCAATATTAAAACCAATAGCAGAAGGGCGATA
>Ga0209512_1003642_pt1 | contig 14340 bp, 14 predicted proteins | sample frozenSSSSmetaG_FD_184142 | JGI IMG/M metagenome (GOLD analysis project Ga0209512, IMG submission 184142) | Glacier valley bacterial and archeal communities from Borup Fiord, Nunavut, Canada, to study Microbial Dark Matter (Phase II) -... | ecosystem: Environmental > Aquatic > Freshwater > Ice >... | reverse complement strand
ATGACATTCTCGCCGGTGTGTCGTTGGAGTTTGTCGCTTTGGGAAATTTCCGGTTATCGGCGGGCCTTGGTCGATGAGAACTGTGTCTGGCACAAATCTGCGCGCGTATTGCAGAAACACCTCTGGAAGCAAATCGAAGCGCGGGGGCTGCTGCTCATTGTGACAGGCTTGTTGATCCCTGTAATGATCGCCGCTGGGGCCTCGGTGGGGTGGATGTTGAGCTTGTCGTTACTACTGACCTTTGGCAGTCAGTTGATGGAGAGGCTATACTTCTTCACTGCTGCCGCAGGCTCTAAGATGCCGGGGAACTGACCATGAAAAAACTGCCCGCCATGACTCTGCGCGAATGGGACGGTCCGCTCACAGCCGATCTCGTGCGTGAGCCCGCCAGGTTTGGCCTGGGGCAGGTGCCGTCTCATCTGCTGCCGGATGCGACGACGAAGGCGATCTGCGGTTTCTGTTCCACTGGCTGCGGTCTTAAAATCCATCTCAAAGATGGTGCAGCGATCAATCTCACACCGGATCCCGACTATCCGGTCAACATGGGCACCGCCTGTCCCAAAGGCTGGGAGGCGCTCAGCGTTCTCGACGCGCCGGATCGTGCCAGGATGCCGTTGCTGCATGGCAAAGAGGTCGACTGGGACACGGCGCTGCGCTACTTCTGCGACCAAATGCGCGGCATCCTGGATAAGCACGGCCCAGAGTCCGCAGCTTACCTGAGCACCGGACAGATCATGTTTGAGGAAATGGCCTTTCTGGGCGCACTGGCAAAGTTTGGCATGGGCATGATCCATGGAGATGGCAACACGCGTCAGTGCATGGCCACCGCCGTGGCCGCCTACAAGGAGAGCTTTGGTTTTGATGCGCCGCCTTTCACATATGCCGACTTTGAAGAAAGCGATGTGCTCGTCTTCATCGGTGCGAACCCTTGCATCGCGCATCCGATCATGTGGCAGCGAGTGCTGCGGAACAAACGCCAGCCTGAGATCATCGTCGTTGATCCCCGGACCACGGAGACGGCCATGGCCGCCACTCAACATTATGCCATCAAACCCAAAAGCGATCTCACGCTGCTCTACGGTCTCGCCCATCTCATCATCCGCGATGGCGGCGTTGACACCTCCTTCGTGGAGCAGCACACCAGTGGATTTGATGACTTTCAGCGCTTCCTAGCAGACTTCCATCCGGCGCGCGTCTCGCAGGAGACAGGCATTAGCGTGCATCGCCTCGTTCATTTTGCGCAAACCATCATCTCAGGAACACCGCGTGTCTCTTTCTGGTGGACGATGGGGGTGAATCAAGGACATCAAGCTACCCGGACAGCGCAAGCCATTATCAATCTGGCACTGATGACGGGGAACATTGGCAAGCCCGGCTCCGGGGCCAATTCGATCACGGGCCAGTGCAATGCCATGGGCTCACGCCTGTTTTCCAACACCACGAATCTGCTTGGCGGGCATGATTTTCGCAATCCGCGACACCGTGAGAAAGTCGCCGCCGCCACGGGCGTTCCGGTGGAGCGCATTCCCGACCAGCCCAGCCTGGCGTATGATCAGATCCTCAAAGCAGCTGACGAAGGTAAGGTGAAAGCACTGTGGTTTGTGGCCACCAATCCGAGCCACTCGTGGATCGATCAAAACGAGATCAATCGCATTCTCGACAAGCTCGATTTCGTGGTGGTGCAGGACATGTACTGCACGACTGAAACGGCGAAGCGTGCACATCTGGTGCTGCCAGCGGCGGGCTGGGGCGAAAAGGAAGGCTGCTTTATCAACAGCGAACGCCGCATTGGGTATAGCCCCAAAGTTCGCCGTGCACCCGGGCAGGCGCTGGCGGACTTTCATATCTTCCGTCTCATCGCCCATTACTGGGGTTGTGAAGAAATGTTTCGTGCGTGGAGCAGTCCGGAGGCGGTTTTTCGCGTGCTGCAGCGCTGCACGGAAGACCAGCCCTGCGACATTACTGGCATTGATGGTCATGAGATGCTTCGCAAATCAGGCGGGGTGCAGTGGCCGCTGACCCGTGAGCAACGACTCAAGTTTGACGTTTCCAGTTCAAAGGAGCGCCGTTTGTTTGAGGATGGAAAATTCTTCACTCCCGACAAGCGGGCTAAGTTCATTTTTGATGCAATCGAGGTCGTGCCAGAGCCGCGTAGCAATGAGTATCCATTGATTTTGATCACCGGGCGCGGCACTAGCGCGCAATGGCATACGGAGACACGCACCGGCAAGTCCGCCGTGCTGGCGAAGATGATTCCTGAAGAGTTGATGCTGGATCTCAATGCACAGGATGCTGCCCGTCTCGGCGTGCGTGATGGCATGATGGTGCGCGTCATTTCGAAGCGAGCTGAGCTCACGGTCAAAGCACGGCTAACCACCACGGTCTCCCCTGGTGAGGTGTTTCTGCCGATGCATGACAGCCGTGTGAACCAGCTCACGCACGCTTCCTATGATCCACACAGTCGTCAGCCGAGTTATAAGCACTCGGCGGTGCGGGTGGAAAAGTAGCCTTATTGCTGGGCAACAAGGATCCCTGTTCCACAGGAACAGGGCAACTTTGAGCTACTCGATTTTCCGCACGGTTGTCAGCGTTAGCGAAGGCTTCCCGTTCTCGCGTGCCTGCGCCAGATCCACGGTGAACTCCACTTGCCAGTCGTTGAGGTCTTCTGGATCGATGAGCACCTGGCAGATGCGCCAGGAGGTGTTGTCCTCGCTCGGCTCCACGTAGGTGTGGCGGCCATTGCGGGCTTCGTTGTCGAGGCGGATGCGCTCATGCTCCGCATAATACGGCTCCATGAGAGCCGCCAGGGATTCGGCGTTGAGTGGGCTGCTGACGGTACTGGCCGCGGCGGCGTAGTTTTCCACGGAGAAGGGGCGCAGGAAGCGGAAGATCTCGGTGCGGATGAGGGCGGTGAATTCGCGTTTGTTGCGCGTGATGTCCGGGGCTTCCGCGGGCTTTTCCTCCTGCTCGTCAGGCTTGAAGTTGGGATCGCGCATGCGTTCCCATTCATCCAGCAGGCTGGAGTCCGTGCCGCGCAGCACCCCGGCGATCCATGCCTCCATCTCCTGCACGGGCTCGGTCTTGAAGTTCTCGGGCACGGTCTGCGCCAGCACCTTGTGTACGCCGGAGAGATGGCGCAGCAGCACGCCTTCGGCGCGGTGCAGTTCGTAGTCGTTGATGTAGTCGCTGAAGGTGCGGAAGTTTTCGAACATCTCGCGGGCGATGCTCTTGGGGCGGATGTTCTCCTGGCCGATCCATGGATGCGCCTCACTGAAGGCGTTGAAGGTGTTGTAGATGAAGTCGCGGCAGGGTTTCGGGTATTCCAGCTCCTCCAGCTTGGCGATGCGTTCTTCAAACGGTACGCCTTCATTTTTCATCGCCACCATGGCCTCGTCCTTCACCTGATCGAGCTGACGGCGCAGAATGATGTCCGGGTTTTCGAGGATGGATTCGCACAGCGTCATCACATCCGCTGCATAGGTGGGCGAGGCTGGATCAATGAGCGCCAGGGTGTCGATGAGATAAAGCGAGAGCGTGTAGTTCAGCGAGAAATCCTCCTGCAGCTCCACATTCAGTCGCAGCTTGGTGCCGTCCTCATCACGCTGCGCGGTGGGGATGATCTCGATGATCTTGCGCTGCACCAGCGCGCGAAACAGCTCCCACGCGCGCTTCTCGTGCTGCTTCTTGGCATTGGTTGTTTCATGCGAGTCGGCAATGAGCTGACGCATCGCCGCGCAGGCATCGCCCTTGCGGCTGAGCACTTGCAGCAGCATGCCATGCGTGACTTGGAAGCGCGACATCAGCGGCTCGGGCGTGGCGCTTTGCAGCTTTTTGAAGGTGTCTTCATTCCAGCCCACGAAGCCTTCCGGTGCTTTCTTCTTCACCATCTTGCGCATCTTCTTCACATCGCCGGCGGCTTTCGCCTCCATCTTCGCATTCTCCACCACGTGCTCCGGCGCCTGGCAGACGACATAGCCCACGTCATCATAGCCACGGCGTCCGGCACGTCCGGTGATCTGGTGGAAATCACGTGCACTCAGTGTGGCCACCTTTTCGCCGCCGTACTTGCTCAAGCGCGTGAGCAGCACGGTGCGGATGGGCACATTCACACCGACGCCCAGTGTGTCCGTGCCGCAGATCACTTTCAGCAGGCCGCGTTGCGCCAGCTTCTCCACCAGCACGCGATACTTTGGCAGCAGGCCCGCATGATGAATGCCCACGCCATGGCTGAGATACTTCTTCACTTCCTTGCCATAAGGACTGGTGAACTTTGCGCCCAGCATCGCTTCTTTGATCGATGCCTTTTCTGCGGCGGTGCAGAAGTTCAGGCTCATCAAATCCTGCGCTGCCTGCGCGGCTTCGTTTTGCGTGAAGTGTACGAGATACACCGGCGCTTTGTTTGCCGTCACCAGCTCCTGCAATGTCACATCCACGGACGTCTGCGCATAGCTGAACTCCAGCGGCACCGGGCGTTCATACGCGGCCACCACGGTAGTCTCGGCCTTGGTCAGGTTGGTGAGCTTCTCTTTGAAAAAGTCGGAGCCGCCCATCGTGGCGGACATCAGCAGAAAGCGGGAATCGCTCATGCTCAGTAGAGGCACCTGCCAGGCCACGCCGCGTTCGCGGTCGGAGTAGTAGTGAAACTCGTCCATGATGACTTCGCGGAAGGGGGACTGGGAGCCATCGCGCAGCGCGTAGTTGGAAAGGATCTCCGCTGTGCAGCAGAGGATCGGTGCGGAGCGGTTCACCGTGGCATCACCCGTCGCCATGCCGACATTGTCAGGGCCGAAGTCGCGGCACAGGGAAAGGAATTTTTCATTCACCAGCGCCTTGATGGGGCAGGTGTACACTGAGCGGCGACCCTTTGCGAGAGAGCGGAAATGCAGTGCCAGCGCCACCAGCGATTTGCCCGAGCCTGTGGGAGTATTGAGGATCACGTTCCGATCATCAAACAGCTCAAGGATCGCCTCCTCCTGCGCAGGGTAGAGTTCCAGGTTTTTCTCCGCGACGTAGTCAAGAAACCCCGCCAGCAGCTCATCATTGGAGCAGTCGGTGGATTTTGGCAGTCGGCGTAGCAGAGGGTGGTCGGTCATGTCCCTGCACATCGCCTGCGACGATCACGCATGCAACCGCCTGACGAAATCAAAACGGGGGTGGGAAGAAACCTGGAGGTGGGCGCATGCCTGGGCCACCGGGGGGACCTCCAGGACCACCACGCCGACCGCGTCCGGGCGGGCCAATACCTCCGCCGGGTGGGCCACGCCGTGCAAAGCTGGCATCCGGCGTGCCGGCGAACTGATGTGGCACATAGGGATACTCATTCGTGAGCACGTAATAATAGGTGCCCTTGGGAAATTCGGGAGTCACTCCAAAGCGGCCGTTGCTGGCATCCAGGTCTCCGCTGCCTTCCACGTATTCGTAGTCCTGCACAAAGGCCCCATCATACTTGCCACCAGGAGAGCCTGCAGGGCGGGTGCCTTGCTTGATGGCATAGCTGGAATCGAGCTTCTTCAAGGCGCTGTCGCCATCCTTTGCCGTGCTGTAGCCCCAGGGACCGTAAATGGGAAAACCATCTGCCGCCCAGCCGACGAGCACCATCTTCGCTTTGTCGCCAGCGATTTTTTCGATCATGCCATTCGGGATGCCGTGGTAGTGATAGGCCCCGTTTGGCTGTACATGCGCGTTGCTCTCATCGAGCCCGAGATCAATCGCCCCGCCATGGGGCTCGTATTGCCAGCCACTGGCAGGATTGCCCTGCCACCACTCGGCGGCGAAGGGATCAAAGACAACGCCATTCACCGCGATGCCAAAGGGCTGCATGTGAAAGGGCACCGGCTTTTCCGCGACTTTCGGGTGCAGCGGCACCTTGTAGTCGTAGCTCTGTGGCGCGATCACGTTGGGATTGTGCCGGTTAGGAAACTGTCCGGGCGTGTGATCGGGAATGCCGTTCGCCTGAATGCGGCGGTAATTGTCATCCGTGGTGATCTTCACCTCATTCGGCGGCAGTTTTGATGAAGCGGCGAGGCAGGCGGTCACAAGTACGGTGCTGATCACTTTGGTCAGCATGGCAGGAGCGGCAGAGAGGCGGGAAAATCTCATGTCGGGGAGATAACCCCACGGGCGCGGTTTCGTTACAAAAATTATCCGGCGGGGCATGGCAAGGAGCCGGGGTCTCCTGACCCCGATGATTCTGGGGGTCGGGAGCCCCCCACTCCTTGGTGGCTCACGATTCGCGCTTGCTTCCAGGCTTGAATTCCGGTTTGCATTCTGTCATGCCGAAGGCTCCACGTTCCAAACCCGCCCGCATCCCGCAGGTCGCCGTTCTTGTCGATACTTCGCGGTCCTACGGCCGTGACATCGTGCGCGGCATCCGGCGCTATGTGGCGGAGCACGGCCCGTGGTCGCTGTACCTGGAGCCGCGTGATCTGCGCAGCCGTTTCCCTGACTGGCTCAAAGACTGGCCCGGAGACGGCATTCTCTCGCGCACAGTCGATGCCGCAATGCTGCGCCAGCTCAAGGCGACGAAGCTGCCGGTGATCGAGCTCCGCACCACGGTGCTGCCGCATTCGTTTCCCTTTGTCGGCATGGACAACCGCATCGTGGGCACGCGGGTGGCGGAGCATCTGCGCAATCGCGGCTTCCAGCGCTTCGCCTGCTATCTGGACACCGCCGAGGCCTTCTTCGTCGAACGCAGCGAGTACTTTGCGCAAACTCTGCGCGCGCATGGCTTCGAGTGCTCCCTTTTCAAATCCGGCGGGGCAGGGACGAAGCGGCTGCGCTGGGATGAGCACCAGCGCGCCTTGTCCGAATGGCTCATGTCCTTGGAGAAACCCGTGGGTGTGTTTGCCGTGAATGACCAGCTCGGCTTCTGGCTGCTGGATGCGGCGCGTCGTGCAGGCATCGCCGTGCCGGAGGAGGTGGCGGTGGTCGGGGCGGAGAATGACAACATGCTCTGTGACACCGCCTCCCCACCGCTCTCCAGTGTGCGTCTGCGCGGGCAGGCCGTGGGTTACGAAGCAGCGCGCATGCTTGATGAATGGATGGCGAAACGGCGTATTCCCAGGCCCGGTGAAAAGCATCTGCTGGCCCCGGGGGACATCGTCGTGCGTCAGTCCAGCGACATCGTCGCGGTGGAGGATCCGCGCATTGCCGAAGCGCTGCGCTTCATCCGCCAGCATGCCACGGAGCAGATTGATGTGACGCGGGTTGCGCGGGAGACGGCGCTCTCACGCAGTGTGCTGGAGCGGCGCATGAAGGCGCTCATCGGCCGCAGCCCGGGGGAGGAGATCAATCGCATCCGCTTTGCGGCGGTGGAGAAACTGCTCACCCAGACCGATCTCACGCTCGATGCCATCGCCGCCCGCTGCGGCTTCACCCACCCGCAGTACATGGCCGAGGCGTTTCGGAAGCGTGCAGGCATGACGCCGGGGGAGTTTCGCCGGCACAGGGCGGTGTGATTTCAGCGCTGTAGTTCCTGCCGTTTCACTTGAAACAGCTTCACGGCTTTGAGAATCATCGCAGCACGGGAGCCGAAGACGAAGTGATCGAAGTCCGGACGCAGTTCCATGATGTGCAGGCACATCGCCTGCAGGATCATCAGATCAGCGCCCATGAAGGAGATGGTTTTCCCGTCGGCAAAATAAAACTTCGCACCGCTGCCCACGGCGATTTCCACCTTCGTCAGATCCTCCACGCGGCCCTCACCGAGGTTCCTGCGGCGGCACAGCCAGTGCGAGATGACGCCGTCTTCAATGCGGATGGAAAAGAGCAGGGTGGGCAGTACGAACACCGGAATCAAACATCCCATGCCCAGGCAGATTCCCAGCAGGAGCTTCAGATCCAGCGGGCGTCCTTGATGGTGGTTCATGGCACCAATCGCCACGGCTGCCACCGCGCCTATGACCAGACCGGCGATAAAAATAGATCGTACCTGTTTCCAAGCATTGCCGAATTCGGTGCGCATGGTGGAGCATGCTTTAACTAAATCCTGCCTGTGACGGCAAGAAAAAAGGCGGTTCCGATGATTCGGAACCGCCCTGTGAAACTGCTTTCAGCGACTGATTAAGGAACCGACTTCACGCTGGAGAAGATCTTGCCCAGGGTTGCGAGGCTCTTCTCGCTGTCTTTCTTCGAGATCCAGTAGGTGATGGTCAGCACTTTGCCGTCGCCCACTTCGGTGAAGAGGAAGCCGATCACGGCCGGGCCCCATTCCTTGCTTTCGCCACTCCAGGAGATGCGGCTCCACTTGCGGCCGGAGTCTTCAAAATCTTTCGTTTCCTTGGTGGCGGCATCCACCTTCACCTCATGGTCTTCGGTCAGCCACTTGAGGCTCTCCTCGATGACGCTGTCCATCTGCTTCTCGTCGGCCACCACTTCGAGGTAGATCGTGGCCACATTGTCGGGGGATTCGGCGAGGATGCCGTCGTCGGAGGCTTCGGGCTCCCAGGAATCTGGGATGCTCACAGTCGTCGCTGGTTTGTCCTCCGGGAGTTTGACCGTGCCGGCCGGAGCCAGAGCAGGGAAAAGGGTGAGGACGAGGGTGGCGGCGAGGAGGGTGTGTTTCATGGGAGAGAGTGCCTTGGCACTACAGATCGCAGCAACGCGGCCCATGGGTTTGCCGCAAATGGTATTCCGGCCGCTTTTTTGCGGTCGGTGGTAAAAAAAACGGGGTGGATCACTCGATCCACCCCGGTTCTTTGAAGTGCGTACCAACAGCCATGCAGGAACCACTATCTGAAAATTTCGACTGGCGGCCTTGCGCCGCTTTCGTTGTCTGTTGGGAGAATCACACATCTTGAAGAAGATGTGTCAGAACGATGTAAAACATTCGCAAGAAAGACGGCTTTCCTTCAATAAGGGAAGTTTGCCCGCTTATTGAGACTGCCTGGTTTTGCGCTTTTGCAGCAGCACCTTGGCCACCAGCAGCACGATCACCAGATTGACCACCAGAGCGGACACATGGATGACCGTGGCTTTCTGGTAGATCGCATAAGCCTCGGGTGGCAGGTAGATGCAGCCGCCCACCAAGGCCAGCCATTCGGCCCAGGTTTTCTGCTTCCACAGTCCGTAGGCCTCCGCAAAGCGGATGGTGGAATACAGCAGCGCCATGCCGGCCATCAACCACAGGCGCTGGTCGGTAAGCGAAGAAATCAGATCAATGAAGATGTGGGGATACTTCCGGGCCGGATTGAGATGCAAATGCTCCACGATTTCACTGCTCAGCACGTGCAGATCCCGGTGCAGCAGCCCCAGCAGGCCAAAGCCCGCCAGCAGCACGATCGTTCCCTTGGCCGCTTCGATGGCAGCCACGATGTCGAGACTTTTGCGCAAGCCGGAGGATGTCATTCGGGAGCATGCGCCAAAGGCAGGGGGCGGCAATAGGAAAGCGGAAGTGATTAAGCTGAGGCGAACCGTCCGCGACATTAATCGTTACGTTTTATCGTGATGATGAATGGCCGCCCTCGATTTTTGACAATCTTGATGGGTGTGACAAGACATCCATTAACATAGGTGATGTCATAGCCGGTAGTTGTGCGTGCAAACTGAACATAATCACATCCTGTGAGGATCGACGAGTCCATTACATGAAGGCGATGGCTGCTCGGGCTGAAGGCGAGGCCCAGCCAAAGGTGCTGATCGTTACCAAGAAGAATGAAATGCGGGTCGGATGGTTTCGCGAAACACTCGCTGATCACACGCCGAAGCTCAGCACGTTCATCACGCGAAAAACTGGGATCGATCCTGTATTGTCCCGTGCGGCATGCAGAGTGGACATAATCATAGAACGACTCGAGGTCAACCAGCTCGGTCGAGGTGAGCCCAGCGTTCTTTGCCTCGAGGGCTGTCGTGACATACACCCGCGAGGGTGATGAGGCTTGAGGTTTCGATGAAGTCTTGCAACCCATCAATAGCAGAGAGAGCAGCAGCGCAGACCAGCGTGTCATGGTGCCGGATTATTCTATGGCAGACCGACTTGTCGAGCACCAAAGGGGTGAACTTGCAATGAGATGCAAAGATGCGGAAAGGGAACGGACTCACTCCACAAACCGTACCGTCACACCCTTCACCTGCGCTGCCATTTTCAGGCCGCGTTCCTTGCCCATCACGCAGATGGCAGTGTCCAGGGCATCGCTGGTCATGCAGTTCGGGGCGATCACCGAGCACGCGATGCGCTGCGTCAGTCCCAGCCCGGTCTGGGGCGAGACAATGTGGGAATAACGGACGCCGTCGATCTCGGTGAACTGGTATAAGTCCCCCGAAGTCGAGACGCCGCAGTTGTGCAGGCGCACGGTGGTCAGCTCTTCTTTGGGCGTCGAACTGGCAAACTGCCGCAGCTTGATCTCCCACGCATCTTCTCCCGGCGGTGGATCGCCGATGGCGATGTCCCCACCCGCCATGACGAGGGCGCGGGTGAGGCCATGCTCACGCAGCACCCGCAGGCCGGCATCGGCGGCGTAGCCTTTGGCGATGCCGCCGAGGTCGAGCAGCATGCCGGTCTTCAGCAGCGTGATGGTGTGTGCTTTGGCATCCATCTGCACGGCGCGCCAGTCGGTGGCGGCGAGCGCCTGCTGCAGGCGCTCTGCAGGTGGCAGTTTGTGGGTGCGTTTGGTGCGCCGCCAAAGGTGGGTGAGATTGCCGCAGGTGATGTCGAGGGCACCCTCGGTGAGGCGTGCGAATTCGAGGGAGTGCGAGATCAGGGTGAAGAGATCGTCGCTGGCTTTGAAGGGCTTGCTGGGGCCGGCGTTGCAGAGCTGCATGAGCTCGCTGTTGGGCTCGTAGTCGGAGAAGACGGCGTTGAGCGCGGCGATGCGTTTGAAGGCGGCATCGGCGGCAGCTTCCGCCTGTGCTTTCGTGTCCGCATGCACGGAGATGCGGAAGGTGGTGGCCATCAGCGGCGCGGAGAAATCGAAGCGCTCCAAGGCCTGCGCGGGGATGGCACAGAGGAGCAGGAAAAAGGGGAGGATGGAATACAGGGAACTCACGGCAGGTGGATCGTATCGACGAAAAACCCGGCCTTGGAAAGGCCGGGGTAGGCAGCGGGACGTCAGTCTCCCAATCCTTGTTACCAGGCTGGCTCTGCGTGCAGTGCGTCGGAGAGATTCATGGAAGGCGCAGAGACAGGGCGGATGCGGGTGGTGATGGGCTTTGCCAGTCCTTCACATGCCGTACGGATCAGGGGAATGACGTCGGTGTTTTGGCAGCGGACGAGCAGCACGCGGCGCTGCGGCAGACCGTGCAGGTAAATGACTCCGCCGTCATGCTGCTGGACGATCTCCAAGCAATCGCCGCTGCCAGAGCGGCGGCCCAGTTCGGAGGCGGCGGACAAGGTGGCATGCGCCAGCACCAGGATGGCGGCGGTGGGTGGCTCCGCATCGCCTGCGCAATCGAGCAAACGCCCGGCGTCGTCAGCGATGGCGATCTGAATGACTTCGGGAATGGAGGCGAGGGCGGTGAGTTCCATGGTCAAAGCACAAGGCGGGTTTACGCGGCGAGAGCGTGGGTGGGAAGCTCGTGAGGGGTGGCGGAGGTGCTGTCTGCAGGCGCGGTGCGCAGGCGGAACTGATGCAGCACGGCCTGGGAAATGGCATTCAGCGTCGCCAGCACGTTGCGACCGCTGCGTGCGTCCGATTCAAAGCTGAGAAAGGGAGTGGGCCGGTTGTTGAAGAGGTACTCCAGGTACTCGACGGGCGCGGCATTGGGCAGGTCACGCTTGTTGTATTGAATGACGATGGGCAGGCGATCAAGCGCGCTGCCATTCATACGCAGGTTGGCTTCCAGGCTTTGTAAAGAGTGCAGATTGTCGCGCTGGCGGTCCATCTGGGAATCCGCCACAAAGACCACGCCGTCGGCCTGCCTCAGTACGAGCTGCAGCGTGGCATTGTAGGTGATCTGGCCGGGGACGGTGTAGAGATGAAAGGTGGTCTTATAACCGGGAAGGGCATCCGCCTCGACGGCGAGGAAGTCGAAGAAGAGGGTACGGTCCTGCGCGGTCGAGAGCGAGACGAGATCGCTGCAGCCATTGGGGTCCAGCTTGGCGTGGATCTGCTGGAGATTGGACGTTTTCCCGCTGAGCGGAGTGCCGCAATAGACGATCTTGAAACTGACGGTGCGGTCGTCGTGATTGATGCTGGGCATGGCAGAGGGGAATGACGAATGGAATGGAATGAAGACCGCAGGCTGTCGCTGAACGACGGGCTTTTAGTCCAGCATGCGGGCGAGCTCGCGGGCGATGAGAGTGATCTTGTCGCGCATGCCGGTGGAGGGTTCGTCATCATGCAGCACGCCGATGATGGACTCTCCGGGGAAGCAGAACGTCAGCAAACGACCACCCGCATTGAGCGTGAATGTTTCAGCACCTTCAATGCCAATGAGCGGGGCAAGACCGCGCAACTGACGGGCGATGTCCGGTGCCTGGCGCTGGAACTCCACGGCATCCTCCTTGGATAAATCCGCGTGACTGAGCACATGGGAGCCATGCAGGCAGACGCAGGCGCTCAGACCCGGCTGCAGGGCCAGCAGTTCGACGACCCGTGGCGCGGTCAGCTTCTCCTCAGTGCCAAGCAATGCGCGCAGCAGGAGCTGATCCGTCTGGGTGTCGAGCGGGGAAAGACCGAGGAAGGAATGCTTCACCGCCGCCATTTTAGCCGGAGCCGCAGCGGGTGGCGCGGCCTGAGCTGCGGGTGCCTTGAACAAAGCGGGCGCAGCCGGAGCGAATTTAGGTTCTGGCCGCGACTGCGACGCCGGGGACTCCGAAAACAGCGGTGCATTCAGCGCCTGGGCGCTGAACAATCCACGTGAGGCAGGCTGTGGCGCCGGGGCCGCAGGCGTGGAGACCGAAGGGATTTCTTCCAAGGCTGGAGCGAAGGAAGGTGTGGGCTGGAAGAGAGCAGGTGCCGGGGCGGCAAACAAGCTGGGGACGGGTTTGGCCTCGGGCGCGGGTGCAAAAGAAGCGGCAGGGTTCTGCGGTGTGGGAACCTGCCCGAGCAACTGGGCGCTGCTAAACCCTGATTCCGCAGGCCCTTTGCCTGACAGGGGGCCTGTGGAAGAAGAGGCAAAAGGATCGAACGGTTTCACCGCTCCGAGCATAGGTGCACTCGGAGGAGCCGCTGAGTGAGCCCCTGCTGACGAGAGCGATGCACCGAAGGATTGAAACGCTCCGGCAAGTGGTTGCAGAGGTTGTGTGGAAGACGAAGCCGTTGGCTGTGCCGAGGGGAAAGAGAATGCTGCTGGAACTGGAGGCGGGGCCGCCTCGGCGGGTGCTGCGGGAGGGGAAAACCCAAACTGAGCTGGACCAGCGGCTGGCTGAGGGGAGCCAAAGGCTGATGCGAGGGATGAAGCTGCCGCAGGCTGGCTTTGGGTAAAGGAAGCCAATGCCGCAGAGAACATCGGCGATGGCGGCTGTGCTTCAGCGGGGGCAGGCGGGGAAGCAGCAGCAAACATGGGCTGCGAGTTCTGATCTGGCGGCTGCTGCTGAGGATTGGGCTGCACCGAAAAGCGGGCGGGGGCAGGGGACGCTGCCGGGCTGGGACTGCCAAAGGAGGCTGCCGCTGCTGGTGCCGCCGACATGTTGGTGAGGGAATGAAACACCTCGTTCTGTGGCAGCTTGATCTTGAAATCGCGCTTCGCATTGGAGAGCGTGTTGCGAAAGCCGAAATCGGAGATGCCATCAATGAGCATGCCGAGTTCCAGCACCACGTTGCCGGACGCAATCTGTTCGTGCAATGCACTGGCCTGCACGCTGGTGGTGATCCACGCTGGCAGTGTGGTCGGATTAAAGCCCAGTTCTTCGACGCTGTAGCCGGCTAAAACAGCAGCGAATCCTAATTTCGCCATGCCTGATGTGCCGGAAACATGGCTAGGTGCCGCTGCTGGCGGCTGCGAGGCGAAGGCGTTGGGCGCGGGAGATTGTGGCTGTTGGACGAAGCTGTTCGGCGCGGGAGATTCTGCCGGTGGTGGCGCCTCCTTCATCGCAGAGACGAAAGGGGAACCAAAGGGCATTGCGGGTGCCGTGGCCATGTCCGAAGGCACGGATGCTCGCTGCTGCGCTGCGGGCGTAAATAAAGTGGAGATGGATGCCTGCGGCTGAGCTGCTGGAGGTGGCGAAGCTGACCAATTTTCCGCCGGTGCAGGGGAGAAAGCGGATGGCGCAGGTGCTGCGGGCTGCTGCTGCGAGGTGCCGAAGGGGGAGCCACTCGGGCCACTCCCGAACGAGAAGGGAGATCCGGGTGGTGATGATGGCGCAGGTGCTTCGGGTTGCTGCGGCATGCCAAAGGGCGAGCCATTCGAGCCACCACCCATCGAGAAGGGAGATCCTGCTGAGCTGGCGGGCGCAGGTGCGGC
>Ga0209512_1003641_pt1 | contig 14340 bp, 17 predicted proteins | sample frozenSSSSmetaG_FD_184142 | JGI IMG/M metagenome (GOLD analysis project Ga0209512, IMG submission 184142) | Glacier valley bacterial and archeal communities from Borup Fiord, Nunavut, Canada, to study Microbial Dark Matter (Phase II) -... | ecosystem: Environmental > Aquatic > Freshwater > Ice >... | reverse complement strand
AGCAAAAAGGAGGTCAATCCAGAACCATCGTGACCGACACCCCTACAATTTAGATGCGCAATACCGCACGCTGCGCCACCGGTCACGATCGACCGGAATCAGCGGTCACGATCACCGGAATACGCACTCGGCTGAGTTTTTGTACAAGACGACAGATTATTGGTACCCCGAGCACGAGCGAAGCTTGTTGTGGAACGACCCCTGCGTCGGCGTGGCGTGGCCCATTAGCGGAGAGCCCCAACTGGCGGCCAAGGATGCGGCGGCTAAAAGGCTGGACGAGGCGGAAGTTTTCGCCTGACAGGCTGCAGTGGATCAGTTAACCACTGATCGCCGCGCTGCGCTTTCCATGAGCCGGCCCCGATTCGTCATCGCGAACGAAGTGCGGTGATCCATCGCCCCCTAAAGCGCCGTCATGGATTGCCGCGCTTCGCTTTCCATGAACAGTCCCCGATTCGTCATCGCGAGCGAAGCGCGGCGATCCATCGCGGAAAAAGCGCAGTCATGGACTGCCGCGCTGCGCTCGCAGTGACGAGGACTTTGTTCAAGGTTCGTGTGCGGTATCGGGCCGGATACAGAAAACTCGCAATGACAGAGATGGATTGCGCCGGTTCATGAACCGTATGCAGTTCTGGAACGGAACTGGCGGCTCGCGATGACGAGAGTGGGTTGCAGTAATTGAGTGCCAAATAGGCCTCTAGCGCATACAGGTCGAGCGTTGGTAGCTATGAATTAAGTAGCTGTACACCTTGGCCCTGTAATTCTGTAATTACTTGCAGCGCGTGGTAAACCATTCCCGCCCAATGTTTCATTTTTAAAACCAAATTGCACGCCCGTCCTGCTCAGGCGAGCGGAAGCAGCCGTTAGTTTTGTAGCGATCAACTTGAAATATCCATCAGCATGAAATTCACAACAGGTGGCGCGCGGCGCGCACACAAGGCGTCGATCACTTTATTCGGGCTGGCGATACTGCCCGTGGCGGCGCTGGCGCAGGGCTTGGGTGTAGCCAGCCTGGGCGCCACCGGCGGGCTGACCATTCCGTCGGCCTATGTGCTGGAGTCGGGCGACCTGGCGCTGAGCGCGGGCAACTACCTTGATCCGAAGCTGGGCACGTTTAATTACAAAAGGAATTACTCGCTGGGGATCGGGTTGATGCCGGGGGTGGAAGCCTTTGGGCGCCTGGCTGATTACCAGAACCCGCGCGCCACGCCGCCCGGGGCGCCAGACATTAATGGCCCGCGCGACATTTCGGCCAACATCAAGTGGCAGTTGCCGATTGAATTGCGCGATTTGCCGAAGCTGGCGGTTGGCGCGACGGACATCAGCGGGGGGGCGGTGTATTTCAGTTCCAAATACGCGGTGGCCAGTGATGAAGTGGGCCCGCTGCGCTGGTCGCTGGGCTATGCGCGGGGCAGGGCGAGGCAGGCGGGCGGTGCCAAGGTGCTGGACGGCGTGTTTGGCGGCGCCGAATTCAAGCTGGGCAGCAGCCGGGCCACGCTGCTGGCTGAAACCGATGGCACGCAGCGCCACGCGGGTTTGCGTTATTACTCCGAAGCGATGCCCTGGCTGGGCGACAGCCAGCTGGTGGGCACGGTGCAGCGCTCGTTTGGCGCCACCACGCGGGCGGGGCAGGTGGCTGACGCCACCAGCGTCAACGTGTCGCTGATGGTGCCGCTGGGCGCGTCTGACTCAACCCGTCAGGCCCGGGTCAATGCCACCGCCCAAGCCTTGCCGCCCCTGACACAGGCGAGCGTGACTGCTGGCGCTGGCGGCATGGTGGCCACGGCGCAAGACCGGCTTGATGGCCTGGCCCGCGCATTGCGCGCCACCGGCCTGGACCGGGTGCGCGTGGGCATGCTGGGCAACCAGCTGGTGGTGGAATATGAAAACTACCGCTACCTGCACAACGAGGCCGATGCCCTGGGCGTGGTGCTGGGGCTGGCGGCAGAAGCCGCGCCAGCGGGCACGTCGCGCGTGCATGCCATTACGCGCAAGGCGGGGCAGGAGGTGTTTGAAACCTCGGTCGACGTGGTGGCCTACCGGGGCTTTTTGCGTGATGGCGATGCCGCGCGCGTCAAGAACACGCTGGGCTTTGGCCGGCTGGCGGGCTACGACGACGCTGGCGTGCAGTGGGCCACGGGCGAAGCCGGCGCGGGCCGGCGCCAGACCTGGCTGCGGGTGGAACTGAAACCGCTGCTGAATTACACGCTGGGCACCGAATACGGTGCGTTCGACTATTCGCTGGCGGCCCAGGTGCGCAGCACGGTGGGCCTGTGGAAGGGCGCCGAGGTTTATACCGACGTGGTGCAGCGTGTGGCCAACAGCAGCAACATGGAGCCGGGGCGCGTGTTTGCCAGCTCGCTGCACCGCAATGGCCTGAAAACGGTGGCGCTGCAGCAGTCGTTCTGGCTGGGGCCGCGCGTGTTTACCAGCGTGGGGGCGGGCCAGTACAACTACGACGACCGTGGGGCCGAGGGCGAGTCGATTTTGTTTTTGCCCTGGAACGCGGACACGCTGCACCTGAAGGGCAGCTACATGCGCCACCAGGCTGACGTGCGGCCGCGTTTGGTAGAGGCTTATGCGGGCTCGTACCGCTGGCGGTTTAACACCGCGACCTGGGTGGAGGCGGGTTACCAGCAGTACACCGACCGCTCCACGGGTCCGTCGGTGGCCCTGACGCGCTGGTTTGGCGATGTGGCGGTGCAGCTGTTTGCGCGCAAGGGCGGCAACAACACCTTTGTGGGCCTGGAACTGAACCTGCCACTGACGCCGCGCCAGGGCATGGCGGCCGGCCCGGTGCAGCTGACCGGCACACCGCGCTATGCGCAGTCCATTCGCACGCGAATGAGCAACAGCGCCGATGCGTCCAACTTCGTGGACGACGCGGCCGTGCGGCCGGTGAACCTGAACTACAAGCCCGAAGTGGAGATGCTCAACTCGGGCCGCATCACGCCTGCCGACATCTCTGGCCAGGTGCAGCGCATGCGGGAGTCGTTTTACCTGTATGCGCGGGATCAGATCAAGTAAATGGGCGTAATCGTGCGGGCTGCTGCGCCGTGATGGCGCATGAGCGGGCATTAATATAGGTGTATCAGTCTGATACTTTGGGTGTGTGTGTGTGTGTTCGTTTTTTGTGTTTATGTTTTATTAAGGAAATCAAAATGAAGTTAACAAAAATTGCTTTGGCAAGCATGGTTCTGGGTGGCAGTTTGTTGCTGGCTGCCTGTGGTGGTGGTGACGGCGGCGGCGGCTCGGGCCTGGCCTTGAGCGGCACGGCTGCGGTCGGCAAGCCTGTGGTGGGCACCGTGGCAGCCAGCTGCAAGACCGGTACCGGTACGGCCGTGTCCAACGCGGACGGTTCGTACACCGTCAACATCAATGGTGGCGCGGGTCCGTGCCTGCTGAAGATCACGCCCGCCGACGGTACGGCCGTGATGTATTCGATTTCCAGCGGTTCCGGCGCGTCGCAAACCGCCAACATCACGCCCATGACCAGCTACCTGGTGAGCTACCTGCGCAGCGTGCCCGGCATGAACAACACCGCGAGCCCTGAGGCCTGGTTTGCACTGCCTGGCGTTCGGGCGCTACTGGCTGATCCGGTTGCTCTGACGGCGCGTATCGTCAACGACTTTATTCCGGCCCTGAAAACGCTGGTGCCTGGCCTGAGCATTTCCTCCGCCAGCTTCCTGTCGACGGCGTTCATTGCTAACCCTGCCAGTTCTACCACCGATGCTGACCTGGAAAAGCTGAAGGCTGTCTTGGTCGCCACGCCTAGCCTGGTGGGCGCGATTCTGACGCAGCTGGCTGCTGCGGCTTCCAACGATCCTGTCGTGGTTGTCCCCACGGGTGCCGGCAGCTAAGCCAGCGTCAGGTCTCCCTTAAAAGCCCGCCCTGTGCGCCATGGCTGTCAGTTCTTGACTGAAGCCATGACGCCCCGGCGGGCTTTCTTCTGGGCGGGGGAAGGCGCCGTCATTGCGAGCGCAGCGCGGCAATCCATGACTGCGCTTTTTCGACGATGGATCGCCGCACTTCGTTCGCGATGACGAATCGGGGAGAGGCCGTCATTGCGAGCGAAGCGCGGCAATCCATGACCGCGCTTTTTCGGCGATGGATCACCGCACTTCGTTCGCGATGACGCATCGGGGAAAGGCCGTCATTGCGAGCGCAGCGCGGCAATCCATGACTGCGCTTTATCGACGATGGATCGCCGCACTTCGTTCGCGATGACGCATCGGGGAAAGGCCCGTCATTGCGAGCGCAGCGTGGCAATCCATGGCTGCGCTTTTTCGGCGATGGATCGCCGCACTGCGCTCGCGATGACGCGCCGGCGTCTTGGGGGGCTTTAGTTTCTCGTCGGTTTGTTGAGCCAAACACCGTAAAAATCCGCTGGTATTACGATCTGCCATACGGTAGTATCCTGGCATGACTACCTTGACCATCAAAATACCGCCGCAGCTTGAGCAAGAAATTGTGCTGGCCAGCGAGCGCGAGCACCTCAGCAAGTCAGAACTGGTACGACGCGCCTTGGTGGCTTACATAAGCCAGCGCAATGCGGCTGTGCCCACCCGGTCGGCGCTGGACCAGGCCGGTGATTTGGTGGGTTGCTTCAGCGGCGGACCTTCCGACCTGTCCTCAAACCCCCGTTACCTGGATGATTTTGGCCGCGTATGAGCAGCCATCTGATTCTCGATACCGGCCCTTGGGTGGCTCTGCACTGTCGGGATGATTCGCACCATGCCTGGGCAAAAGCCCAGTTCGCACAGCATGCAGGACCTTTTCTGACATGTGAAGCTGTGGTTGCCGAAACCTGCTTTTTGTTGGCGCGTTCAGGGTTTGATCCAGGCAAGGCTCTGGCGATGATCGAGCGAGGTGTCGTCAAGTTGGCCATGTCGCTGGCCGATGAAGTATCTGCAGTGCGCGCCCTGTTTGAGCGCTACGACAACGTGCCCGCGTCTTTGGCCGATGCGTGCCTGGTTCGCATGTCGGAACTTTATGACCCATGTCGGGTGATCACGCTCGACAGTGATTTCCGCATCTATCGCCGCCATGGTCGAAAGGTGATCCCGGTCTTGACCCCGCGCTCCTGAGACATCTCTGTCATTGCGAGCGTAGCGCGGCAATCTATGACTGCGCTTGTTCGATGATGGATCGCCGCACTTCGTTCGCGATGACGAATCGGGCCGGCTCAGAACGGTACACCCACCATGAACCGGCGCAATCTATCCCCGTCATACCCGCGAATGCGGGTATCCAGACTCGTTGGCGCTATCAACCCAGGTTGCTGGATTCCCGCCTGCGCGGGAATGACGGGAAGTTATTGATTGCCAGATCCTTACAAGCTATTGCCTGTCACATTCCCGTCCGCCAATCGCTGGCACTCGCCACCAAGTCAAAAAAATGAATCACTCCTCCCTAACAGGCCCCGAATGAGCAGCCTTTCGCTAATGGCTAGCCACTGGCCCGCTCTGGCCGCTGTTGTGCTCACTGCGCTGGGCATCTCCTTCCTGGTCGTACTCACCCAGCACCACCACGGCCACCTCACCATGGACAGCACTTTGGGCGGGCAGAAGTTTCAGGAGGAGCCCACGCAGCGCATCGGCGAAGGGCTCGCACTGGCGATGCCCTGGTATATCGCCCAGAAACAGCATTCAATCAACCAACAGGCATTCGCCTCTGATTGGCGAACTGTGCTTATCCAGAATCCATTCACCGACACACCACCACGCCCGCCCAGGGCAATGTCCGTGCGTCAAGCCTTCTCCCTTCAGCGGGCGTGCTGCCCTTCGAGTGTCAGTAATTTAATTATCTGGAGTTACAATTAAATAATGCTGACAGTCATCGAAACCCCTGTATTCCGGCGCATGGTGGAGGGTGTCTGGAGCGAGTCCGAGCGCGAAGCGTTCATCGCCTTCATCAGCGACAACCCGCTGGCAGGTGACGTCATCCCCGGTGCTGGCCATCTGCGCAAGGTACGCTGGAAGCGAGATGGAATGGGCAAAAGCGGAGGAGCACGGGTGATCTATTACCTTCGTCTTGCGAATGGAGAAGTGGTGCTGGTGGCGGTTTACGCCAAGGCCAAGTTTGACAACATGCCGGTCGAAATCTTGAAATCCTGGAAGGAGGCCTACGATGCCTAAAGTCAAAATGGACGAAGAAACGAAAGCCTTTGCCGCCGATGTGCTTGAATCCATCGCGCAGGCCAAGCGGGGCGAGGTAGCGCGACTGCACACACCCGCAGACATTGCCACCTACAAGGCGCGTGGCCGCCCTGTCGGGAGCATCAAGGAAGAGTCCAAACAAGCAGTGACCGTGCGCTACAGCCCCGACGTGCTGGCGGCATTCCGTGCCACTGGCGCTGGCTGGCAAGCCCGCATGAATGAAGCGTTGAAAGACTGGCTTCAGACACATTCGCCGACATGAGTGGCGCGAACCTTGACTCGGCAGGTTTATTACACGGCCATTGTGGGCCACCTTCCATCAACAGCATGACCCAGCCCGTTCCCACCCCTAACCCGCTGCTGGCCGAAGTGCGCCAGCTGATCGATGCTGCCCGCCAGCGGGTAGCCAGTGCGGTCAATGCCGAACTGACCCAGCTTTATTGGCATATCGGGCGCCGCATCAGCGCCGAGCTGCTGCAAGGGCAGCGGGGCGAATACGGCAAGCAGGTGGTGGCAGAACTGGCGCGTCAACTTACTGTTGATTTTGGCAAGGGCTGGAGCGAGCGTCAGCTTCGCTACTGCGTGCGCGCTGCCGAAGTCTTTCCAGACGCCCAAATTCTGCACACACTGTGTTCCCAATTGAGCTGGTCGCATCTGCGGCTCGTCATTCACATCGAAGACCCGCTCAAACGCGACTTCTACATCGAAATTTGCCGCGTCGAGCGCTGGAGCGTTCGCCAACTGCAAGAGCGCATCAACTCGCTGCTGTTCGAGCGCACCGCCATCTCAAAAAAGCCCGAAGAACCATCCGGCAAGATCTCAGGGATGGGGCATTCATCAAAATACCCTCGTCATCGCGAGGCCGCAGGCCGTGGCGGTCCATCGCCGCACAAGCGCGGACATGGATTGCCGCGCTACGCTTTCCATGAACCGGCCCCGATTCGTCATCGCGAACGAAGTGCGGCGATCCATCGTCGCAAAAGCGCAGTCATGGATTGCCGCACTTCGTTCGCAATGACAGCGATAGCTTGCGCCGGTTCATGGTTCGTGTGCCGTTTTGGAACGGAACGGGCGACTCGCAAAGACGACCTTGAAGCCGCCTACAAAGGCCAGATGGAGCTGTACCTGCGCTACCTGGAAAAGCACGAACAGATGGAAGGCGAAGCCACCCCCATCGGCCTCATCCTGTGTACTGGCAAGAGTGAAGAACACGTCGAACTGCTGCAACTGCCCCAAAGCAACATCCGGGTAGCCGACTACCTCACCTTGCTCCCGCCGCGTGAAACGCTGCAGGCCAAGCTGCACCAGTCCATCGCGATTGCTCGCCAGAAACTGCAGCGCGATGCCGATCAATAACACACAGCCTGTTCCGTCCCCGCACCCCGTCATTGCAAGCAAAGCGTGGCAATCCATGACTGCGCTTGTTCGACGATGGATCGCCGCACTTCGTTCGCGATGACGAACCGGGGAGATCCCCGGCATTGCGAGCAAAGCGCGGCAATCCATGCCCCCGTTTTTTCAACGATGGATCGCCGCACTTCGTTCGCGATGACAAATCGGGGAAGAGACCCCGTCATTGCGAGCGCAGCGCGGCAATCCATGCCCCGCCGCGATTTACACTTTGCAGGTCTTTCCAACTCGGGCCACTATTCCCATGAACATTCTTTTAACCGGCGGCGCCGGCTACATTGGCAGCCACACCTGCGTGGCGCTGGTGCAGGCGGGCTTTACGCCGGTCATCGTCGATGACTTTTCCAACAGCCACCCGGCGGTGCTGCAGCGTTTGCAGCAGATCACGGGCCAGGCGATTGCCTGCGAGCGCGGCGACGTGTCCGACACGGCTTTCATGACCGATGTACTGCGCCGCCACCCGGTGCAGGCCGTCATGCATTTTGCGGGCTTCAAGGCGGTCGGTGAAAGCGTGGCCGAGCCGCTGAAGTATTACCGCAACAACCTGGGCAGCACGCTGGGGCTGCTGGACGCGATGACGGCCGTGGGCTGCCGCCACCTGGTGTTTTCAAGCAGCGCCACGGTGTACGGCGACCCGCACGAGGTGCCCATCACCGAAGCCTTTCCGCGCAGCCACACCAACCCCTACGGCCACACCAAGCTGATGATCGAGGACATGCTGGCGTCGCTGGGCGCGGCCGATGCGGCCTGGGCGGTGGCAGTGCTGCGCTACTTCAACCCGGTGGGCGCGCACCCGAGCGGCCTGATCGGTGAAGACCCGAGCGGCATTCCGAACAACCTGATGCCCTACGTGGCGCAGGTGGCGGTGGGCAAGCGGCCGCACCTGAACGTGTATGGCAACGACTACGCCACGCCTGACGGCACCGGCGTGCGCGACTACATCCACGTGCAGGACCTGGCCCAGGGCCATGTGGCGGCGCTGCAGGCGCTGCTGAACCAGCGCGAAAGCTTTACCGTGAACCTGGGAACCGGGCAGGGTATGAGCGTGCTGGAGGTGGTGCGCGCCTTCGAGCAGGCCAGCGGCCGGCCGGTGCCGTTTGAGTTTGCGCCGCGCCGCGCGGGCGATGTGGCGCAGTGTTATGCCGACGCGTCACTGGCCGCCGAGCTGCTGGGCTGGCGCGCCACGCACACGCTGGCGGACATGTGCACGGACGCCTGGCGCTGGCAGCAGGGCAATCCGAACGGCTATGCGCCAGATAATGAATGAAATAGGCCTCTAGCGCATAGAGGACGGGCGCGAGATGCTATTTATTTGGTAGCAAAATCAGCGATGTCATTGCGCGCCGCCAGTTCCAGTCCAGAACTGCAGATGAACCATGAACTGAAGCGCATTGACGCCAATGCCGTGCCCGGCGCGCTGCGCGTGGTGGCCGGATGGCGACTGGACCGGGTGAACGGTTCACATCACATCTACAAACACCCGGACCGCCGCGGCCATGTTGTCGTGCCGCATCCCAAAAAAGACTTGGGACTGGGGCTGGTCAAAGCCATCCGGCGGCAGGCCGGTATCTGAAAGGACTCCACCATGCGCTACCCCATCACTATTGAACCTGGAAACGACACTACCGCTTGGGGCGTAGTGGTTCCAGACCTGCCCGGCTGCTTTTCGGCTGGCGACACGCTGGAAGAAGCCATGATTCATGCGGAAGAAGCCGTGACCGCCTGGATTGAAGTTGCGCTCGATGATGGGCAAGACATCCCCACGCCATCCCACATCGAGGCACTGCGCACCGCTCATCCTGAATTTGACGGCTGGCTGTGGGCGCTGGTGAAGGTTGACCCGGCGATGCTCGATGACACCGTGGAGCGCGTGAATATCAGCCTGCCGCGCCGCGTGTTGCGCCGCCTGGATGCCCGCGCCCGCACGGCTGGTGAAACACGCTCAGGCTTCATTGCCCGGATGGCCGTTGAAGGACCGAGCCGGTAGCGCACGCCTGAGCTGAAGGAATTGCGATGGCAGACAGACAAACAACGGTCCAGCAGGGTACCCGCCGGTAGGGACCAGTGCGCTGTTCGGGCCGGAGGATTTTCGCTTGGCGCTGCCCGCCTTTGCGGCGCTGGTGTACTGGAAATTACCACCGTGGCTGGTGGTTCTGTGCGGCGGCGGGGCAGGCAGACTGCTGACTACGGGGCTTTAGCGGGAGTCAGGCCGGCGCTGGAAAACCTGCGGTCTGCGGTGCCGAACAAAGTGACCACAGGACGAGTTTCGGGCAGCACATAGATTACCGCAGGCTTGACGCCAAATACCGGCTTGATGAGCGCGTCGTAAAACGCGGCAGGCACATTGACGCAGCCGTAGGAGATCCTGTTGTCGGCAACCGTCGGCGTGGCCAGGCGCTGCAGACGCCGGTCGGCCTTGTTGCTGGTACGGACCCGGTGCATGGAAACGGCCGCGTCGTAGTCGATCCAGACAATGTCCTCGCCCTGAAGATTGCGCCCGGGCTCCGAAACAAAACGGCCCGCCGGAGTGGTGCGCTCGGCGGGCAGGATGTCGGACATTTTGCGTTCTCCAATGCCGGGCACCGAATCATCACCGACCGCCAGACCCAACAATATCGGCGACGAGCCGCGCGGCTTGCCGGCCCCATCGAATACATGCAGCATCGCGGCCTTTTTGTCGATGATGGCAAAAGGTTTTTCGTGGTTATTGCCTGTTTCTCGAATCCATGCCGTGACCAGATGCGTGCTCTGTCCTGCAGCAAGGGATTGGACTTGCCGGACGGATGAACCCGAGGCAACAGGCGCTGCAGCCGTTGCAGCGACAGGCATAAAGAGCCAAGCCGCCAGTCCGAAACAGCACAAAGCGCCTGTGTCTGCAGGCTTGCGCGGAGGTGATTCGGGACGGGTTTTCATGGGAATAAAAGAGCGCTGTCATGCATAGAAACAATAGTAAAGCATCGCAAGAAACCCTGAAGCCAGGCCAGGCCGGTAGCGGTGATCTCCTACATCGGCACTGGACTTGCACTGAACCTGATGGTAATAATTATTTTTTATAGTTCATTTAGCTTGCTGAACGCAAGTTTTTTGTGATATTGCTAAATTTTTAATAAAGGCAAAACACCATGAACCGATACATCAAATTAATTCCTCTGGGTGCTGTCCTGGCGCTTACGGTAGCGAGCGTTTCTGCGCAGACCAGCGCCCCGGCGGGCACGGCTTCGGCCCCGGCTACTGTGGGCGTGACGCCGCAGGAAGCGGCTGAGGCTACTCAAAAAGCGATCCCTCGCAGCGATACGGGCACCGTGGTGCGGACTTCACCTTCGCCCGCAGACCGGGCCAGTGACGCAATGAGCAACAGCCGTACAGGCAGTTCCAGCACCACGACGGAAATGCCCAACGCCACCGGTACCGGCGCTGCTGGCATGACGGCCGATCGCTCAACCGAAAGTCCCCGCCGCGCCCGCGCTGACCGCAACTGAGCGTCACTTTTTTTCTTAATTCTTTCATTGCATCAAGGAGACTTTCATGGACACGAACAGCACTACGCGCCCTTACAGCGCAACAACCACGACGACGGGTTCCGGCAGCTTGGTGACAGGGCTCTTTCCTGATCGCGAAAGTGCAGAAGCCGCCTACAACACCGCCCATACGCGCGGCTATTCGAAAGACGATGTCAATCTGGTGATGTCAGACGAAACACGCAATCTTCACTTTAGCGGGACCACCGCAGGCAAGGAAACCGAACTGGGCAACAAGGCGGCTGAAGGCGCCGGTATTGGCGCGGGCATTGGCGGCACCGTGGGCGCCATCATTGCCGGTATTGCTGCGGTTGGCACCACGCTGGCGTTGCCAGGTCTGGGCTTGGTGATTGCAGGCCCGCTGGCTGCCGCCGCTGCCGGTGCAGGCGCGGGTGCGGCAGGCGGCGGTTTGATTGGCGCGCTGATCGGCTGGAACATTCCTGAAGAGCGCGTCAAGGAGTATGAAGAAGGCATTAAAAATGGCGGCATCCTGATGGGGGTGCGTACCAAAAATGACGAAGACGCACTTCATTTTGAAAATGAATGGCGTCAAAACCGTGGCCAGCATATCTACCGCTGAACGCAATATTGTGTTGGAGTCGATGCGCTTTTGACCCAGGTGCCGACTTTGCCCTGACCCAGGACAGCATCTCGCAATCCCAATGCGGATAACGATTTGCCTGACCCAGGCATGGGACAACAAAAGTCGGGCACCTGGGGGAATTCTGGGGTGGCAGCAACGCAATCGCTAACTACCTGAGACATGTACACGATCATTGATTCTTCCGTTTCTCGGCATCCCTTTCCCGATCATCATTTTGATCGCGCTGTTCGTGCATTGACGGCACATCTCTCTCCAACCTGTCCAAGGACTCGCCATGACCGCCACCAAGACCACCGCCGCCGACAATGCCAAGCCCGCACCGAAGGAAGCCATCGCCCTGCTCAAGGCCGACCACGAGGCCGTGAGCCAGCTTTTTGCCGAGTACGAGAAAACCCGCTCGGTCCCCAAGAAGAAGGCGCTGGTCGCCGAGATCTGCACGGCGCTCACCGTACACGCGCAGATCGAGGAAGAAATCTTCTACCCGGCCGTGAAGGCGGCGTTGAAGGACAAGCTGCTGGTGCCCGAGGCGACCGTCGAACACGCCAGCGTGAAGGACCTGATCGCGCAACTCGAGGGCGTTGAGCCCGACGGCGAGATGTACGACGCCAAGGTCAAGGTGCTGTCGGAGTACGTAAAGCACCACGTAAAGGAAGAGCAGACCGAGATGTTCCCGAAGGCCAAGGCTTCTTCGCTCGACATGCTCGACCTCGGTGCACGCATGGCCGCTCGCAAGGTTGAGTTGCTGGCCCAGGCCGCATGAATCGAACCGCAGACCTCATAAACGAAACCAATGCGAAAGGGCAAGCCTGATGGCGTCGCGCATCCGACAGGGCCACCTTCGTCCCTGACGACCCCAAGCACGACTGCGTCATGGATACCGGTGCGAACCGGGTCCGGTAGGCCCAGCGCGTCCTTTGCCCAGCCGAGAATGCAAGATGACTATGAACCCAAGAATCAGGCGTCCCGTCGGACGCCAGCTGCCAACACCGCCGCGTGGCGCGAAAGCGCCCATGTCAGCCGCTGGTCTGGCGCTGCCTCACGAGCGCGACGAATCGACCGACTCCACTGCCAATTCGCCCGACCCCTTGATGGTCCAGGCCAAGCGCGACATCGACGCCGGCCTGGTTGACACCGACATGCATGCGGACCCTGGTCTGGACGCGAAGCTCCGCGCCCGCCTGGTTCCCGGACCCGGCGGCAAGCCGCCACCCTCGGGCGGCTAATCCCTACAGCAGGTGACGGCTCATTCGAGTTTTTGAACCTTCACATCACGAGGTCCCCAATGAAGACAACAACCAAGTCCAAGAGCTCAGACAACCTGCGGCGGGAAGCTCCCCCGCTGGAGGAGCAGCTGACAGCTGCGCAGGCGATGGCCGCCGTCATGCCCTACAACACTGGCAAGGCCCACGAGTTTGGCCGCGAGAACGCCCTTGCACCACCACGCGGCGCCATTGTGTCAAGCAGCTCGCCCACGGCATCGGCCACCACGCTGAGCGAGGCGCAGGCTTCGACCAAGACCGGCGCAGCAGCGACGCCTCAGGGACGCAGCGCGTTCGCGGGTGCGCTGGACGCTGTGCGTTCAGATGCGTCAGGGCAGCCCCTGACCACGAACCAGGGTGTAGCCATCGGCGACAACCAAAACTCCCTCAAGGCCGGACTGCGCAGGCCGACGCTGATGGAAGACTTCATCCTCAAAAAAAGCCGAGCATGTGATCAAGGGCTTCATCACGGCCTTGGGCAAACACCGTCCTCCCGAACGCGAGGCCGGCGCGGTGTTGCAATGAGCAACGTACACACGATTGCAGCAGGACTTGAACAGGTCGGTCATTGAATGATGGCCGATTCAGCCCTACCTGCACGCATGTACTTTCGCGGGCTGGGTACCGCCACGCCGCCTGCGCGTTACACCAAAGAAGAATGCCTGGACGCGTTCCAGCATTCTGAATGGTTCGCCCGGCTTGATGCGCGCGCGCATTTTGTGGCGCGCACCGTGCTGCAGCGAGACAACGGCATTGAGGCGCGTCGTCTGGCCGTGGATTCGCTGGACGAAGTCTTCCAGATTGACCCGAACACACTGGCCAGGCGTTTTCTTGCGCATGCCCCCGCACTTGCCACCATGGCCGGTCAACGGGCACTGGCGCAATCAGGCTTGGAGGCGATTGACATCGACGCGGTGGTGGTCAGCACCTGCACCGGCTACCTCTGCCCCGGGCTCTCCGGCTACGTGGTTGATGGCCTGGGTCTGCGCGCCGATGTGCAGGCCTTCGACCTGGTTGGGCAGGGCTGCGCGGCAGCGTTGCCCAACCTTCAACTTAGCCGCGCCTTGCTGATGGGCAGCGCCTGTGCGCATGTGCTGTCTATTTGTGTCGAGGTCAGCAGTGCGGCAATGTACCTCGACAACGACCCCGGGGTGCTGATCAGTGCCTGCCTGTTTGGTGACGGTGCCGGGGCGGCGGTGCTGTCGCGACAGCCCAATGCAGCGGGTCGGCGCATAGCGTGGACCGACAGCACCTCCTTGATCAACCCGGCCGAGCGAAAGGCGCTGATGTTCGAGCAGCGCGATGGCATGTTGCGCAACATCCTGAGCCGCGCGGTGCCTACGCTGGCGGCAGACTACGCGCATCGGGTTCTCAAGACGGTGCTGGGTCGCTCG
>Ga0209512_1003639_pt1 | contig 14349 bp, 5 predicted proteins | sample frozenSSSSmetaG_FD_184142 | JGI IMG/M metagenome (GOLD analysis project Ga0209512, IMG submission 184142) | Glacier valley bacterial and archeal communities from Borup Fiord, Nunavut, Canada, to study Microbial Dark Matter (Phase II) -... | ecosystem: Environmental > Aquatic > Freshwater > Ice >... | reverse complement strand
TGGAAATTTGGGGGGGGGGGGAATAGCGAGCTTTTACATGTCCAGTCCAGATGCGAGATTTCTCGAGACGATGATGATGATGATGATGATGATGATGATTGAACAGATACAAATACAAAATTGCAAATATATTGAAACAACCCCCCCCCCCCTTTTCTTGGCTCTTGGCTCCTGCCTCCTGTGCTGGAGGAGAAATTTAGATCGCATGGCGGAATCGATGAATGATGGGACGGAATGGATGAAACGTGAGGCCGGTAGTTAACTGGCAGATGCATGTGCGTGTCCTGGTATTGGTTGGTGCATTTACACACGCAACTCCTGCGATTTTCTTCGAAGGACAAAGGGAAGGAGGCGCTCGCTGCTCATCATCCTGCCGCTCTGATCCGCGATCGGCAGGCAGGCAGGCAGACAGGTGCGCGAGGATGATGGACGCGGCGGCTCGTGGGTGTGGGCGAGAGGGAGGTCTCACTGTCCGGTTCCGCATCTTTCCTGTGTCCAGTCCCCCTCTCTCTTCCCCACTTCCTCTCCACGTCTATCTGGCAACTCTGCCTCGTTCCTCGACTCGTTGAGTCTCTCCCTCCCTCTCTCTTCCCTGCCCTTCCCACAGCGCATCCCAACCTCTCCTTTGCGCTCTCGAGGCACTTCAGAGCAGCGCGTACTGTGCGAGGAGCAGCAAAACATCGTCCTCTATGAGTGGCCGGCAAACTCCATCAGTTCTGATCTCGTCCTCGGAATAGGCGACATGCTTGTGCGGCGGCAGAACGTGACTGACTGAGGAACTTTCGGTCTTCGGAGAGGGTCAGATATCCCAACGGACTCGGGTGGTAATTGCTTGCTAGCGGGAATTAAGTAGCATTCCGTCAGGGCCTGCCTGCAAAGAAACGTCCCGCCCGCAAGACTCGCTTTGTAACTTCAAAGCTCTATGAGGGAGGAGCCTGTAGGCAGGGAACTGACGAAGTCGAAATCTCCAAGCGCAGTAGCTGCATAACTTAGCCACTTGTGCTTGTGCTCCATGCATGAAGGGGATCCGATAGACTTACTGTAATCGTGGGGACGAGGACACAGAGATCTTTGAAGTAGTTCTCCGCAAGAGGATTATCAACCCGTATCATCCCACTGCGCACGAAAGAATAGCCACCTCCGTCTTCTTCTTCTTCTTCTCCTCCCCCCGGCTTCCCACCCACCTTCCCGCCTTCCTACGCATGACACCCTCCCCTTCCGAAACTACCACAGATTCTCACGTATCATCACCGACACTCCAACCGCTTTCAGTAGATGGATAATCAAATAATCATGTTTTCATTACTGCCTAGCCTAGCCTAGCCTAGCTATGGACCTCTCTCCATTCCATTCCATCCATTTCGTTTCTTTTCTCTCAATTCCCCCGAGCAAGCAAGCAAGCAAGCAAGCAAGCAAGCTAGAGGGTATTGTATTGTACTCCACACAGATAGACTCGTATACATACGCTGCCTCCTCTTCCTCTCCCTCTTTTTTTTTCTTTCTCTCTTTCTCTCTTCTTTTTCTCCACATTTCGTCGTTTCGTGCCCACCGCAGCGCAGCGCAGCGCAGCGTAGTATAGAATGGGATATCGTATGTATGTATATACCACTCGCACCGTGCAATGCAGTGCAAGCCAAGCCAGGCCAGGCGATTATGCCAAAACGAACGCCCCTCCGAGATGTCCACGCCATACTGTGCGTGCAGCGCAATGCAAAGAATGCCCGCGGCGCCCACGCGGCTATGTGTCTTTCCGAAAAGAGTTCTCAAACGCGCAAAGAAAAGGGGGGAGAAAACTGGGGGTCTGGCGTGATGCTACAGAAACTAAGGACAAAAGCATGTCGTGATGCTCCGGAGAGCTAGGATATATCGTCGACCTGTGTGAGTATATTTTCTGCCACCCTAGACGGAGGGCCCATCAAGCAACAAGACCCGCGACTTATCCTCGTAGAAGCTCTGCCGGTACGCACAGATCTCCCTTGCGATGGCCTGGAAGCCCTGGATCTTGCGCGCGCGCAGATCCTGTAGGACCGCCCTTAGCCCATTGATAAAGCGGAATTTGTCCTTCTCGTCCTTGAACGCCGCGCTGTTGCCGAGCGCCATTAGGATCATGTCATCTGTTCGTTAGTAAGCATGCAGTCAGCCAACGGAACGGAGCGAGGCGGAGATGGAGATTAGAATGGAGAGGGGGGTATGGTTGGTCGAGAGACACCGACCCACGCACCAGGAAGGCCAATATCGCGGAAGTGCTGGAACTCGCAGGACTTGTCGTTGCACACGCCGCCCGCGAGCTCGAAGCGGCATAATTCCTTGGAGGCATCGATGTTGTGGCTGTACGTCACCGACTTGTAGCCACCAGGGACTTCCTTGGTGAAGTCGGGGTGGAAGCGGTAGGCGTGGAAGCGCTTTAGGGGACTGTCGTAGGGAGTGAAGAAGGTTGCCTTTTCTGCGGCTCTGCTGGTTTCGCTCTGCGACGATGTCAGCGCGGCGGGGCTCGGGATGTGTGGATGAATGGCAACTTCGGCGATGGATTTCGGGAGTGCCGGCGACTCGACTGACGTTGGAGGTTCCGGAAGGGCTGAGATAGATGGCGATATTGACATTTCTTGGTCAGTACCTGGACCGCCAGGACTGGATGCAGGAGGAACAGGGCTAAATGAAGGCGAATCAGCTGTAACAGGCTCATTGGTGGATGGAGGCGTAGCTTCGGGAGGTTCATAAATATCAGATTCGTTGTCTGAAGCGTCGAGGCTCTCCGGTTCGACCGGAAGTGAAGTTGGCAATTGGCCGCTTCCCTCCTGGACATGGCTACCGGCACCTGGAACATATGTCTCTTCTATGTCCATCTCTGCGGATGCTGCTGACTCTGAATCAGACATGCTTTCGTCCATATCTTTTGAGCTAGAGGTATCGGAATTATCGGCAATATCAATTGGTGGAGTTTGAAGTTGGTTTGTAGAAGGGCCGCTTTCTTCTGCAGCAGATACATCTGTCATACTGATATCTCCCATATCAATAGCATTGTTTTCAGCATCGCCACTGGCAGACGAATCTTGAAGAGTGACACTAAGAACTTGGTCTGGTGCCAATTCTGGTGCTGTGAGTTCATGAACAGGGGAAGCAGGAGGCTGAGATTGACCTGCCAACTGCTCAACCTCTTTTGAGGAAGCATTCTGAACTACGGCAGTCAAATCTTCTGAAGGTGCCAATGTCGTGGCTAGATCATCCGTCGATGATCCAGGGCTTGGCTCAGAATCGGACATGGCAACATCCGGCTGGCTCATGATTGGAGTTTCTACTTCCGAGGTACTAGTGAGAGAGCTCACATCGACGGATTCAGCAGTAGCGCGCGCGTTGACTATTGAATAAGCTAACAGAACTTCGTCGATCACAGGAGAAAAGAGCAAGACGATGGTGGTCGTCATAAGACAGGCCGTGGCGAAAAAGTAAAGGAAGGACATACCTTCGTTATCCGTAGCCAGATCGGCGTTCAGTTCCTCAAGTTCATCCTTTTGTGCTTGCAACTGATCATCAACTTCTTGGCCGAGCTTCTCCATTTCCTCTGCAAGTCGTCGTTTGTCCTCTAGTCTTTGCTGAACTGCAAGCTCCAGTTTTCTCGTCTCCGCTCGCAAATCCTCAAGCTTCTTCTGCGACTCTTGGACCTCAGCATCTACAGCCGGAAGATTAGCGGCGATCTCAGCTCGGCGTTGTCGTCTTTGTTGTGCTTGGGTCATTTTTAAGTCTTCGGCCTTTTGTTCTTCGAGTACTTGGGCTTCAGCAAGCTTTTGCTGGTCCTCCTCTATCTTCCGACTCGCATCATTCATAAGGCGTTCGATCTGAACCGAAGTCTCCACCTTCTCTGCTATACTTGAGTCTTTGACTGTCTTGGCTTCGATAGGAGTAGAAGTCTTGCGGATTGGAGTCTGAGATCCACTTGCGATCTGCTTTGCTTTCTTTCGTTGCTCGGCCTCGGCAATCTTTCTCCTCATCTCTTCGATTTCCAATTCTTTCCTCTTAAGGACTTCAGGATGAGCAGAAGATCTTGATGAATTCTGCACGATTGGAGGAGTGCTGAGTGTCGATGCTGGAGTAAAAGTCTTCTTCGGAGGAAAGTCAGATAGAGGAGGAAGATCACGAATGCTTGGCTTTATAGGATTGAATGCTTGATTATTGCGTCCGAAATTATCTGTGACTGGGTCATCGAGTTCCATTTCGGCGCCATCCTCGTCTGATTCCTCGTCACTAACATCAATTACCAGAGGTTGATCATTCCTACTGTGGCCGAATGGACGTTTGTATGTGGCGGTCGTTAAAGCAGAAGAGTCGAAGTCAGATGCAACAGGACGCTTGCGATGATTGACGGGCATGTTCTGGGACATACTGAATTGAGCCGGGCCAGTCTGCCCAGCGAGAAAAAGACCAGGAATGGATGGCATTATCGTCTGTTGTGGCATTTGTTGTTGGCTAAACGCAGACTGAGTCTGAGGCTCAAATGGCTGGGAAACTGAAGATGCGGCGATGTCTAATTGAGGTTGTTGTTCTTGCTGTTGTACCACTCCATTCACAGGTAACGCGACAGGCGGAGCAACAGCAGGCTTGGTTGTAGATTTGAGTGCTCGTGCTTCGCGTGACTTCTGGAGAGCTTCCATCTTTTGTCTGAGGATTTTGTCTTTATCGATCTTCCTTGCAGGTTGAGGAATCGGCATAGATTTGGCATGTTGAACAACGTCAGGCAACGCTGCGCTCGAAGGCGAGATTGATCGCTGAGTAGCTGGCGGTTGGGAAGATTTCAACAGTTTCTTACTTTTCTCCTCAAGAAGTCGCGCGATCCGATCTTTACGCTCCTCACCTTTGTTCAGTTTGAGAGAAGCGCTATCAGTAAATGACTTAAGAGCGGGAACTTGTTGGTTGTTTCCATTTATTTTGGTTGTACCTCGAAGGTGAATTTGTGTCGCGTCAGGCTGGGCAGGAACCAAAACACCAGTGGGAGCTGTTGGCGACTTAAGTCGAGTCGCGCCTTGAGATTGATCGGAACATTGACTTTGAGGCTTTGTGGGGGCTTGAGATTGGGTCATGCCGATATCATCAAATATAGTTCGGATAACGTTTTCATCAATCCCTTCCTCGACAAAATTTTGGAATCGCACTTTCAATGGCAGCAGATTCAACACGGCGTTCTGTGCTTGCTTCCTTGCCTCTTGAACAGATTTTGTAGTTCGACCAGAAGTCGATATGGCAATCTGATCGCTAGACAAGTCCTGCTGTTGGTGGTACTGTATTGGCGTTGAGTCGTCTTTTCCGACCTGAAAGACTCCGACTTTAGGATCCCAGATATGTGACGATTGTTTCAGGTTATTGAATGAGCCCTCAAAAGACGGCCTTTGCTCTATCTCTTGCGTCTGGACTAAGTTACCTGTTGAGGGATTTCTTCCAGGTGCTACATGATTTGTCAGTCCAACCAACTTCGCCATGCCAAAATCCTTATTCCGGAAAGACGTACTGTTCGTTGACCGACACACTTTTGGGCTTATAACAGGACGAGTCGATGGAGGCGGCGAATACGAATCGGATTGCTGACGATTGAGATCTAGGGACCGACCATATTGATCTGAAGACAATGAGCACAATTCTCAGTGGCAGGAAGACATATCGAACATACCAGTCTGCAGTGGGGGAGCCCTTTGCTCAGGACTATGTTGCCTGCGTCTTGCTTCACCATATGAGGGTGGCTCGTAATTCCGACGATATTGACTCTCATGCCTCACACGAGGCCCTGGTATTGGGATCTCTTGAGCATTACTCTCTTCGTATTCACCTTCACTTAATTCGCCTTCCTCTACAGCCTGTGGCCTCGCGGGAAGCGTAGATGCAGCTGCACTTGTTTGGGGCATGACAGTTTGCGAAGCAAATGGCATATGATCGGAGCCAAGGCCGGCCGTGGGAGTCCCGAGGGATCTCAGAGAGTCGGGGGTTCGAGTTTGAACAGCCCAGAACGGACTTTGTTGTTGTACATTTGGGTCCCATGCAGCGCCATAAATCGGCAGAGGGGGGACGCCAGACGCGACTGCCGCAGGACTGAAGGCTTGGAAGCCCGCATTATTGTGTCCGAAACCACCACGGCCATTCCCGTTATGTTCGAAAGCCGACGCATTGGTGGCATGCGAGCTCATATCGTATGTGTATTCACTGCGCTGCGCTGGTGCATACTGCAAAGGAGCATTGCGACCTGTCTGTCCCAGTGGCGCCGCAAACGAAGGCACCGCAGGATAATCTGCCATGGGCGAGATGTTCCAGGTCTTACTCATACAACAAGATACTCCAGTCAGTACTAAGTCTCAAGAAAATCTCAACAACTTGTGCCTTGTGAGATCATGTTAGTAATTAGACGTGGGCTTGCGTTTAAGATGTCGATGATGGGGTTGTTGTTGGTGTTGTTGCGAATCAACGACGAATCCCAGGGGCAAAAGAGGCTCGCGCAAGAAGAGAGATGCCGAATAGAGTATTCGTGAAGAGGCGAAGATGGTCCCTATGTGCCTATGTTGTTAATGAGAGTGCGATGGTCCTCTGTTCCCTTCTCTTTCTTTTATACTTCGGCGCGTTGTCCAACAGCAAGATGTGAGGAAGGACGTAGGAAGCGCCGACCTCAGCCAAGAGATGCACGGTTTGTCCACCAGAGTTTCCTTTTACGGATAGCGCGTTTTTCCTCTTAAGCGCCGACCTCAGCCAAGAGATGGACGGTCTGTTATTCCTTTTACGGATAGCGCGTGTTTCCTCTTAAGCGCCGAGTCTAAGTCATGGTCCTGGTGTCCTTGGCGTCACGTGCACGGTGGAACACTATGGCCGTCCGACAAACCGCGTTTAAATGGATGGGGTTTGTTTACATCTCGATACCTAACCAACCACCTAGTGACGGGTGCGAAGAGACATCAACAACTCAACAAGAGTAAATTGACGGCAGCAACATCCATACACAACGACGTCCAAGAGATTGTTAGAATACATCACATCGCATATGGAGAAATTGCAATCGCAACACAGTTAGTTTTATTGCGCCAGCCATTTTGCGTTTTTTCAAAGATTCCATTCCATGGCCTGTTCATGAATGAATGATTCTCCAAGACGACTCAACGTCGACGAATCCTCCTTGAAGACTTCCCAATGGCGCAGAATGGCTCTGCGCAAATGCGTGCGAGTCCATTTGCCAGACCGACTACAGCACCTCACAATGCGAGCAACGTTGGCTCGAGACCGCAATCTACATTAACATCCCCACCCTCAGCAACGATGGTGTCCCACAGTCGAAACCAGTCCTACTCGCCGATGAATGCACCGGTACTCACAAATGGCACAATACATACTCGGCATCGCTCACAATCGAACATTGTGCTGTCGAGATCGAATACTTTTGCACCTTCATTCATTAAAACCGAGGAGCTCCAGCGCAGGGCAGAGGCGGTCAGTGGCATTGAAGGGGAGAATGACTTCTCTGGCAAGAGATATGTTTGGCTGAAGGATCCCGTCACGGCATTTGTTCGAGGCTGGATTGTTGAGGAGCTTGGAAATGGGCAATTACTGGTGCAATGTGACGACGGCAGTGTAAGAGTATCTATCCTTCTTCACTCGCCTGCCCCGCTAACCAGTTCCACAGCAGCGAGAGGTTGACAGCGAGAGCGTTGATAAAGTCAATCCAGCCAAGTTTGACAAGGCCGATGATATGGCTGAGTTAACACATTTGAACGAGGCATCAGTCGTGCACAATCTTCATATGCGATACCAAGCCGACCTTATATACACATATTCAGGACTTTTCTTGGTCGCCATCAATCCTTATTGTTCGCTACCAATCTATACGAATGAGTACATAAACATGTACAAGGGAAGGAGCAGGGATGATACGAAACCGCACATTTTTGCCATGGCGGATGAGGCTTTCCGTAATTTAGTTGACGAGGGACAGAACCAAAGTATACTTGTCACCGGAGAATCCGGTGCAGGGAAGACGGAGAATACAAAGAAAGTCATCCAGTATCTTGCCGCCGTTGCGCACTCGGACTCTCCAGTCAAGAACAAGATCCAGCAACAATCAAATCTCTCGCAACAAATACTTCGGGCGAATCCTATCTTGGAGGCATTTGGAAATGCCCAGACAGTCCGTAATAACAACTCGTCCCGTTTCGGAAAATTTATTCGAATTGAGTTCACAAGAACAGGCACAATAGCTGGAGCTTTCATTGATTGGTACCTGCTCGAAAAGTCGAGAGTTGTCCGATTGAATTCGAATGAACGCAATTACCATGTGTTCTACCAGCTACTGAAGGGTGCTGATCGTCAAATGAAGCAAAGGTTCCTTTTAGAGGGCTCGGACGTCGAGGATTTTTCTTACACGAAAGATGGCAACGATACGATATCAGGAATATCTGATAGAGAGGAGTGGAACTCTTTAATCGAGGCTTTCAACGTTATGGGATTCTCCGAGAAGGATCAGGAATCAGTTCTGCGAACCGTCGCGGCCGTACTTCACCTGGGAAATATTTCGGTGATGAATGAGAGTCGAAGTGCAGACCAGGCTCGTCTTGCGCCAAATGCGCACTCTGAAGCCGAGAAATTCTGTCGACTCCTGGGAATACAAGTTGAGCCATTCCTTTCGGGACTTTTACACCCACGTGTCAAGGCTGGCCGCGAGTGGGTGGAAAAGGTTCAAACGCCTGAACAAGTTCGACTTGCTATCGACGCTTTGGCTAAAGGAATATACGAACGCGGATTCGGAGATTTGGTGACGAGAATCAATCGACAACTTGATAGAACTGGTATGGGACTGGACGATTCCCACTTTATTGGAGTTCTTGATATAGCTGGATTCGAAATCTTCGAAGACAACAGCTTCGAGCAGCTTTGTATCAACTATACGAATGAGAAACTCCAGCAATTCTTCAATCATCACATGTTCGTCCTTGAACAGGAAGAATATGCAAGAGAGCAGATTGAGTGGAAGTTCATAGATTTCGGGCACGATTTACAGCCAACGATAGATCTTATTGAATTGCCAAATCCTATTGGTATTTTCTCGTGCTTGGATGAAGACTCGGTGATGCCGAAAGCGACAGACAAATCCTTCACAGAGAAGCTCCATTCATTATGGGATCGCAAGACACCGAAATACCGCCCTTCTCGACTGAGACAAGGCTTCTTGCTTACTCATTATGCCGCGGAGGTCGAATACTCGACAGAGGGTTGGCTAGAAAAGAACAAGGACCCTTTGAATGATAATATTACTAGATTACTCGCAGCGTCAACTGATAAGCATGTTGCGAATCTGTTCGTGGATTGTGCAGAGGCAGACGATGAGAGCGGTGCTATCCGCAGCCGTGTCAAGAAGGGCTTATTCCGCACAGTTGCCCAGAGACATAAGGAGCAGTTATCGAATCTCATGGCACAGCTCCATTCAACTCATCCACATTTCGTCCGATGTATCATACCAAATCATAAGAAGCGACCTAAGCAGCTAAGCGCGCCTCTTGTTTTGGACCAGTTACGTTGTAATGGTGTTCTGGAAGGCATCAGAATTGCGCGAACAGGCTTTCCGAATAGGCTTCCTTTCTCCGAGTTTCGCCAGCGATATGAGGTTCTCTGCCGGCATATGCCTAAGGGATATTTAGAAGGACAAACTGCTGCGACCATCATTCTAGAAGAGCTAGCTCTGGATAAGTCATTGTTCAGAGTTGGTCTGACAAAAGTATTTTTCAGGGCAGGAGTTCTAGCCGAGCTTGAAGAACAGCGTGATGCCCTGATCAGTGAGATCATGTCTCAATTCCAATCTGTTGCTCGAGGCTTCACACAGCGTCGCATAGCACACAAGAGGCTATACCGCGCCGAAGCCACGCGAATTATCCAGCGTAACTTCCAAGTTTACCTCGGTTTATGCGAGAATCCATGGTGGCAGCTCTTATCAAAGATGAAGCCCTTACTTGGTGCTACTCATACTTCGGGAGAAGTGAAGAAACGAGATGAAATGATCCTGAAGCTGAACAACAAGATCAAGCAGGAGGAAGCCGATCGTCATAGAGTTGAAGAAGAACGACGCAATGCCCATACGGAGATTCAGCGGATCCAACAGACTCTGGAGAGTGAGCGTGCACTAGCACTAGACAAGGAAGAGATATTTAAGCGCCTTCAGATGCGTGAGGTTGAGCTCAGCGAGAAGCTGGCTGGTGCGATTGATGACCAAGAGAAACTGGAGGACCATCTCGATGACTTGTTGGACGCCAAGAAGAAATCTGAACAGCAGTCTGCAGACTTGCGGACACAACTATCACATGCTGGAACGATAATTTCCAAGCTTGAGTCCGAGAAGCAGCATCTTACTGACAGACTTGCCGAGATGGATTTGAAGCTCGAAGAGCTCTCCCATGCCCAGTCACAGAGAAGCTCGGCGGAGTCAAAATTATCTCAAGAAGTTCAAATGCTGCAAAGTCAAGTCAGCCTCAAGGATCGAAAGACACAGGAGCTAGAAAAAAGGCTTCTTCAGATCGATCAAGATCTTGATATCAAATTAGCACGTGCAACCAAGGACCTTCAATCTTCGCGTTCACGAGAGCAAGAACTTCTTCAAGAGATGAAAAAGGTTCAGCAGCAGCTTGCTGAGCTTTCCTCTACTTCAACGGGCTATGAAGATCTCGTCCGACGTAAGGAGAGCGAATTGGCAATCTTACGATCCGACAACAGAAAGTATGAAGCGGCCCAAGGGATTTTCGATGATGAAAAGCGGGCTCTGCTCACCGACAAGAACAATATTGCCGGTCGTCTACGAGAGGTACAGGCTGAGATGGTAGCTATGAAGACCCAGAAAGTACAACTGGAACGCGAAGCAGTCGATGCGAAGAAACTTCTCGAAACCAGACTTACGGAAGATGCCCAGGCAGGTCAAAATCGGAAAATGCTCGAAGCTCAAATCAAGGATCTCAAAGACCAGCTTTTCGAGGTCCAGACAGATCTCAGTCGGGAACGCCAGTCTAGAGATGATGTACAATTGCTTGGAGAGCACAAATTCCAGAAGCTGAAAGAAGAATATCAATTACTCAACGAAGCAAAGATCACTATTGAGAAAGAGCTTTATGTCCAGCAAGACACTTTGAGGAGAGCAATGGAAGGTCGAACTACTGCAGAAAGAGAGCGTAATGAAGCAAGAAACGAGATCAGGAAGCTCAGGGAGGAAAAATCTGTTGCTGAAGAGGCAAAGATACAAGCAGAACTCGCAGGCGAGCGCAATGCTTCAAGGGTGGCAAGAGAGCGTGAAACCAGACTCATGCGAGACCTCGAAGCCGAACAAGGCCGCCTTAAATGGTTTGAAGCTGAATGCACAAAGCTGAACCAGCAAGTGGATGAGCTCAACAAGATAATCCTTGAGTCAGGCAACTTCGGTCTCCAGGTCGATCAGCAAAAGGAACGCCTTGAGAGCGAACTCAATACCGTGAAGAGTAGATTAATGGCGTCCGAGAACGACAACCGCGCCCTTCTTAACAAGATCCAGCAAAAAGGTCTCGAGCTGGCTCGTGCTGGTTCCCAAGCTAGTGAGTCCCAACGAGCCAAAGTTATTGCTCTGCAACGTGAGAAGGCAAGAATCGAAGAGCAGAACGCGAAATTGTCAAAGCAGCTTGGAGAGGTGCAACTCTTAGTGGCCTCTCTGGAAAAGAAGAACGAGAAGCTTCAACTGACGGTAGAGGACCTGAATCACGAGGTTGCTCGCGAGCACAAGACGAGCCGCAATGCTGAAATGAATTCTTCCACCTTTACAACGCAATTGGCGGAGGCCAAGAGAAAGATTGAGACGGAAGAACAGCTGCGTGCTCAGTCGCAGGCATTAGTCAAGAAGCTTCAATCCAATCTTGATGTTCGAGACAAGGAGCTCGAAGAACTGCGATCGCAAAGATTGCAGTTGCTCAAGGTAGTTGATCCTGAGATTTCGGCTCAGGTTCCTCAATCGGATGGCTTGTTGGACAAGTCTGTTTTGGAGAAATACGACCTCGTTCGCAAAGTGCAAGAGCTGCAACAAAATCTTCGAGTGCAGTCTGCTGGCCGCTCTAATGCTGAAGCTCAGCTCTCAGAGTTGCGGAAGAAGTACGAAACTGATATAGAATCAGTGGAGAGGCCACGCGCCACCCTGGAAGAGATCCATCCAAACCAAGCGCCTTTCCAATCACCGACCCATATGCGTGCCAAGGCAAATGGGAGAGTTCAGTCAAACGTCTCCACACCAACACGAAGATTTGGAAATAATGAGAATGATGCCGCCTTAGATTCTGGCCGTTCTGATAGGACAGCTGATGTGTTGAGTTTCAACAATCGCATGGACCTGAAGGCTGAGCTAGAAGAGGTCCAAAACCAGCTTCAAATGACTCAAATGCAAAATCGTCACCTGCAGAGCCAGCTTGATCGTTCCACTCCTGTGCGCGAGCTCTGGCCGGATGACAGCCCTTCTCTAAGACGAGTACAGAAACTTGAAAGGGCAAATATCAGACTGCACGACATGCTCGATGATTCTGCGAAGAAGGTCTCACAATTGGAGAGAAGTGTCCAGTCAGGTGCTCTCTCTCTCAGGGACGTACAGACGAGGTCTCACGAAGAGCTCTACGAACTGATTAGCAACCAAGAGGATGCGAGAAGATCGCTTGTTCATTTTAACGATGATGCCGTGGCCGAACTTACCGATGTCAAAGAGCATTTTGAGGGACTGAAGCACGTCAGGGCGACTTTGGAAGTTGAGCTCAGAGACGCCAAATCCGACCTTGAGGAGATGACTCGAGCCAGAGACCAAGACGTTGCAAGTCGGAATCAATTACTGCAAGAGTTCGCCGACCTTCAGATTAGATTCGACGCGGAGTCTTCCAAGTTGGCCGATGTCAGTTCTAGCCTTTCCCTCTACAAGACTCGGGCGGATGAGTATTTCAATAAACTCGAGCAAGCCGAAATTGCTGTTCTCAAGGCTTCTAGAGCCGAGCAATTCGCAAGATCGCAAGCAAGAGAGGCCGAGGAGACTTGTGCAACAATCATGTCCGAGAGGAAGGAAATGGAAGGTACCATTGAAGATCTCCAGCGACAAAATCAGAGCTACGAAGAGAGATCGGAAGATATTTCGGCTGATCTCGAAGGTGCTATCCAAGCTAGAAAACGCCTACAGCATGAGCTTGAGGACTACCGTAGTCAAAGGGCTATGGACATTGAGGACAAGGAGACCAGCATGGAGCAGACTCGCAAGAAGTATCAAGCTGAATTTGCCACCTTGACGAATGAGCTGGATATTGCTCGTGAAGAGAAGCTGTTCAAACAGGGCGAGAACACGAGACTTCGAGAAGAGCTCGATGATCTGAGATCTAAGTGGGATGATGAAGTGCTCAATAGTTCCACCTGGTCGAAAGAGAAGGCTCGTCTCGAGGTTACGCTTGCGGATTTGGTATCTTCCAGAGACGAAGCTGCCAATGCGCACAATGACGCTCAAGGCAAAATTGTATCTCTACTCTCTCAGGTCCGCAGTCTGAGAACATCGGTCGATGATGTGACCTCGGAGCGGGATGCATTGCAGCGCGAGAAACGTGGTCTCGAAGCTCGCCTGGAGGAAGCTAAGAATGGCTTCGAGGGTCTTGTTCGTGGCGACAGTCCTTCACTGCGCAATGCCGCCGGTCTAGACAAGGAGCTTCTCGACTTGAAGTCCAATCTCGCACAGCAGGAAGATATTGCTGCAGCGGCAGTGGAGAAGATGCGTCGTGCCGAAGCGCTATCATCTGAGATGCAGAAGGACATTGTTGCTGAGCGTGAGACGACAGTGCAGCTTCACAAGGAGAAAGCTGCGCTTGAGAAGTCCCTGAAAGATCTGCAGGTCCGTCTGGTGGATCTGGAGACGAAGGGGTACTCCAGCGCCAGCCAGGACGTGCGATTCCTGCACGGACGAGTGCAAGAGGTAAGCCCACAAACCCTCCCCCAAACCCACGAAAATGGAACCAATCATAGCTAACACGCCACAGCTCGAGGCGCAACTGGAAGCGCAAGAGTCGGAGCGCTCGAAGTCTCAACGCGACGTGCGCAACGTCGACCGCACCGTCAAAGACCTGCAGCAGCAGATCGAGCGCCGCGAGAAGGCGAACGCGGCGCTGGAAGACGACATCGGGCGCAGCAGGGACAAGATCGAGAAGCTGCTGAAGGCGATCGACGAGCTGCAGGCGAGCGACAGCAGTAACCAGCTGCAGGCGCGGCGCGCCGAGAGGGAGCTGAGGGAGGAGAAGGAGAAGGCGCTGCGACTGGAGAGGGAGCTGGGGGCGTGGAAGGCGCTGAGGATGGAGAAGGGGGCGACGATTTCGGGGG
>Ga0209512_1003638_pt1 | contig 14349 bp, 8 predicted proteins | sample frozenSSSSmetaG_FD_184142 | JGI IMG/M metagenome (GOLD analysis project Ga0209512, IMG submission 184142) | Glacier valley bacterial and archeal communities from Borup Fiord, Nunavut, Canada, to study Microbial Dark Matter (Phase II) -... | ecosystem: Environmental > Aquatic > Freshwater > Ice >... | reverse complement strand
GCGCACCTGTTGCTTCAATTTCTCCATCTGTCGCTGCATTGCCGCCACCACCACATCTTGTCCCCGAACCGCCGGAGCGCTCGCCAGTCTTTTTGCATTACCTGCAACAGCAGCATTGTCGATTGCTTGCAGCAGGTCAGCATGTTTGGCGAGGAAGGGATACGATACATTCGCTTGCCTTGCAATGGCGGTCTTTGTGACCAGTCTGTCCTGCTGTTGTAAGGTCACAATTGCTTCCAGCACAGCCTGGCGCTTCCGCTCTGACTTGCGCTGTGCATTCTGGCGGCACTGCTGTTCTCTAGCCGTTTGCAGTGTTGTGGATTCTGCCATCCCAAAAGCCCTCCGTTTGAATGGTCGCTATAACTTTCTCGCCCTGCCGCAGTTCTTGTTTTTGCTGCTGACAACTCCACTCATAGCCAGGATAGTCTTGAAGTGCTTCCATCGTAGACTGCAAGTTAGTAATCCGGCTTTGCCAAGCTGCTAGATGTTGTTTGTCAGCTCTCAGCTTGGTGCAACTGGTGGAGCATTGACCGCTTACACAGGGTAACTGTAAGCCTGGCGGTTGTTCACAGACACCAAGACCACTCGGAAGGTCGAAGCAGTAAAGCTTGCCCTCATAACCTTCTATCCAACCAGTGACGAGGTCATCTGGCTTCACGAAACTCATCTCTGACCCAAGAAACTGTATGGGCAGTGGCGTAAAGAGGTTCTGTTGGCTGGTGCGAGCGCGATAAGCTTGATATTTAGTCTGTAGGCTTTTGCGATAGACCTTGACATACCGCAAGGTCATGGTCAAACTAGCATGTCCTAAAAACTCTTTCACAACAATGAGATCAACCCCCTTGTCGATCATATCGGTCGCGATCGTGTGGCGAAACTGATGGGGCGTGATTTCGTAAGGTTGATCGGCATAGGTAAGATAGGGGCTAAGTTTACTTAAAGCTTTACAGAAGGCTGCATAAGTCAAAACCCCTTGCTCAGTGCGAAAGAGATAGGCTTTACTAAAGTAGTCAGGAATTGACTGTACGCGTTCGGTTTGACGCAGAATCGCTTCCACGCTGCCATCCTCAGAGCTTGTGGGAATCTGGTGCTCTCTTCTCATTTTGGTCGTTTCGGGTCGAATGTGGATCCACCAGTCTCCATCTCCATCCTGTCCGAGACAGCCGCCACGATTATGGTCCATGGGCGCTTCCAGGTGAGCCAAGTCAGCAAAGCGCATCCCGGTACGACGAAGAATCAGGATGGCATCCCAAAAGATAGGCTCTATGAGGGGAGGCTCACAGCCATTGTTGATCTCCTGAAGGGCGTATTCTAGGAGTGGGTCCAGCTGATCCAAAACAGCCAGCGGAATGGGACGCGGTAGAGGCGTTTGGGGTGAGGGTATATCCTCGCTATCAATCAAATTTTGAGGCGGACGGGGTCCATCCCAAGAGCGGGAGAGAGCCATGTAATGAAACATCGATCTGGTCGCTCGGAGGCAACTCTTTGCCCAGCTATCACTGCTTCGTGCCAGGAAAACGGGCAAAACTTCTTCAATGTGTGCCCGAGTGATGGTCTCTATATCGACATCGCTTGGAAGATGAACCAAGACGCCTCTGAGATTCTGTAACTTCGCAGCAAAGGTACCAGCCTGCCATTTCGGCAAGTGCCTCCGAAAGAAGCGCTTGACCTGTTGACGCAGTTGCGGATTTTGAATGCAGGTGAAGTCAACAATGTAAGAAGAGGGATGGCGATGTTTGGGATACTCTGGTTTGAACTGCCGTACGTCCCAAACATCTTGGTTCAGGTCTGCTTCTAAATTCATAGTGAGTCTTACATAGATATGTGAAATGAAGGGTGGCTTCTGACGGGCGATCGGGACGCCCCAAGCTCGTAAAGTCTCGACAAACTGTTCGTTGGCAAGGGATTCATACCAGCGGCTTAAATCTGAGTATCCAGCTTGCTCACACAGCCCGATGATGGAGAGCTGACGCTTTTCCTGATCTTGCAGCACATCAAGCAAACGCTGCTGTGCCCAGGTCCAACCATGCTCATCGGGTCCACAACGCTGAATCCGGACGTGCAAGTCTTTGAGCGTGGAGAGCACCTCTGGGCGTTGCAGTGCCCGGTACCACAGTTGATTGGAGTAACCAGCAAGCCGGCAGGTCTCCATGATTGACAGGTCGCGACTGGCTTCCCTTTGCAGGACTGCCAGCAACTGCTTCTGTCCCCAGGTCCACCCATCTTGGCTTCGCTCCACCCGCGCTACCTGGATGTCGAGGGTTTCTAATGCAGTAACAAAGTGGTGATCTTGAAGTACTTGTGTCCACGCGCTGGTTCCCGTGTAACCGATGCGTCGACAAAGCTCGCCCGCAGTGATGACCGGCTGCTCTTGCAGTAAAGCTAAAAACCGCTGTTGGGCTCTTGTGAAGCCGTTGGCGTTACGACCATGCCACCAAATCTCAATACCATGCGCTTCAACAGCCGCAACAAACCGCTGGCTTTTGAGCGCTCGAAACCAATAGGTGCAGTCAGGATAACCCGCTTTTTGGCACAGTTCAGTTGGTGATAGCTGATGATTAGCTGGCTCTTGAAGCACATCTAAAAGGTTCTGCTGCACTTCAGTCCAGCCATTTTCGTTGTACTCACGGCGTTTAGCCTCCATCCCAAGCGTTTGCAGCGCTTGAACAAAGTCATCGCTTTTGAGCGACTTGTACCAATAATCATCCGTATAACCAGCTTGGCGGCAGATGTCGGCGATCGGTAACGTGCGGTTAGCTGCAACTTGCAAGACCTTAAAAATCTCTCGTTCAGCCCTTGTCTGCCCTTTCCAACTGAGTTCATAACGCTCAAGCGTAACCCCAAGCGCTTCTACCGCTTCTCTAAGCTGAGGATGCTTCAGGGCTCTGTACCAGTAAGTGCGATCAGCAAAGCCGGCTTTCTGGCACAACTCCGTAATGCTGAGCTGACGATTCGCTTCAACTTGCAGCAAGTCAAGCAATGTCTGATGCATGTCGCTCCACTGCGGCACCACCTTGGATGGTTTAGCCGGCGCGTTAATCCCAGTACGCTCAGTCGCAACGCCCAGCGCTTCTACCGTTTCCTTAAACTGTGGATGTTCCAGTGCCCGATACCAGGCTTTTTTAGACGCAAAGCCTGCTTTCTGACAGAGTTCGACAATACTAAGCTGACGGTTCGCCTCAACTTGCAGCGCATCCAGCAACTGCTGATGCACTCTGCCCCATTGCGGACCCTGGATTCTTGTTTGAGTATCTGGGTGGGATGGGCGGCGCTTAACTTCAACGCCTAAGGTTTTGAGGGCGGCTCTGAACTGTGGGGGCTCGATCGCTCGATACCAATAACCGGAGTTTGGAAAGCCGGCTTTCTCGCACAGCTCGGCAATTGTAAGCTGACGGTTTGCTTCATCTTGCAAGAGATCGAGCAGCGTCTGCTGTGCTTGGTTCCACTGCGGCACCTTTAACTGCGCCTGCTTCTCTGCGTGCCATTTGTGGCGTTCACCCTCCGCATAAAGGGCTTTGACGGCAGCTTTAAACTCAGGATGCTTGATGGCGCTGTACCAGGGACCTGCGAACGCAAAGCCTGCTTTGCGACACAAATCAAGTTTACTGAGCTGCTGATTTTCGACGTTTTGCAGCAGGCCGAGGAAGGTTTGCTGGGTTGTACTCCATTGCGGCTCTGCTGGGATCGCTCTGACATCGTTTTGCATCAGCTCCCTCCTTCTTCTTGAGATACATCTTGTAGGACTCTTTGTTATCCTCCCTAGTCAAGTGCACATAGGTTTTCATGGTCGTTACTACGCTGGAGTGACCCAGACGATCCGCAATGAATTTCCAATCCACCGACTCTCCTGCCTTTAAATAGGAACGCACCAGTTCTGTGGCATGAGTATGACGCAACATATGGGGGTGAATTTTAATGCCCGCTTGTTTGGAGTAGTAAACAAACGTTTGATTAACGGCACCTTTGGTCAGTGCCGACCCAAAGGTACTCTGTCCGGTGCCATTCACAGCATTACGTTTTAGAACGAGCCACAAATAGTCCGAGCGGTAATTGGCGTTCACCCACACCTCAGTCAGATAAAGATCCAGGAGCCCAAATAATTCCGGTGGCAGGTGCACAAAGCGATCTCGCCCATAGCCTGCTTTTGCCCGGGCACCATTTTCATTGTCCGGTCGGAATCTGACATGTGCACCATTGGCGCTAAAGTCTATATCCTCCAGCCGAAGACCCAGCATCTCATCACATCGCAGACCAGATTCCTTCAGCAGGAGCACCATCAAGCGGTCTCGAAACCCTGATGGATCTGTATTAGGACTATTCCCGACGTGAATGCGGTTGATAAATTGTGCAAAGCCTTCTGGTGAAACCGTCTTTGGTAATGTCTTTGGCTCTTTCACCCTCAGTTCCATGCGCTGCACTGTTCGTCCAGACCCCTGACGCGTGTGAGCGAGTAAATCATCATCAACCGATGCGCTCCAGTGGCGGCGCACTTCCTCATACAGAACGGGAGACTCAGTTAACCGACCACGACGGATCAGCGCTTTGTATAAACTTGCCACAGCATAAAGGATTTGATTAATGGTTGAGGCTTGCAAGAGATTTGGCTGTGTGCCACCCTCACGATAAGGCGTAGAAAGCCACAGCATGAAGTCAGAAAGGTCGGTGGGTTTAGCATCCAGCACCGCCAGTTGGCGTTGGTAGAGGAAACGGTAATACCAGCGCAGTCGGTAGCAAAGGAGCTGCGTTGTACCCGGTGCATGCCGAGTGTTGGCTTTTTGATCAACCAATTCCTTGACTTCAGGGATAAAGTCCAGATTCTGATCAATCAAATAAAATCTGACCGCTTGTCCCGGTATGTCAGCCGGGACAATTCTAGGAGAAGGCTTCATAGATACTTTAATTTAAGTTGCTAGAACAGAGCCATAAAGTGGCTATCATGCATTCTGCTTCCAAGCAATATTAATGGTTTGCTTGAGTGAACTTTACACACAATTAATTCATGAGGAATGTGAACTGTCAGTAGACCCGATCAATTCACCTTTCTACGTCGGAACCTTAGACAGCACTAGCCCAATTCATTTCTTTACCAGAAAAACTACGTGGGAATAAAAAAGTCAATGTGCTTTTGTGCTTGTGATCAATTAAGCTATAAGCAACAGTTCAGCAAAAGCTCACATTCGTTGCTATCGTTGTTTTACTTTTGCTTTCTTCTTAAGAATAAATTGAAACAACGTGACTATAGAGTCGAATTATACATCGTTTATTTCGTTTTTGCAACATTATCTTTCTCTTAATTAATAATTCAATTTAATTAAGAAAACAACGTAGGAGTAGCTTGGAGAAAGGGTTCTGCGTTGTTTTAGTACTAAAAAAACGTAGAACCTTTAACAGCATGCTTGACGATCCTCCAGGCGGGTGTTGGGATGAGGTGCTCAATGCTGGAAGTAATCAAAATGTTTAATTGCTTCACCTTTTTTTGCTTTAATGTTCTCTTACTTTGCATAAATGTTGATGAAAGTAATAGTAGATAGACGTAATTACTACTAAAAAGAGATGCTAAAAATTAGCAGGCTACATCTAAAATTAGCAGGTGATTGTTTACCTTCTAGAATTAAAAACTAATACTAAAGAAGGTCATTTAGGTTCAACCCTCAGTCGGGTCAAATCAGCTTGCTCACCTCGGCGAAAGAATGCGGTAGCAACACTATGGGGAGTGGTTGGAAAATATTAGGCTTCCTGAAAAAAAGATGTGTGGTCTCTGTCTACACTGTAGACACGCCGTTTCAGGCATCGGTCGGTCGCACTGATGCATGTTTGCTGAGAACACCTCACGGACCTTGGCACTGGTTCTTGTTGCCCTGCCGCCATTGGACTCCATAGCTCTGCGTCCCGGACTGCACCAATACGCTGGCTATGGCAGGGCCAGTGGGAGTCGTAGTTGTTCTAAACTCTGATGTGCGATGCGAGTGCGGGTCTAGCGATCGTGTCATCTCCAGCCTCAGATAAGTGTCGGCAACAATGTCTGGGCATCCTGAGAAGAGCCTTAAGTAGCGAGAAGACTTCACTATGGGACTGTGCCTGACACCCAATTGCCAACATCCTGTTTGTTAGACTTTCGCTATAGTCTCAGACCTATTTAACTGGGATCATAGTTAATGAACTACCTCGTCCGATTGCGACAGGGTAGTTCATTCTTGAGCAGCACGATCGCGAATTGCGCCGTGTGCAATCGCCCGATCAACAATGCAAGATCGATCGGCGCAATTGAGTTCGTTGATTTAGGGTTTGTACATTGAGTCGCGAAAAGAATCGAAATATTTTTCGTAATTCTCAAGCCTCAAGGAGATCTCTATGTTATCCCTGTAGCTAAATTGACGAATCATTTCTTCTGCTAGTCACTCGTTGCCCTATGTCTCAGTTCATGACTCACGACGAACTCTTGAAGCTGATTGACCAAGCAGCGGCGGAAGACTGGGAGGAGCTTGATTTGTCGGAGAAGGGGCTGGAGTCGTTACCATCGGAAATTGGAAAGCTGACAGGACTGAAAACACTTGATCTTTCTGTCAACCAAATCATGGTCATGCCGGATGCAATCGCCCAGCTGACTAACCTGACACGGCTTGACCTTAAGCGCAACCAAATCGCGGACGTTCCAGAGGCGATCACCCAACTGACCAACCTCACAGAGCTTGACCTCCATAACAACCAAATCACGGACATTCCAGAGGCGATCACCCAACTGACCAACCTCACAGAGCTTGACCTCTCCCTGAATCAAATTACGGTCATCCCAGAGACAATCGCCCAACTGACTAACCTCACATGGCTTTTCCTCTCTGACAACCAAATCGCGGACGTTCCAGAAGCGATCACCCAACTGACCAACCTCACAGGGCTTAACCTCACTTACAACCGAATCACGGTTATTCCAGCGGCAATTGCCCAACTGACCAACCTCACATGGCTTTCCCTCTCTGGCAACCAAATCACGGTTATTCCAGCGGCAATTGCCCAACTGACCAACCTCACACGGCTTTCCCTCTCTGGCAACCAAATCACGGTTATTCCAGCGGCAATCGCCCAACTGACCAACCTCGCGGAGCTTAACCTCGATCTCAACCAAATCACGGTTATTCCAGCGGCAATTGCCCAACTGACCAACCTCACGGAGCTTAACCTCGATCTCAACCAAATCACGGTTATTCCAGCGGCAATTGCCCAACTGACCAACCTCACGGAGCTTTCCCTCTACGGCAATCAAATCACGGAAATTCCTTCATCTATTACATCACTGCCTAAGCTAGAAGAACTTGATCTGTGTGGCAATCCGCTCAGTATTCCAAAGGACATTTTAAATCCCCCCACGCGAGGAAGACACAATCTTCCAACCGCTAAACCCATTCTCGACTACTACTTCACCACCCGCGACCCCGACCAAACCACCGACCTCCTCGAAGCCAAACTCCTCATCGTCGGTGAAGGAGGAGCCGGAAAAACCAGCCTCGCCCAAAAACTCTTAAACTCCGACTACACACTCACCCCCGAAACCGAAGATACTTCCACCCAAGGCATCGACATCAGCAAATGGGAATTCACCGGAACCAACGGCAAACCCTACTGCATCAACATCTGGGACTTTGGTGGACAAGAAATCTATCACCAAACTCACCAATTCTTCCTCACCGAACGATCGCTCTACCTCCTCGTCGCCGATAGCCGCAAAGAAGACACTGACCACCCCTACTGGCTGAACATCATCCGCCTCCTCAGCAACAACAGCCCGATCCTCTTAATCCAAAACGAAAAACAAAATCGCACCTGCACCCTCAACCTGCGCGAACTCCGCGCCGAATTCGACGCACTCCACACCCCCACCTCGATCAACCTCGCCGACAATCGCGGACTCTCAACCCTCTGCAAAGCCATCCAACGCCACCTCGAAGACCTCCTCGGCGACGGTCTCCCCTTCCCCAACAAATGGCTGAATGTCCGCCACAGCCTCGAAAACGACAACCGCAACTACATCAGCCTTTCCGACTACGAAACCACCTGCCGCCGCTGTGGAATCCGCGACAAGAGCGAAATGCTCAACCTCAGCAGCTTCCTGCACAGCCTCGGCATCTGCCTCCACTTCCAAAAAGACCCGATCCTCCGCAACACCTTCATCCTCAAACCCAACTGGGGAACCGCCGCCGTCTATAAAGTCTTAGATTGCGATCGTGTCAAACAAAACCTCGGACAATTCACCAACTCCGACCTTGCCGACATCTGGAGCAGCCCCGAATACGCCAACCTGCACCACGAACTGCTGCAACTGATGAAACAGTTCAAAGTCTGCTACGAAATTCCCCACCGCTCCGGTCACTACATCGCCCCGCACCTGCTCAGCCCCGCCTCGCCCGACTACCCCTGGAACAGCACCCACAACCTCACCCTCCGCCATCGCTACAAAGGCTTCATGCCCAAAGGCATCCTCACCCGCTTCATCGTCGAAATGCACCGCCAAATCGAAAACGTCTCCTCTCCCAATGCAGCCCTCGTCTGGAAAACCGGAGTCGTCCTCACCAATGGCAGTGCCCGCGCCGAAATCCTCGAAAACCAAACCCATCGCCAAATCGAAATCCGCGTCTCTGGCAACCGTCCCCGTGATTTACTCACGATCGTCAACCACCAATTCGAGACCATCCACGACAGCTTCGACGATCGCCTCGACTACGACACCCTCATCCCCTGCAACTGTCCCACCTGCAAATCCAGCACCACTCCCTTCACCTTCCCCCTCGATCGCCTCTACACCTGGCTCGATCGAGGTGACTACCAAATCCAATGTCACGAAAGCGGCGAATTCGTGCAAGTCCGTGGCTTAATTGATAGCGTCATCGAACCTGAGCTAGACCACCCTGATCTCCGAGATCCCGAAATCGACGCTTTCCGAAAACGCGATCGCAAATTCAGTAGCTCCCGAAGGTACGATCGCTCCCGAGCGCAACAACTGCCAGCGATTAACATTGCTATAGACAATTCAAACCGTCAGGAGAACAATATGCCAGATTCTAAAACCAGCAACTTCAATGCTCCCGTATCTGCTGGTGCAATCGGCGATAGCGCCCAAGTTAGCAATAACACCTTCACTCAAATCAACAATGCCAACACCACTGAGCTTCTACAACTCATTGCAGAGCTTCGGGAAACAGCAACAACTTTCCCAGCAGAAACCCAAGATGCAATTTTGATCGATTTAGACGACATCGAAGCAGAAGTTCAGAAACCAGAGGAAACCCGCAGTCCTAAGAAACTCAAACAGCGTTTAATGGCAATTGTGGCAGCCGCAGGAGTCGCAGCAAGCGGTGTGGATAAAGTCACAGACTTCGCAAGTAAAGCGACCGACCTTGGCAGCAAACTCGGCATCGAACTTCAACTTCCCGGAAAACCTTGAGAATTAGCCCTCGGTGTTTTGGAGTTTGAGCGATTCGCATTAATCTTCTGCTAAAGTGTAAAACCTTTTTAGGGTTATGAGGACGCGAAGTCATCTAACTGAATGCTCAAATAGGCGTTCTCGTCGCTTTTGGGCGAGAACCAGTGCCAAGCCTGAAAGCTTCTCTGTGACTGACTTGTGATGGTTGCTCTCTCGGTTGTGTTCAAGCAAGAAACCGCTCGATGAATCAGGTTTCCAAATATCTTGATTAGGCTCGCTTCTCTGCACCGGCAGCAGAAGTTCGTTGCAAAGACAAGGGTTTCAGCCGTCAGGAAGAACGAGCGAATCAGAGTTTCAGCTCTTTGTAGTGCAGTGTAGTAGTCCAAAATTAAGCCCATCCTGTAGTATCAGCGAAAACGGACTTAATCAAACCTTATCAATTGTCTGGCTGAAATTCCCTAAAGTTGTTTCTGACCCAAAAGCTACGGGAACGCCTGATTGAAATTTGTGAACTTGTAGCTGAAATTTCACACAAGCATATCCTTCAGAGCTGTTGTAACTTCATCAGCGGCAGGATCGCCGCTGATAGTGATTAATTTTTTTTGGGTTTTATAGAATTTCAACAAGGGAGATGTTTGGTTCCAATAAACTTCTAAACGAGTTGCACAAACGCCTGGATCTGCATCGTCTGGTCGTGGAGGCTTGGCTTCCATTGCACGTCTAGCCATACGTTCTTTGGCAATAGCATCAGATACCTTGAGTTCAAGAACACAGTCAAGGTGATATTTTAATTCTTTAAGTAGAGCCTCCAAAAATTCTGCTTGGGGAATAGTTCGTGGGAATCCGTCAAGAATCCAGCCCTGTTGAGCGTCTTCCTCGCTCAAACGACTTCTAATCAGGTCAAAAAGCAATGAATCTGGTACTAGTTGCCCTGAAATTGTGTAGTCTTGAGCTTTTTTGCCGAGATCAGTTTTTGCTTGGATGTGCCACCTGAAAATATCTCCAGTCGAAATGTGGGGCACCTTCAAAAAAACTTTCAACCGCTCGGCTTGAGTACCTTTGCCTGCACCAGGAGGTCCAATGAGAATCAAGTTTTTTTTCATAATTTTAGTGTTCTCTGCAAGAGTATTTGAGCTATTAGCCCTATTCACGTCAGTAGTGTCTCTGTACGGCAAATAGGAGTTGCCGTGAAAAATCTATTTCTTAGGATTCAACTTTTTCCATGCTCTCAGAATATCGATATACGACAGAATACCTAGTAGCTTGACATACGCTGTACCATCAGGTTTTTCAGCGTCCTCTCCCACAACAAACGATGCTGGTGGGCTTGCTCCTTCAATCCTTTTCCAAAACTCCGGCAAGCAATGTTCTAAAGTCTCTTCTGGATTGATGATGCGGAGTGCCTCACGTGGAGTACCAAAATACTTACACTCTAGATTCGCCAATTGATTAGTAAAGGCTTCGTGGTTATAGACATTAACTTTGATCTCATCAACAAAACCCCATAATTCACTGCTGTCGTAGTCACCTTTAACGATAGGAAGCGAACGAATACCTGTCTGAAATAGTGAGTCGGCGTAACTCAGATCATCCGAATCCGTCATTCGGATAACTTCTTCGTAGTCAGTTGGGAGAGTTGCTACATCACGAACCTTCAACGATAGAAAATCTTTAGGTTGAGCGCTAATAAACTTTTTCAGAACGTCACGGAAAGAAACAAATCCTTCTAGCTCTGCCATGTCTTCGCTGACATAAACAGGTACGCCGCTGATGTACCTCTCGTAATCGCCAATCAAGTGCTTAGTTGACAGTTTGTCAATTGTTTCGCTAATTGATGTAGCTGGCGTAACAAAAATAACGTTCTGCCGAGATGGGAACAGTTCTTGAATTGTTCTATTTCCCAATTCAGCAATCATCCGAACAAGTTTGCCTCGGGGGATGCCATAACGGGTTGCAACCTCTTCTGGAATCCGGCTGGGTGGAATCCTCTTTACCAAATCGCGGCGGCTCAGAATTTTAACACATTGCTCATCTATAAGGCTTTTGAGAATAGGAATGTGTGATACTCCAAGTCCATTTACTTTGTAGAATACCTCAGAAAATTTGGAGGCTTGGTGGGCTGTGATAAGAACATCATTGCTAGTCATGATGCTTGTTACAGGGCTAGCTGACTTTAAATCTTTCGACATTGCTGCTTCTCCTTGATATTTGGTCGTTTTTGACAAAGCAAACTTAAAAATTAGAAACTCTCGAAGAGATGGACACATATAAATTTCGCGAATCTCACGGGATGTTTTTCGGCGGACATCATCAGCAAGAGTTGAAGAATTTCTCTTGGCTGACTCGTGGCTGTAAACAAAGAAAATGTTGCAAAACAGACTCCTTTCTATGAGTGAATCAAGTTCATTCTTTAGATTAAAATTGCTAATGTAGAAATCATCAAATCTTTCAGGGATGAGCGCGAAGTATAAGTCAATTTCATCGAGTTTTGAGGATTGAGCACCGTTAGATCTATCTTCAAACTGGACATTTTTAAGAATAGAGGATAAGATTTGTTTAAGATATTTAGCTGACCTTAAGTCCGCCATCGTGTAGTAAATACAAGCCGTATAAATTTCTTTTTTATTAAGACTACCCGCTCTAAAAGCTTCAAGTAGTTTCCTCCTGACTTGGTCAACTATCTTTGCGTCAAAGTTTGGATTCATGATGTTAGTGCTTAATCACTAGATAGATACTTCTTGGAAAGGCGCTTCAGCTTAGAATTGAGATTGACTAAAAAGTGCTCATTCCTAGTCTTTAAATAGGCAAAAATGCATGAACAACGATTTGGATCTTTGCTAAGGGTATCCCACTGAAACTGCTTCTTATCTTCTATATCTAACAAATCGTATCTAGTCTTTTGCTCATTCTCATACTCATCAACAATTCGTTGAATCTGTTCTTCCAAATCACCATCTAACGCAAAAGATGTAGATATATCTTCATCAGAAATAAAATTGGTGCGACTTCTTAGAATGTCAATCACTCCATCGATTTCTTTCCCCCCTAGAACTCTACTACCAGGTACAACTCTTTGCCACCAATTACGTAACGTATCGTATAGGTTAACTTTAATAGAATCTTCAACCTGCTCAACGGTATCAGCTAGCTGATCATCTTCAACATATTCAATCAATTCGTTGACTTGGCACTTTAGTAACTCGCACATTTTAATGATAAGTTGTATCACTTCTGTTCCTGTTTTTCCACGCTCATAATTGCTGATTGTATCAACTGATTTCCCTAGTAAAAGTGCAAACTCTTCCTGCGTGAAATTGGTTCTTTCTTTGCGTAAATCTGCAATTTTTATGCGGGGTCTATGTCTACTGACCATTTCTATACCCTGTTGAATAATATGCCTTGATAATGAGAATCTCTGTTGGTGTTGATGGCACAAACGCTTGCACTAATGAGTTTGAGCGATATCTACTCATCTGCTAAATTTTTCTAAATAAATATTATTAACAGAACCTTTACAGCGTAGGTATGTTTCACGCTGTAAAAATCCTATAGTGTAAGACCAATATGCTGTTACTTGCAGCAAATCTACTTGAGAGAATATTTACCCTGAGATCTAGAGGATTTGGTAGAGCACCGAGTTAACTAGGTAGATTTGGCACTAAAATCCCGCTCGCGAGTTCTCGCATTAGGAGGATGAGCATAATTTGAGAACTCGCCAATCTGAACTACTAATAGATGTTATGAAACTAATTAGCGGGCGAGCATAAGCGGTCAATCACTCTTCTCACTGAATGACAGTGGGTGGCGTCTTGTAAGCGATTCTGAGCTTAAAGCTGTATCTAGGACAGTGGAGAGAAGACTTTGCCCTTTCTCCACCTCGATCTCGATAGTGGATGTAGCTTCGCTTTGATTTTGCCAAGACTTCACTCGGTAAGTAACCTGAAGGGGAGGCAGCGCGATCACTAGTACAAGTACAGCCGCTAGCGCGGGATGCAATCTCCGCAAAAGTGATCCTTGCTCGTTGAGGAATTGTTGTGATAGCATAGGTATGAATTAAAAATTGATAGCGTCATCAGGAAGTGAGCGAGAACTCGTACTTTCTTGGTGTCGCTTTTGTTTTTCTACTGTCTGTAACTAAGATAATCAATAGAATCTGAATTGTCAATTAAGTCGGAAGAATTTCCGGGCTAGACAAGAAAATTTAGCTTTGACCCGTAGATTAGTCGGTGCTCCATCGCCTAGGAGATGAAGCCTGCTCAAGTCGGAAGATATTCCGGGTAGGCTTTCGAGCTTAGTGAATGGCAGTACTCCTTCAGCATAAAAATGTCATCACATTCTGCTTTTTGAGGAAAATTTGTGGAGCTTTTGAGTTCAGCGACCAACACGCTATTCAAGCAGGGTAGTTGTAGGGGGAAATACAGCACCGCTGTATTTCCCCCTTTTATGCATAAGAGAAAGGGAAATTGGGGTTGAGTCGGGATACGTGCGAAACAGTGCCACGAATCCTTGAAATTCATTCCCTGTGAGCATTTTAGGCTTTTACTGCTTTGATTCAGATCTGAAATGCTCGTCAGGACTGAATTTGGACTGAATTTCCCAACTGGCACACTGGCTAATATCGCCCACCCCGCCCTAAATGTAAAAGTAGAATTGAAACCTTTGCTGGTTAGTCTTTTCAGCGCCTTTCTACCTTCCCCTTGACTGCGTTGCCATGCGTTCTCGATGGTGCGAAAACTTAGCCCACCTTGCTCTAAATGCACCATGATTATGGCAAGGGTTATTGCACTAGAAATGATGCTGATCTGATGGCCATAGAGCCAAACCAAGAGACCGTGCGGAAAGTAGACTTTTTGCACTCTCAAAGTCTCTGTAGCCAGAACAGGCTTCCAGCTCACGATTCACACAAGCTTTCGATGACCTGTGCGGCTAACTTT
>Ga0209512_1003634_pt1 | contig 14361 bp, 14 predicted proteins | sample frozenSSSSmetaG_FD_184142 | JGI IMG/M metagenome (GOLD analysis project Ga0209512, IMG submission 184142) | Glacier valley bacterial and archeal communities from Borup Fiord, Nunavut, Canada, to study Microbial Dark Matter (Phase II) -... | ecosystem: Environmental > Aquatic > Freshwater > Ice >... | reverse complement strand
CTGCAAGCCATTCATTATATATGATAATGTCCTTTATCGAACGCTGCTGCCTGCTATGCTGCCGTCATGTCCGACCCACCTTCCCCTACACCGTTCTTCCTGATCGTCGCCGACCAGGACCGGCGCGTGTTCACGGTCGAGGGTCCCATGACTGACGACGGCCCGTGGAACCTGGCTGCCGGGCGTGCGCGGGAAGCCGAACGGAACGTCGTGTGCGGCCCGGCGGGTCCAGACCGGCAGGCCCTGGCCGCCGGTTACCAGCAGTCTCACCGGCTGGGCGGAGCGCCGCCAGGCAGCATCGTGCGACCCCGTCGATGACCAGCCAGTTCCCCGCGGTGATCCCGGACACCGCTCGCGGCGCTCCCGAAGCATTCGCAACGCATCTCGTGCCGGCGCTGGTCGCGGCGGCCGGAGCGAAGGCGCAGCTTCGCTTCCTGGAGTTCTTCGCCTCCACCATCCGCAACCCGCACACCCGCCGCGCCTATGGCCGCGCCGTCGCCGATTTCCTGCGCTGGTGTGCCGAAGCCGGGGTGCCGTCGATCGCCGCCGTCCAGCCGCTCCACGTCGCTGCCTGGGTCGAGCTGCAGGCGCGCGAGCGTGCGGCGCCGACGGCGAAGCTGGGCCTGGCCGCCATCCGGCACCTGTTCGACTGGCTGGTCATGGGCCAGGTCATGCCAGCAAACCCGGCCGCCTCGGTGCGCGGCCCGTCCCATGTCGTGCGACAGGGCAAGACGCCGGTGCTGGAGCCGGCGGAAGCGCGGGCGCTGCTCGACGCGATCGACGTCACGACCCATGCCGGCCTGCGTGACCGGGCGCTGATCGCGCTCATGATCTACAGCTTCGCGCGGATCGGCGCGGCGCTCGCCATGAAGGTGGAGGACGTGTTCGTGCAGAACCGCCGGCTGTGGGTGCGGCTGCGCGAGAAGGGCGGCAAGGCGCACGCCATGCCCTGCCATCACAGCCTGGAGGAGTACCTGACCGCCTACCTGGAGCAGGCCGGCATCATGGAGGATGGCAAGGGGCCGCTGTTCCGCACGATCGGCCGCGGCACCGTGCGGCTCACCCGCACGCCGCTCCCTCAGGCGAATGCCTACGCGATGATCGGCCGGCGTGCCGCCGCGGCTGGCATCGCGACCAAGGTGGGCAACCACAGCTTCCGGGCGACGGGGATCACGGCCTACCTGAAGAACGGCGGCACGCTGGAGAAAGCCGCCGCCATGGCGAACCATGCCAGCACCCGTACGACGCAGCTCTATGACCGGCGCCGCGACGAGATGAGCCTCGATGAGGTCGAGCGGATCAGGGTGTGACGCCTGCTCTCCATAATTGGCGATTATCGGACTGACCAGTGTAGGCTACCGATTGAGATGGCGCTCGGCTCACCGATAGAAATGTTTCGGTTGGCGTTCTATTTGGGGTACAAGCCCCAAGCCCAGAAAATTCCGTCTACGGTCTAATACCAAGGCTCACTGATCAGAACCTGTCACTCTTTCCGCGTGCTCGAAGATGCAGGTCATCCCGGATTTGAATGAGTTCTGGTCAGCGAGCTTTGGTATAAGGCCTCAGCGTTGGAGACCTCCAGGGACAAGTTCCTGGCAAACGACTTCCCTAAACGATGAAACGATGTTTGGCACAAACTCCGCTATAGACCTGAAAGACAGGCGGCATCTGTCGTCGCACCAGGTTACTGTCCCCAAAGCCCTCATCAGGTTAAAACTGAACGAAGCTGGCCGCAATCGCTGGGGCCCGTGTCGCTGGCGGAGGTTCCTTGAGGTGACTGAGCGGGGACCCAGGCATCCTGATGGTCTTATAAACCGCAGACCTATGAACCGGGTTGTTTAACCCGTTTAATCGGTTGCCCAGAAGGAAACGGTCTCCAATCTTTTCGGCCGTCGCTGAAACCATCCATCCAGGCGTGACGCAGCTGAAACTGATCGTGTCCATAAGGACACATGCCGGCCCTGCACTCAGCAGAGTTTCCCATTTTTCGGCCCTGGGCTCGCGCCTCTGCCAGATCTTGCACATCGGTGCCGCCATTATCATCAGACATGACGTCTAAACACGGAATGAATGCATAGATGTAACACCCAGTGCTGTTGATCCTTTTCGCGAGTTGCCAATCATTCAGCATTAAGTGGCAACGCAGCAGACATTATGCCGCTCAGCACACTCGCTAGATGCCCTCCAAAGAAATTTTCAACATCGATCTGAGTTGAATTGAATGTGATTGAACCATGGACTGCTGAGCAAACAGGTATGCTCAGTAGGTGCTGGACTTTCACAGTCGTTTGCGATGAACATTCCTTTGCGGGCGGAACATCACAGTTGTTCCCCTGAGACTAGGAGCGTGACGGATGCAGCCAGAAACCCACCCGACGTCGCAGGCGAGCAAAACGTCTGCTGCATTCGAAGAGCCGCGCCTTGCAAGGCGTATGCTCCTTATCCAGCGGTGGCGACGAGTAGCACTGATGGTTTGTTTGTTTCTCGCCCTCACTGCGCTCTTGATCACTGCGCTCGACCCGGCGTTCGTTCAGCCCTCAAGCTTTGCGCTCGTCCAATCCTTGTTCATTTTCATCGGCACCGTTCTCATCGCGGTCAACTTTCTGACCTTCAGACTTCGAAAATAAGCGCTGCCACGCCACTGGAAGTGCCGCGGCGCTGTTCCCTGAGCCTGACCAGATCGCCAGCCCTTCCCACGTCGTCGTCCCGGGTCCTATCCTATCCGATCACGACACACTCCGGCCGCGACTCGCCCACGGCCCTGCCAACTGCAATCGGCCAAGTGCCTGCCCTGTCCAGTCACGCGCACGCTCACAAGCATCGCCGTCGAGATGATCGTTCGAGCGCCTCCGCAGCACGGGCTTTTCCGTATTGCAGCATCATTCTGGCTCCCACGGAGATCCGCACAATAGCAGACTGCGACCTCGCTTTGCTCCGCTCATTACCGCTCGCGTGTATCCACCATGATTCCTGACTGGGTACGGCCTGTCGTGATCGTCGTGGCGGTCGTCATTCTACTCGGCCTGAACGCGCGGGAGTTCAAGGCGAAGCGCCGCGCGCTCGATGCACAATTCCCGGTCATGTCGGATGACGGAGCGGCGCTTCAGCTTGCACGGCAGCAGGCCGTGCAAGCGCAGACGAACGAGCAGTTGCTGCACATGATCCACACCATGCTGGCCGCGATCCTTGCGGCCTTGCTGTGGCGCTAGGAAAGGGCCAACGATGAAGGTCATCGTGTTCGGCAGCACGGGCGGCACCGGTCAGGCTACGCTGCGCGCGTTGGTGGCGGCCGGTCACCAGGCCACCGCATTCGCCCGCAATCCGGCCAAGCTGTCCGGGATCGCTTCCATAAGGACGATGCGCGGCGACGTCATGCAGCCGGCCGACGTCGCCGGCGCGGTGCCTGGCCACGACGTGGTGGTTGTGAGCCTCGGGAACTCACAGAACCCGTTCACCCTGATGCTCGGCGGCTGCCGCACGACCGCGCACGACGTCTGCGAGGCCGGCACGCGCCATATTGTCGGCGCCATGCAGACCGCCTCCATCCACCGCCTGGTGGTCGTGACTGCATTTGGCATCGGCGACACGCGCAGCAGCCTGCCGTTCGCGTTCAAGCTGTTCTACAGGACCGTTCTGCGCGAGCACATGGCCGACAAGGAGAAGCAGGAAGCGCTGGTCAAGGCATCCCGCCTCGACTGGACGCTGGTGCAGCCGGTCGGCCTGACCGATGGACCGCCGACCGGCACCTGGCTCGCCGACACGGCCAGCAGGATCCGACGCCAGCAGATCAGCCGTGCCGACGTCGCAGCATTCCTGGTCACATTGATCGACGGCACCCCCTGCTCGCGCTCGACCGTCGCCCTGTCCGGCTGAGACAGGCGCCGGCGATGCCGCCTCGGCCGCGGGGTGCAGTTCAGGTCATCCGTCCGCCGGATCGCGAGCTGGCCCGCCGCGATGTCGTGGGCCTTGAGCGCGGCACGGTGTCCGTTCCGCCCGCCCCGCCGCAAACAAGGGCCGGGTTCTGGCCGTCGCGCGTCGGGAGCCGCGTCTGGCCGCATATGAGAAGGTATGGAAGCTGCGCGGCCAAGGCTGCTCGGGGCAGGCGATCGCCCGTCACCTCGGCATCAGCCGTGCGACCGTGTTCCGCCACCTGCGCAGCGAGGTCTTTCCCGAGCGCAAAGGTCGTCGTGATGCCGGACACAGCCTGCTCGACCCGTGGCAGCACGTCGTGTTCGAGCACTGGAACAGCGGTCGCCGTCACGGCCGCCGGATGTTCTGCACCCTGCAGCAGGATGGCTACTGCGGCAGCTACCCCACACTCGCGCGTTATCTCCAGCGCCTGCGCGCGGCGCAAGGAACCGTGGTGGTTCGCAAACCAACCAAGCATCCCAGGCCGGCGCTGGTCGCGGCATCCCGACCGGTGCTGACGTCGCGCACCGCAGCCTGGCTGGTGCTACGCCGGGCAGAGAAACGCAGCCCTGATGACCGGGCGTTGCTGGCCGACCTGCGCCAGCACGCCCCCGAACTGGACGAAGCGGTCGCGCTCGCTGAAGAGTTCACCGGCCTGATGCGCGACCATGCTCCTGACCGCCTCGATCCGTGGCTGAAGCGGGCACGAGACAGTACAATCCGGCAACTGCAAAGCTTCGCCAAACGCCTGCAAGATGATTATGCCGCCGTGCAGGCCGCGGTGGCGCTGGCTTGGAGCAACGGCCAGACCGAGGGGCAGGTCAACCGGCTGAAAACGCTCAAGCGCCTGATGTATGGTCGGGCCAACCTCGACCTGCTCGAACGTAGGTTTCTGCTTGCGGCCTGATCATCGAGAGTGGCCAAGAACCCAAGCCTGCGCCCAGTCTCACACAATGTGCGTCAGGCACCCCCTCCAGTCTCAGCTAATCCGCGCCAGAAACCACCCTCGATTGCGCGTCCGCCACATTTCGATTGCGCGCCGCTACAGCTATGGCCTCGTTCCGCTCCGCCGCCATTGGCGAGAAGGACATCGTACGGATTATCGGGACAGCGTGAGAAGCGAGGGCAACCACGAGCGCGTTGTCGAGAAGGATGTCGCCCTGCGCCTCGCGGTGCACTTGCCACCAGACGACATGGTCGCTGTCCCACCACCAAGCTAGGCCATTCAAATCGATGGCGTGATCGAAGTAGGGCGACATCTGGCAGGCGATGCGTCGATGTCCAATGGAGCCGTGCTCCCAGCGATCGAAGCCGGACCAATAGCGATGGTCTGGGATAGAAGGACAGGGCAGGGTCATTTGTCAGTCTCCGTGCGGCTACGCTGACGAGCCTATGACAACCAGGAATAATCCCCGCCTTGGCGCGAGATCATTGTCGGTTCCACTTCATGATGCGTCCGTGTCAGTTGCGGCTTGACATTGAAGCAAGCAGGTTCTGCGCCTGCAGGACTGCTTGGCGTCCGTCAACGGCGGTCACGTCGGCACCAACCATCATGGCCAATTCAGGGTGGGCGATGAACGCCGGGCCGCCGACCATGATGCCGACCTCCCGGTTGCGGGACGCCCGGCGGATTGCGCGGATTGCGCCGCTTAGTGCATCGAGTTGCTTCTCATCGCTGACCGAGAATCCCACAACGGTAAACCATTCGCCCCGCACTCGGCTCAGCAGCTCCGCAACCGAACCTGGTGCTCCGCTCCAGCCAGTCCAGCCGGCCCGTTGAAAGAACGACGCAACCATCGCCATGCCGAACGAGTGCTGGTTGCCGGGTGCCGGCACGAGCAGCAGGCGCGGGACCCGCTGGCTTTGGCCGTCACCCTGCAGGAGGGGAGCGCCCAGAGTGGTCATGAGCTGTTGCAGCCGCAGCAGGCCGACCGTGGCCTGCACGAAGTCGCACAGGTCATCATCCCACATGCCACCGAGGCAGCGGGCAACGGGGGCAAGAAGGTTGAGGCAGATCGCTTCCGTTCCCGGCTGACGACCGCTAATATGATGGATCTGTGGGCTGGCGATGTCGAACTGTTGCTGCAGGACGATGGAGGCGAGCTCCGCCACATCGTCATCCAATGCGTCGTCAGGCGCGATCTGCTCCAGGGTGGCTGCGCTGCGCTGCGTGAGGAGCAAGCGAGGGACGATGTCCTTGTTGACGATGCGGGACAACAGGTCGCGGCGGCGCCGGGCCGTGATAGGCGGTTTGACAGGTCTAAGCTCGATCGCCGCCTTTGCACCTGACAGAGTTCTTCCTACGACGTCCTGGTGGTCCCAGTCTGACAACGGCAGCTTTGTTTCCAACGTCTTTCCCCTCCCCTGCATTGAGTCTGTCGGCCCAGTAAGGGGCGAGCCAGAGTGACCTCTAGATTTGCTGGCAGTCAAAAATTAAGCACATCACCGTTCAAGTCTGCGGAATCCCGTAGGGGTGCTGTGGGCACAATCAAAGGTCGGCACTCGATCAGCCCTGTCCAGCGTCACGCGGTATGGCAACAACCACCGGTCGGTATTCTTGTTGGAATTAACTCGCGAAAGTTGCAGGTGTCAATGCAGGCTTGCTAGGACGACGAACAATATTGATTGTTGCCCGTGGAACATCACGAAATATTCGGTGCAAAACATCTTGTACTTGCGACGTAGGGGTGGTTAGGAATTTTACGGCCTTCCTTGCCATCGAAGCGGGTTGAGGCGACTACCACTATATCGGAGACCATCAGGATGTCTGGGGTATTCATGCCGCGCTGACCATCCATCAGTTACGTTGACCAGAGTGGCGGTAATGGCAGGGCGGCTTGGAGGAGCTTGGCCCAGTCACCTCATAGGCCGAAAAACGGCCAACTCGCAAAACCAATGCGAAACATGTTGCAGAATTCCGTTGCAATGAAATTCTCATGAGCAACAGGATAACGCACCCCGCAAACTCTTGTTCTTATTGAGGACCATTTATGTCGCTCAAACGAAGGTCTGCACAACAAGATGAGCTTGGCCGTTTTTCGGCCTATGAGGTGACTGGGCCATATTGTCGGCGCCATGCAGGCCGCCTCCATCCACCGCCTGGTGGTCGTGACCGCATTCGGTATCGGCGACACGCGCAGCCGCCTCCCGTTCGCGTTCAAGCTAAGCTGTTCTACAGGACCGTTCTGCGCGAGCACATGGCCGACAAGGAGAAGCAGGAAACGCTGGTCAAGGCGTCCAGTCTCGACTGGACGCTGGTGCAGCCGGTTGGTCTGACCGATGGACCGGCAACGGGCACCTGGCTCGCCGACACGGCCGGCACGATCCGACGCCAGCAAATCAGCCGTGCCGACGTCGCGGCATTCCTGGTCACCTTGGTCGACGGCGCTCCCTGTTCGCGCTCGACCCTCGCCCTGTCCGGCTGAGACAGGCGCCGGCGATCTTCTCTCGGGCGAAGGGCGCAGTTCAGGCCATCCCTTAGCCGGATCGCGAGCTGGCCGAAACGGCCGGGTTGCCGAGCGACGCCGGCACAGAGGCGAAGGCCAAGCGCCTTGTCACAGCGCGGGTCACACTGGAAGGACCAGAGCATCGTCGCCGTGAGTGACGTGACCCGCGACCAGGATCTCAAACGCTCGCGCTTGCGCCTGGTGCGCCGAGACCGACCATCGCGGCGCTCAGGTCCCACAGCCGGGCCGCGCGCACCTCATTGTTCGCCTTGGTAGACAGGCTCTGTGCAAAGGCCTCAGCCCCGTCGCGCTGCCGGTTGCCCCAGCTCCAATGCACGCCGGACTGCTCGAACCCAGGGCCGGCGACCACCTGCGCCACCCGCTCACCCGCCAGCGGCTGCGACACATAGCCCTTAGTGATATTCTTCTGGAACCAGGGAAAAACCTTCTGGAACAGCTTGGGCGCGTCGCGGAACAGCGCCGTCTCGGCGACGCAGCCCGGATAGAGCGTGTTGAACACCACGCCGGTGCGGTCGTGATGCCGGCGGTGGAATTCCCGGCTCATGATCATGTTGCAAAGCTTGCTGTCCTTGTAGGCCTTGCCGGCTTTGAACATCCGGCCGTCAATCATCGACACCGGCGCCTGGAACCCGGCCTCCAGCCCCTGCAGCTCGCCTAAGTCGGCCGGCGCGGGGATCGGCACCTTGCCCCCGAACTCCTCGGAATTGGCCGTCACGGTGCCGAGCGTCACCAGCCGCGGCGCCCGGTCGCCCAAGGGCTTCAGGTGGGGCAGCAGCAGATGGCTCAGCAGGAAATGTCCGAAATGGTTGGTGGCAACGCTGATCTCGTATCCCTCGGGCGAGCGCGCCGGCGCCTTCAGCAGGGGAAGATACACAGCCGCGTTGCACACCAGCGCATGCGACGGCAAGCCGGTCGCGCGGAAGGCATCGACGAAGTGGCGGATGCTTGCCTGTGAGCCGAGGTCGATCCGCAGCCGGGATACGCTGGCCGGCGCTATGCCCAGGCCGGCCGCTGCCGCCTCAGCCTTCATCAGGTCACGGCAGGCCATCACCACGTGCCAGCCGCGGTCCACCAGCGCCTTCGTGGCGTGCAGTCCCACGCCCGACGAGGCGCCGGTCACGATGACGGTTGATGTCTGCTGTTGCGCCATACGGCCTGCTCCCTTCTGCCCGGCGCGGGTCGCTACCTCAGCATGCGCCGGACGTCAGCCGGGCGCCGTGCCACGAAGTGGTGCTTCAACACGGCGCCGAGGTGCATGGCAATCACCCCATAGAACAGCACCGGCAGGATCTGGTTGTGCAGCACCGCCCACACCGATGCGCTGCCTGACCTCGTGCCGGCCGAAAGCGGAGCCATCCAGCCATAGATCTCGAGCGGTCCGCCCTGCGACGCGCTCAGCAGCAGGCCGGTGACCGGCAGCCCCAGGATCAGCACATACAGCACCGGATGCAGGGCGCCGGCCAGCCGCCGCTCCCACGGCCTCAGGTCGGCCGGCAACGGCGGCGGCGCGCTGCGGCCCAGCCAGGCGAGGCGCAGCAGCACGAGGGCCAGGACGGTGACGCCCAAGGTCTGGTGCACCGCCACGAACATGTCGCGGTCGGAGGAGCCCGCCGGCAGGACGGCCATGAACAGCCCCATCGGCACCAGGCAGAGGATGAGCGTCGCCGATGCCCAATGGGCGTAGCGCGACACCAGCCCGAATGTGCCGCCGGTGTTCCGTAGCGGCACGTGCGCCGTCATCGGGCGCCTCACCTGCTGCCACGCCGCCCACAGCAGGAACAGCACGGCCACCGATGCGATGACGGCCTGAACATTGAGCAGGAGCGGCCCGGACTCTCCCATCCCCGCCGGCAGGGCGGCAAACGTGCCATCGAGGTCGGCCAGGACGATCGAGAGGACAATGAAGGCAAGCCCTATGGCTGCGAGCAGCGTCCCCCCGGCCCGGACGAACCGGTTGGCATGGTTGAGCGTGAAGGCGAGGGCTACGGCGAGGACGAGGTATTGCGCGGTCACGCCTGACGCTTTGCGGACGGCTCCGGTTCCGTCTCTCCGGTCGCTGTCTTGCGCCCGATCGGGAAGCTGACCCACTTCGGGGCGTTTCCCACGTATCGCCTGGCCGCAAGTCCCGACAAGTACAACAAAGCCGGTACGGCAAACAGCACGACCACTATCACGGTCACTAGTTGCATCATCAGCCCCCGATATCCGGCCCAGCGGAAGCGCCTTCCCGATGGCGCCTACTGCGCACGAAAGTGGGTTCCCGCCTCGGTTTGCCCAGCCTGGGCCGGCTACGTTGGGCTTGCGGCTGTGAGATCGCCGATGCCGTAGCGGTGCATCTTCACGTAGAGGCTTTGCCGGCTCAACCCCAGCATCTCCGCCGCCGCGGCCCGGTTATCGTTGGTCAGCTCCAGCGCCGCCTCGATTGCCAGGCGCTCGATCAACTCGGTCGATTCCCGCACCAGGTCCCTCAAGGACACGCGGCCGATCAGTTCCGTCAGCTGCTCGACCGAGCGCGAAAGCGGCCTGCCGGCCAGAGTGGCAGAGCCAGTCTGCACTTGGCTGGCCTGTTGTCCCATGTCCATGCGCGCGCCGACGTTGCGGATGGCAAAGCCTAGGGTCGGCCGACCGCCGCCGGAAACTGCCGCCGCCGAGATCTCTATCTGCGTGATGATGCCATGCTCGCCACGCACCGTCGTGCTGAAAAAGCGTATGACACCACGGTTGCGTAGGTTCGCGGTCAGCACGCTGAGCTCCACGCCGCTCTCACCCACCCAGCGGTCGAGCGGCTGGCCGACCACCTCCCTTTCATGCCGCAGCTGGACCATCTCCAGGAAGGCGGCATTGGCGGTGATCACGTCGCCCTCCTCATCGGTCACCACGAAGGCGTCCGGCGCATTCTCGACCGCGCGCAGCAGGATCGCCTTGCTGTCAGTCTCTGCGGAGATGTGTGGGAGGGGCTGCGCGGGAACTATGCACATCATCACCGATGTAGCGTTCTCCTGCGGGAAACTCGCCATGCGGAGCGTTACAGCGCCTCCACCATGGGACAGTAGGGCCGGCACGTCCTGTGCTCGGCCGCGGGCACCGATGGAGCCGATCTGGGCTTGCACATCAGCCAGATGGTCCGTGTCAAAAAAGTCGATCAACGGACGGCCGGACACGTCGGCTGTGCCGGTGCCGCATAGGGCGCTCGCAGCCGGGTTGGCTTCGATAATCTGGCCCTTGGCAGGGTCAAGGATCAAGACCGCTTCCGATGATTGCTGGAACAGCAGGCGGTAACACCCCTCGATGTCGCGCAGCCGGGCGTAGTCGCGCTCCACCGCCTGCTGCGCGTTCAATAACCGCTGCTGCAGCGTGGATGCCGCGCTAAGGTCGCGGCCGAACGCCATCACGCGGCCGCGGCCGCCGATCTCCACACCGCAATACAGGACGGGGATACTGCGGCCGTCCATCGCCTTGTGATTGATGTGACGCCACTTGGGTTCGCCATGTGCCATCGCATCTTGCATCAAGGCCGCCGTCTTGGCGCGGCTGTCTGCGGCAACGATGGATCCGAATGTCTGGCCGATCCAGACGGCACTATCGCTCAGGGCACCCAGCAACGGGCCGCTTTGGAATGCGGTGTCGAGGATCACGCCGTCGCTGTCGAGGATCAAGGTAATATCCGAGGCCGCCCCGATCAGCCTCGCCATCGAAGCAGGATCAATGTCGCCGAGAAAAGGCTGCGGCGATGTGAACGTCCTCACGGGCTTGAAGCTTCCTTGGTACACGACCCACGCGCTATTTGGATGTCGCCGCCGGGCGTGTCCGAACTGCAGCTACGCTCTAACTGTTCAAACCCTGGATGGTTCGCGGCGGGTGTAGGCCTGGGAGGAAAGCGTCATCTCCTTCGGCCGATCTTGCGACAATGTCCAGTTATTCGGACGCGTCAGTGGTCCAGGTGTTCGACCGGCTCGAAGCGCCCCGTCTCGTTCAGTTCAGGGTGGCTTTGGGCATGACGAACATCCAGCACGTTCGGCGGATCACACAGTTCGTCGGGAATGGTGGGGAGGCCGAGGGCCGCCATCATGCGCCGGCCGGCAACCACGCCCCGCGTGTCGATGGTCCGCATCACCTTTTCGATATCTGCTTGACGCTCTGCTGGAGGCTTTATGAACCATGCGACCAGTTTATCGCGCTGGGCCTCCAAGGCAGCGATTGCGGCCTTGATACGTTCGTCGTGCTCCATGCGTATTTGCTCCGCCCCAGCGTCACATGATGCGGTGCAGAGTTCCTGCAACGGCGCTGAGGGTCACTGGCACTCGTCTATTGGGACGAACTCAGATCGAAGCCGTACAACTTGGGCTATGTTGCTTTGACAACCGCACGAAGCACCACAGGTTGGAAACCGGCGTAAATAAGGCAGCCCGGCCTTGGAATAATTAGCGCCGAAACAGGGTTCATCCGCGTTTTTGGTACAGTGGACGGAACGTAGGGTGACCAGGGGCCACATGGGGTCATGCCATAGGACGGACTCTGGATTTACGCTACTCCAACTGGGACAGCCCGCCGGTTCACCGTCCGTTTCCTACCTTGCCTCGTAATGGCGACGGCACCAGCACCGCAGAGGGCGGCGCCGGCTTTACCTCCTCCGGTGCTGACTGGGCCGGAGCGACGGGCGGGATCGTCCGCACCGCCATCGCCGCCTCGCACAGCTCGGTCGAGCTGCTCTTGGGGCAGGCGTTGTAGAGCCGCGCCATCCGCCCCCACGTCTCCGGGTCCGCCTCGCGCATCAGCGTCTGCCCGGCACCCCATCGTCCCGCGCCCAGCACCAGAGTCGAGGCCAGCCGGTCGCCCAGGCCCCACGGCAGCCCCCATGCCAGCGGCCACCACAACACGAACCCCAGCACCGCCCCGATCGCCAGGGCACCCCACTCCCGCCCCTGCTGCGTGAACTGGTCGTGCGCCGAACCCACGATCTGCTTCAGCTCGCCCGACGCCTTCGCCAGCTCCGTGCTCGCCCACTTGGCGCTCCCAGCCGCGTGGTCGCGCGCCTGCTTCACCGCTTCCGCCACCTGCTGCGCATGCTCCTCCGGCGTCAGCGCCAGCGCGGGATGCTCCTCGATGTCGTCCAGCCGGTCGCCGATCTCCTTCAGCTCCTGGGCGATCACCCCCAGCGTCGGGCTGTAGTCCGGCACAGCAGCGCTCGCCGTTGTCACCGCCCGGCCCGGCCGCTGTGCCTGCTCCGCCAAGGCCACCAGCGCCCCGCGCAGCTCCGCCACCTCCGACCGCAGCGCCTCGAACGCCCGCTCCGCCGCGTCCGCGCTGCCGTCCAGGTCCTCGCCCTCTGCCGGACCGCGTCGGTCCATGCCGTCCGCCATCGCCGTCTCCTACATGCCCATGCTCAGGCCCGGGCTCTGCCGCGGCGCCTGCTCCAGCCGCAGCTCATGCGCCAGCTCGCGCCCCACCGCCGCCCCGCTCATCGCCACCACCCGGGCCAGCCGGCTTCCCGCTGCCACCCCCAGCTCCGGCCCGCGCTCGCGCAGCACCCCCTCCAGTGCCGCGTCGCGCTTCAGCGCCTGCGCGAACGCCTCCAGCTTCTTCGTCACCGCCCGCGCCGCGTCCCATTCGTAGCGGCCCGCCGCCGCGTCGTGCGCCCGCTCCAGCTTGCCCCACGCCTGCACCGCCGCCCGCCCGCGCTCCTCCAGCGCCTGGCGCTCGCGGCGCTCCGACTCCACCGCCTGGCCGAACAGCGCCACCCGCTCCGCCTGCCCGCCGGCGGCCAGGCCGGCCAGCGAGGGGCTGCGCTCCAGCGCCACCGCGGCGTCCCGCGCCAGGCCGGCGCCCTCCCGCTCCAGCGTCTCGCCCGCACGCCTCAGCGCCGCCTCCTGGTGCGGCAGCACCGGCAGGCCTGCCCGCCCCATGCGCCCCGCGTCCGCCCAGGCCCGGGCATAGCCCTCCAGCCCCCGCATCAGCCGCTCGCCCTGTGTCTCCGGCGGCGCCGGCGCCAGCTCGGGCACCCGCACCGGCACCGGACGGGGCGTGCCCTGGCCTGTCCCCAGCCGCAGCCCGCCGAACCGCCCCGGCCGTGGTCCCACCCGCGCCGGCTCCGCCATTGGCTCGGCCACGGCAGGGGGCTCCGGCTCCGGCCGCACCACGATCTCGCTCTCCGGCCGCAGCGGGTCGAGGTCCCGCCGCTCGGCATACGCCCGCACCATCTCACCCCCTGGCCCGTAGTCCAGGCTGGTGTCCTTCGCCTGCTCCCGGCCCAATACCCGGGCGAGCCCGTCCCGGTCGCCCACCTCCTCGGCGCTCCAGTGCAGCGCCACCCCCGCCCGGTGCCGCGTCAGCGCCACATACGCCGCATGCCGGTCCATCAGACCCGACGCCAGCACGTGCGCCCGGTCCACCGTCACGCTCTGCGCCTTGTGCGTCGTCGCCGCATACCCGTGCTCCACGTGCCCATACTCGCCCACTGAGAACGTCGCCTCCGGCCCGGCCCCGCCGTCCGGCCCCGCCCGGTCCAGCCGCACCGTCAGCCGCCCGCCGCCCGCCACCACCCCCAGCACCGTGCCCAGCGTGCCGTTCCGCACCGCAACCCCGCCCCGCCTGTCCGGCCCCGCCCCCAGCGCGCGCTCGTTGCGCAAGAACATCAGCCGGTCCCCCGCAGCAAACGCCCGCTCGCCCTGCTCCGTCCGCACGACCTGCTCCGGCCCCAGCTCGCCTGCCGCCCGCAGCCGCTCCCGCGCCAGCCGGTTCATCGCCAGCACGTCCGCGCGCCGGTAGGCCAGCATCACCCGGCTCTGCCCAGGCGCCGCACGCCGCTCCGCGTCCCAGACCGCCACCAGCGCCGTCCGCGCCCCGTCCTGCGTCGCGTGCCCGTGCACCATTCCCGCCGCCTCGTAGCGCCCCAGCGCCTCTCCTGTGCGCCCTGTGGCCAGCTCCCGCGTCGCCGCGCGCTGCCAGGGCTCGTGCTGCCGCTGCACCTCGGTGATCTCCGCAGCCC
>Ga0209512_1003629_pt1 | contig 14372 bp, 13 predicted proteins | sample frozenSSSSmetaG_FD_184142 | JGI IMG/M metagenome (GOLD analysis project Ga0209512, IMG submission 184142) | Glacier valley bacterial and archeal communities from Borup Fiord, Nunavut, Canada, to study Microbial Dark Matter (Phase II) -... | ecosystem: Environmental > Aquatic > Freshwater > Ice >... | reverse complement strand
TATTTTAAATCTTCATAATGTCCTCCAATAGCAATGATATGGATGGAGTCTTTATCAAATTTGTAGATCAGTCGATCATATTGAGATAGTTTTCTGGACCAAAACCCTGATAATTCATATTTTAGCTGCTCGGGTTTACCAATACCTTTTTCAGGATTTTCCCGCTGCATTTCCTTTAAGATTTTGCAAAGGTTTTTGTGAAGCACCTTATCTTTTAACCTCACATCTTCATAAACATTCCACGTGTTTCCTTCAAATACGATTGATCGCATCAAGTTGTTCCTTGGTTGGTTTATAGCCGCTATTTTTTTGATAAGTTAGCAATGATTCAGCAACCTGATTCATTAAAGAATTGTTTCGGAGTACATATAAAGTTTCCTGGTCACGTTCCCAGTCTTCAGCACTCACAATAATAAAATCCTTTCCTGAACGACGGTTTATTCTGATCGCCTGATGCTCTTCAATAGCTTTATCTGCATAACTTTTAAGGTTCGCTCTGAATTTATTTACTGATAGTTCAAGCATTATTTCAATTTTTAATTTCAACAAAGATACTGAAAATTCATTTTCTGAAAAAGACGGTATAAATCAGTATCTGCCAACGTTTAAAATATTCAAATGAGCTAAGTGCCAAAACCATACTTGTAGATAGTTTCAACCAAAAACCACTAATTGATCGTTAAAAACAAAAGACAACTAAGAAAACGAAGGACACCATTTTACCTGCAGTTTTAAATCTGCACATTAGTAATTTGATTGTTGATGAATTGGGGAATAGCAGCACCCAATTTTAAAAGATTCGGATTCCCGCTCAAGATTGTCACGTCTTTCTGTCCCTTTTTCTCCATAAACCTGATCCTTGATTTGAGACCAGGAAGTGATGTCCTTGTTGTTATTTTCTGCTTCCATAATACTCTTTCATTAATATTATTGCTTTATCAATTTCGTTTTTCGGCGTCTTCTGTGTCTTTTTCTGTATTTGTTTTGATTTTTATTTTGCAAGTTGGATTGTGACTAATTTGAAAATTGCAGGAGTTGGCTATAAAACAAAGTTTGTTCGCCCTGTGATGCAACTCGTTTGCTTTGTCGATCATCAATTCATCGGTAACAATTACGATCGGGTTTAACGTTACGCCTGTAAAGTGTCCGCCGCCATCTTCGGTTTCCTGCAGTTTGCCTGTTGCATGATCGGTATAGGCAGTGACTACAACACCTTCTTCTGCACATAAATGCAAATACCAAAGCATATGACAAGCTGAGATTGAAGCTACAAAAAGCTCTTCAGGATTATACTTTGTTTTGTCACCACGAAATGCGGGATCAGAAGAACAAAGTATTTCAGCCTTATTGTCAATTGTCACGATATGACTACGTTCATAAGAACGATAATCTTTTGTTCCTTGTCTATTGTTGCCTGTCCATGTGATAGTTAGGTTATATAAATGTTGTCCGTTCATTTTTATTACTGTTTGTTCTGTAAGTTGCCTTTATCGTTACAAACGACAGAAAACGTTGGATTGTGATTGTGTTTTATATCAGTCCAAATGAAATAGCCAGAAAACTTGGTCCATTTAATCCACCATGCATTATTACACCGGTCCATGAGTTTTTAGTCTTCTGAACGATATATGATTGTATAAAAATCAAAGGTATCAAGGTTATTAATAATTGCCACCCAAAAGCAACATGAAACAAACTCCATCCGAATCCGTGTATGATCCATGTATACTTACCGAACGCAATCTCCTGCCGGGGCAGCATTACTCCTCTCCAAAGGAATTCTTCTCCCATAATATTAAGAATCCAATAGGGTGCCCAGACTAAAAGTAACCAATAGCGTCCTTTTGAAAGTGGTTCAAATATCATAAATGCCGGTGAGTGATTAAATTGGCCGGAAATAAGCACAAGCATTTTCATTAACAGACCACTAAATATCCCGACAAATACGAATCCAATAAGACACATGATCAGATCCGATTTGGTTATTTTCCGGAACCTAAGTCGCTCTACCCATGTACTTTTTGAAATTATATAACCTTCGGATCTTAAAATTAAAATCCCCGTTATAATCAGGGGCACAAAAATCCCTAAACCAGCAACAATAAACCAAAAAAGGATTGTTTCCTGACCGGTAATCAAACTAAGATAAGGAATTAGGTACTTTGTCAGGCAATACATTAAAACTGCAGCCGGAATGTAAATTGCAAATGATCCTAATAGTCCCAGTTTTTTCAACGCGATCTTATTCTCCATTTTTTACTCAAATATAGATTAGCCACTGTTGCTTTATTTTCTCAGGAATCTAGCTCCGTGTTCAACATATACCTCTCTGATTAGAAAACACCATTTTCGAAAGCAGCGATTAAAACACCCGATATACTCACACCGGAGGAATGGAGCGGCAGATTTCCTCTTTCAAACCAGCCTGCCTCTTTAATTTCAGCTTCCTCAATGACAATTTGTTGTGCATCGTCAGCTTCGGCCGTAAAACCAAGCATCACAGAAGCGGAGAAGGGCCAAGGCTGACTTTTAAAATACTTGAGGTTCTTAATATCCAAACCAACCTCCTCTTTTACTTCCCGTACAACTGTTTCTTCGATTGATTCTCCAATATCGACATAACCGGCAATCAGTGAATATAAATCACTTTTATAATTTCTCCCTTTGGCAAGCAATATCTTGTTGTTGCACGTGATGGCGACAATAATCGCAGGTGATATTTTTGGATAGATTACCAGGTTGCATTTGGGACAAACAGTTGCCCGCTCTTCCTTTTTCAATTCTGTTTTGGAACCACATCTTCCGCAATATTGATTATTCGTATTCCAGGTCATCAACTGATGACCAACAGATCCCATCCATGCGAGCTCTTTGTTTTTCAGGTTTCGTAGAATAAAAACATCATGAAATTCAAATGAAGCATGATTGATCTGTGGTTCAGCGATCCCAAAACAACGATTGGAATTGATGGAGAACAAATATACCGGCGATTCGATGCTTTCGGTGAAATCGCTTTTACGCGGAATTTCATAATCCTCTCCCGATTTCTTTAACAATACCTCGTTGTCCCTGTAACACAACAAAAAGTCATCATCAACAACTTCCTGGTAATTAAAATACTTGTTGTCGAAGAGACTGGGACTTATTTCATGTAACATTGATGCTATTTTTAATATTCCTGTTCTGAAAGATAAACCATCACTTAAGAGTGGTTTAAGAAAACGTAAAAATAGCTCTTATATTTTCAAATGTATCTGATAATTACTGCAAATTGTAATAGCTTGGATCTGTATGCTCTTGTTGCTTTTAGGATCTTTTCTCATGTTAAGTTCCACCAATCAATTTATTAAATTCCTGTCAATGAACCACAGAAGTTTGTTTAGCGAATATTCTTTGTTCAGCGTACTTTCTTCGCAATATTCTTTTGCCAGGTCATAAAAGTCCTTGTCGCCGAAACCCAATCCTGCGGGAATTTTTTTCAGTTTATACTCTTCTATTTTTGAAAGTGCTTTCTCAAAATGTCCTTGTTCGATAAAAGATGTTATTATTCCAGTGGTATTAAATTTTTCATTTCCAAGTAAATCATTTCGGAATTCTGTCATATTCCGGCTATTATTAGACTTTATAATAACCTGTTTATCAATTTTTTTTAACAGCTTCTCAATTTCAGGTTTTGGATTTAATTCATCTTTAATTTCAATTTCATACTCAAAATAACTAAATTCCCTTACGCAGAATACCGCATCACCTCTACGACTAAGAGGCATTTCTTTGAATAGTGGTTCGTCAATGATGTCCCAAAACACATTATCAATATTCATTGGTTTATAACCTGAAAAGCCTGAAATAACATTTTGCCCCCTTCTGATAAAGAAATAGGAACAAAAGAAGTGTTTTCCAACTACCTTAAATACAAAGAAACTTCTAAATTTCCAGCCATAAGTTTTACTTACTTCCTTTACAATTTTCATCCAAAGCTTTTCTTTCTCGCTATTCTTCATTTTTACTTGTTTTATATTGACGAAAATGCTGATTTTGATTCATCTTAAACTTATCACAATGTTTGGTAATTAAACTTAGCGCAGGATTTAACCGATGAACTTCCTGCAAAATGCTGCTTTTCAAAAAAACTCTTTTCTGTCATCAATACACCGAAACCCGACTTGGGTAGCTTGCAGTTGTGAGTTATATTTCTTTTAAAATATTACAACTTTATGAACTTTGCAGTTACATATCTATTTTCTTTCTTAATTCTGAGTACATATGTATTGCGGGGTAGAAAATTTACGTTAATTGAATAGTTTATAATAGATCCTGACTGAACACTTTGTCCTTTTAGATTAAAGATCACATATGGCAAAGTGTTGTATTCACTTGAAAGATTGAGCATTAAATTTGTTGGATTAGGATAAATATCAGTTTCTTTCAACATTTGAGTGATGATAATGGTAGGTGGGTCCGGAATAACCGGAACTACCGGAACATCATTCCCTGCATATTCATATGCTCCCAAATCCAATTTTTTATAAGTTAAATCAATTCGTTTATTTCCTATTAGATCAAAGAGGGGTAAAAATAAATGGGTAGTATCGGTAAGTCCTTTATTTATGGCAGGACTATTATTTAGTAATGTATAATCCAGCGAATCTTTTAATCTGAACAAAGGATCCAGGTTGAAATTAAGACCATCATTAGCTCCTTTTATGATATTATTTTTGACAATCGGATTTGGTATTCCTAATCCAGCTCCATTGTAAAACCCGACACCTTCCCTTGTATTATTCCAAAAAATATTATTCACAATAGTGGGACTGCAATATGAAGCATAAACTGTATTGCCGTTTGAGTCCTGTGTATTATTAACGATTGTATTGTTCGCAATAAGTGTAGTACCTGCGTTGTCCAAATTAATTGCGCATCCATTAAAGTTTGAACAGCCGCATTTATAAGCATTATAAGCAAAGAGATTATTAATGATTTTTGCAGTTACCAGATAACACTTAATTGCAACTCCATTGTTTATAAAAACATTGTTGCGTATTAACGCACCCTCAGTGTTGATATCAATGCCAGCTGACTTGTTATCCTTAAATAAACAATTTTCAACAATTAAACTCCCTTGAATGCTTAATATTATTGAACTTCCACTATTTTTAAAAAAAGATGAATTTCTTATTTGAACAGCTGACTTCTCACTGTATATACAACGCCAATTAAACGCCCATATATTGGTCGTATTGAAAAAACGGCAACTGTCGATAACTAAATCAGAACTAAATGAATTTACATAGGTTGCGAACGTTTCAAATGTATATCCTGTAGAAAAATTACAGTTTTTGATTTGAATATTATGCGAATTTTCGGCATAAATACCACTATTTTTTTTATCAGACCATTCGTAATAATTACTCTCAAAAGAACAATGATTAAAAAAAACATTTCTTGAATCCAAAATCGAAATAGTACCATTTGCAAAATGTCCATCTTTATTTAAGCCAGTGTTTCTTATCAAACAGTGATTTATAAACATTGTGTCTGTTCGATTTAAATTAATAAATTCAATACCGCCCCATCCTCTTTCAAAACGATTAGTTTCAACATAAAAAACAGTGGTGTCTACTGTGTTGATAATTACTTCATTCTGTTTTGTTCCCAGGATATTCAATTTCCCTATTACCTTGATTTTATAACAATCCTGAAACTGAACAAATGAACCTGGCTGCATAACCAGACTCCCCGATTCTTTTATTGTTACATCTCCTATAACTAATACAGTATCTTGAAAAGTAACATCGGAATTTATTACACCTTTAAACTGATTTGAAATAACCACTTTAATGCTATCGGTGCTTATAGAATTTGCAGACTTGCTGTTATCATTAATATTTAAGTAAACATAGCATTCACCCTTCCAGTTTATTTCGGGATTAATTTCAGTTATAATGGTTGAATCATTAATGCTTATAATACTGGCAACAACATGCGGACTATTTGTTGTTACTTTGAAACTTAGTTTGTCTTCAATATCAGCATCAAAATAATTTATTGGCAGTTTACTCTTTTGAGACCGAAGAATGTATTGAGTCTCCATCTTGCTGCCAAATGGTTTTCGATTTGGTGTTGTACTTTGATATTCATAAGCTCCTATATCAATTCGGGCTTTTGAATCATTATAAATTCGAGGGTTACCATCAATGTCATATTTTGGAATAAGGGCAATAGGAGTGGGGCTGCCTGAATTAATACAAGGAGAGATTCCTAATCTGTAATTTTCATTTTGAGTATCAAAAAAAACCGGCGGTGCATCTGTATTGTTTTTATAAATGCCAACAAAATGCTCATTGGCTGGCGGAAAATGGTCTAATATACCATTTATACCATCTTCAATATCACAAAATTGAAATTCAGGGAATGCATCCTGAGAATCAATATGAATAAGACTCGGTTTATTATAAAAGAAAATTGAATTTAATATTTTAATCTTGCCTCTTATGTAAATCGTTCCGGAGTTTGGATTATTGGTAATATTATTACAAATTGTATTGTTAATTAATAATGCATTGTCACAAGCGATACGCATACCTCCTGCTTCATAGGCAATGTTATTCGTTACGACACATCCAATCATTTCAAGATTTAACATCGATAATGACAGACCGCCACTGCTACTAGCCTCATTATTTCTAATAGTTGTATTAATAATAGTCATTGATCCTTGCTCGCAATAAATTCCTCCACCGCTTGATGCCTTGTTATGCCTTATGCATGAATTACTTATTATTAGCCTTGAATTTCTTTGGTAAATTGCTCCACCGTAATCTTCAGCAGTGCCGGAACGTGGTAATTGACCGCTTGAAGCATAACAATTTTCGACAACGCAATAACTAATTTTTGAGGTATCATTTGCTATCGTAATATCTCCAAATCTAATTCCTCCCCATTTGATAGTATCTTTGCCATTGAAGACTATCGAGTCTGATTTATTTCCTATTGCAAGTAATCTTCCCTTAACACTTAGTTTGTAATGTCCCTGGAATTCCACCTTAACACCTTTCTCTATCGTAAGTGTTTGATTATTTGGAATCTCAATTTCGCCAAATATTTGATAAGGAGATTTTGATTTTTCCCATAATCCACTGACATCTCCACTATTAATTCTCGTCTGAGAGAAACAACTATTTCCACATATAATAAGACAACTTACGACAAATAAGATTTTTTTCATAAATTATTTAGTTAGTTCACCGTTTCATTTTATTTCCAAAAGACTATATTCTTAACCAATAACGTACAGCATTCAGGATCTACATATAGGCAGAGGTTTCCACTACCGAATCTTCTACAAAAAGCAACATTTAAATTTATTACTTCCCTGTCAACGAAGCAACGAAACCCGACTTGTGGGTAGCTTGCTATTAGCGGTTCGTTGTTCTTTTGTCTTGGCATTATGAACCAAGTTTTCCTTGTCTTTCGTACTTTGTAAATACCAAAATGAATTTTCTATTGTCTTTGTCGAACGGGAAATATAATTTATAATCATTATCTTCTGTCCAAAAGTGAGTGTCTGTTGTCTTGCCAGTGAAAAATTGCTCTAAATAATCACAATCTTGAATTTCGCATTTGTAAAATGAGTTTCCATAGGATGGTTTCTTAAGTTCTTCTTTATTTGCCCATGGCTTGATTTCAAGATATGTAAGCTGTCCGTCAAACTTGTCGCTTACTATGAGCTGAACAGATGGAAATTTTTCCTTTTGATTTGAAAGAAAATTTAAAATATCTGGTATGTCCTTGACTTTTGAAGTGTCAGCAAGTCCAATAGAAATTTTGTTGATGCTCTCTGCATACCTGGTAATTATGTCGTTTGCTTCGTTAACAAGTTTATTCTTTTCATTTTGTCGAGTTAAGAAATCGCCAAGGAAAAGAAATGTCACCAATCCAATTACTAGTCCAATTACGATGACGCTGATTTTTTTTGTCATGAAACGTTGTCCATCGACCTTTATGTCTTGTGTTCTGCTGTCCGCAATAAGTCCAATATTTAAGCTAATGTTGAGTATTGCAGAGCAAATTACTAAAACTGCAGAGAAACCGATAAAGGAAAAAATGAAATCGGACGTTCGCTTGGTAAATACGTTTAAGTCAAATGTCACAGTTGTTACGAAACCAATAAAGAACAAGGCTATCACGCAAATTGTGAATACCATTGTCCAAGTTGTAAGGTTTGCTAATTTTATTTTGTTCGCTGTCTTCATATTATTGCTATTCAATTTATGTTTTCCTCTATCTAATCGAAAAATGATTGTCGTCTATTGACCTGCAAGCCTTAATGGTTGTGAGTTTACAACTCAGTTTAAATTTCTATATCATTTTCAACTTTCCTTTTGATTCCTGTTTGATCACTGCTATAATGATCGTTACAAACGACTGACAACTAACCCCTGTTACATATGAGGGGGAGCTCATCGCCAAAGCAGACTGTAATAGTTGCCTCCTCCTATTTATCCATTGCAGTTGCTTTTAAGCAACTAAAAAGGAATCTTTAAGTTGAAGTTGCTTTAACATCATTAGTTGGATTACTATTGAATTGAAAATCAACAAAGTTAAAATCAGCGTTAGCTAAATCCAATAATTGAAGGAAGTTGATTACAATTGCAAATCAGCGTTAGCTAAATCCGCACGAGCCTGGTTCTTCTTGTTTCACTCAATTTCGCTAAAAAGCTTTTGAATTTCAACTAACGGATATTTTTCAATTTTTAAAGCAACATTTGGGTTAACACTGTTCACTTTTTTTAAACAGTCAATACAAATTTCTCCTCCGTCACTAAGCTTCCCTGAAACAAAGGTCGGAGTATTCGTTAATTTCAGCTCTGTCGAGCATAATGCACATGTATTCATATCGATGATCTTTTTAAAAGTAATATAATATTGAAAGCTACTCACAGAACGGGTTGATTACTCACTATAAATTTCAGTTGCAATATTCATTCTTCCTTTGATTCTCTTTATTCGATGTGGCTTAAGCCGCTTTTGTTTTTTATTCAGTTCTCAGTTAGCTAAAGCAGACTGCAATAGATGCCTCCTCACATTTATCCATTGCAGTTGCTTTTAAGCAGCCGGGAAAGGAATCTTTCAATTGAAATTGCTTTAGCATCATTAGTTGGATTGCAAATACAATATTTGAATGGTGCGAATTACAATTGCATATCAGTGTTAGCTAAATCCACAACAGACCGGTAATAGTTGATGATATTCAGTCACTTTTAATTAATTTAAAATCATACTGTACTGGATTAAAATTGTTATCCCAATCCTCCACAATTATTGAATATACACCAGATTCCCCAAATATTGGCACCTGACTAGTATATGCTCCTTTTTTATCAACCTTTAGTTTGAATTTTTTATCCTCTTTTGCAAAATACAACCAGACATTTTTTATTTCTTCCGGTCTTGTTATTCTTCCTTTTATTATACATGGATTTTTCTTTATCAGGAATTCATGCTTGACATTTGTTGTATCGATAGCGTTATTGTTGATTTCCTTTATGCTTATCTCATGGGGCTTTCCAATAAAGTCATGAAAATAGTTAGTAATAGAAACACCTTTTCCATATGACGAGATTGCGATAATTCTATTTCTATTAGATACCGACAAATCGCTTAGATATTTATCGCCAGAGAAATCATATAAATAACTATCGTATTTCGGATAACCATTGAAATGTTTCAATATGGCTTTTTCAGTTGGTAAGTTGATATTATTTATGACGATGCGATGGTCGTGGCCAATACTCAGCAAATAATTTTGGTCGATAAATCGGATGCTCGTAATTATATTCCTGTGCGATTCCGTTAATTGGTAATAATCATTGTTTTTGAAAGAAAATATGGTAATTTTTTTATCATCGCCACAAGTTGCGTATTTCAAATTGTCCGGACAAATTGCAATATTTCTTATCCATGATTTTTGTAGTTGATGTGTGCTAATAATTTGTTTCTCCGGTAAACTCCAAATTGCAATTTTACCATTATTGGTCGAATAAACTAAAAAAGCTTCATCTAAGCTAAACTTTATATCAGTTATTATATCGGTATTGTTATCAATCTCTGATACTAATTCAAAGGATTGGGTTGACCATATTTTTATAATTGAATTGATGCTTGATGTAGCAATATATTTACCAGATTGGCTGAATTTAAGGCATGTAATCTTGTTGTTATGGGCTTTTATGGTTTCTATTTGTTTTTTGCCTTTGTAGAATAGTAAATTACCTTTTAAATCGCCAAGAGCTAATAAATCCAGAGCATTTGAAAAATCAATTTTGTTCGTTTCTAAGTTGTATGAATCAGTTAAAGACAATGAATTTGTATTGTATGTATGAACTTGGTGTTTATTATTCAAAACAAATAAATCATTTTCTTTTCCAAATTCGACAGCTATTATATTCTCTCCCTTTTCAATTATTTTTACGTTTTTAAGTTTTTGACTTAAACATATATTTGAAAGCAGCAAAAAAGCGATCATCAGGAAATTAAATTTTCTCATAATTAAGATATATTGTTTCTTCTTTTAAAAAATCTGTAATACAAGCCAATATTATATGTTTGAATTATAATTGTGTGTCCGAGCCAATCAGTTTTGTTTTGTGGTATATAGCTAAAATTAAAACTTCCATTTATGCCTATTTTATCTGATAACCTTAACTTGATACCTGCTCCACCGCAGATACCTGGAACTTTAAAATCTGTCTGTATGGATTTATAACTCCAATTAACATCATCAATTTGAATATATTCGCTATTGTTCTCTCCATGATAATGATAAGTGAGATCTGTACACTGATAATGAAAAATATTTAGATTCATCCCCAAATATAAGTAAGGGACAAATGAAGCTTTATTAATGATTTGATATTGAATCTTGAAATTTATGCTGCTTAATTTTAATTCCTGTGAATTATCAGATATTTCGATATTTGACTTAACTGCATAATCTGATAGGGTTGTATTTTCAATGCCAAGGGATAAGCTCACAGGAATTTCAACCAAATTATATTTAATGCTTATCATAGTTCCTGATCCATTTCTCGTTGAGTTTTCAAAATAATTGATATAACCCTTACTCGTATTTTTTTTATCAAATTGAGTTGAGAAAGTTTTTTCTGCAATCAGTTCAATTCTGTGCGAAAACTGGGTAAAACCAAAAAATGGCATTAATACAAGAATGAATATAAATATTTCAGATCGTCTACTTGAAATCCCATTCGACATATAATTTGTATTTAATTTCATTCTTGTCATTTAGTTTAATGTATTCATTTCCAAAATATGAATTGGAATTTAATAACTCAAAGATATTTATCTCGTAATATTCTTCCTGAGAAGAACCTACATTGCTTAGTATGACATAGTAAGCAGGGTCAAACCACCAGGATTTAAACCTATTTATTGTAACTTTAGTAGGTACGTAAGTGATGAATGAATTATTTATTGCCACTATTTTAGAATCACGTACAACATCATCTGCAGCATATCCAAAAGGAAAAGCTTCGTAAACCTTTAATGAAACTTTCTGACCAATTCCAGACATAATCCAGCCAGGTATATCATAAATTTCAATTTTTTGAATTGTATATGAATTTATATGTATCCTTTTTGTTGGTATGGTTATAGTTGTAACTGTATTTTCAACTAATGGATTTTGAAAAGTAAATGACGAATCCTGATTATATTCAACCAATCTGTCGTGGTTGTATGAGTTAAAGATTTTCACCCAATATTTTATGGGTTGAAGATTATCAAAGGAAGCAGAATTAACAGGAGTAATTGTTCCTCCATTAGGAGGATAAATATCTCTCAGACTTTTACTAATGACTGCTTTGCCAACCGGATTTTTGTATTCCTTTTCGCTATCATACAAGTATACCATGGATTTTTCCTTTAAACTCGAATTTCCATATTCAGGGTGTTTCCAATTGATTATTAAACTTGTACTTGTCTCATTGGTAATAACTATTTCATTTTTCTTACACCCCAATAAAAGGATGACTAAAAATAAAAGATACAAATATTGTCTCATATAGGATGTTATTTTGCAATTGGCCTTAGTTTGTTTATAAAAATGGAAAATCCGTTTAATCCATCCCAATATGGGAGGCTATATGTTGTAGTTACCGTTTTTATTTCTTTGTAAATGTACAAATAACTTTTACCAATCATCAGACAGATATTTTATTTTTTGTGAATATGTTTCCATTATAATAATGTGCATCTGATTCGTTTTTATTACATAGCCCTTTTACCTAATGGCTTTTCCACAAATAATTATGCTCCATATCTGCTCACTTCATAGAAATAACTATCGTAAAATTTGCAAACACAAATCCCTTCCTTCTCCAAAACAATCCCCCCTCAATTCTTTCCATCCCTAAATCACAACCTGCAGATTCTGCAGATTCATAATCCCGCAAACTTATCGCCTCTTCCCATTCTCTACCTGTTCCTCCCAATAATACCGATATCAGAAAACATCTATTTACATAATGGTCCAATTTTTACGATGCCATTTTTTAGTGCTGTGATGAAACAACAAATCGCTTTGATGGGGTAATAGCCTGCTTTGGTGAAAAAACACGTCACTTTTATGGAGCTACAAAGTGCTTTGGAGAAACTACAAAGCGCTTTTACGGAGTAACAAAGTGCTTTTACGAAACTAAAAAGCACTTTTATGAAGCTACAAAGTGACTTGTTGCAACTAAAAAGCACTTTTATGGAGTAACAAAGTGCTTTGTAGAAACTAAAAAGCGCTTTGTTGGAACTACAAAGTGACTTGTTGGAGTATAAAAGCGCTTTGTAGAAACAAAAAAGTCATCTATTGGCGTATAAAGTTGATTGCAGAAAATGATTTATTATTACAAATCAGGCTATTACGGATTTTAAATATAATACCATCATGGAAAGGTGCGTGTTCAGGGACTGAACATCGACATCGAGTCGACCGGGTGAGTATCGATGAAATGTATTGAAGAATTGAAGTGAACGGGTGAGTGTTCATGACATAAAAGAACATAAAAGTAAACAGTGGAGTGTGCATGAACTGAATCTCAACATCGAAGTGACCGGGTGTGTGTGCATAACTTGAACACTCACCCGGTCACTCTTGATCACAGGATTTTAACAGCCCTTCGAGCGGTCGCAGACCCTCGAAGCGGCTATAAACCTTTCGAGGGTCTGCGATCGCTCGAAGGGTCGTGCAACCGCTTGAAGAGTTGTAAACTATTTACCACAAAGGGCGGTTCTGGTAAAAATCGAGCAGTTTGGTGCGGAGCATATAATTGTATTTTGCAACCACCAAATTCAGTTGCACCCTGTCGAAGTTGTTCTTTGCAATCACAAAATCGACGGTCGAAATGGCGCCGTTTGTATAACGAATTTCGGCAGCATGAAACGACTGTCCAAAATCTTCCACCTGCGACAACAGCAGTTTATAGGTGGTATAGTCGGCATTCATATTTACAAAATCCTGAACAATCGCCTGTCTTAATTGGATCCTTGTGGTTTTTGCCTGCTCCTGTACCTGTTGCTCCGCCACCTTCGCCAGCTTTAATCTGTTCCTGACCTGCATATTGTTCGTGAGCGGAATCTGTAAACCGATACCAATTGCAGAATTATAGTTATTTTTTAACTGGGTATCGTAGCCAATCGAAAGCGAATTAAAATTCGACTGTTGGCTATAGACGGTTGTCTTCACATTATTGACTGTCACATAGTTTGAAGTGGGAACATCGGTCGTACCGGTTAATTGCTGCATTTTGGCGGCACTCGAATAGCTCGTATACAAACCTCCGAATACCGAGAGTGTTGGCATCATCTGCCCCCTGATTGCTTTTATATTTCTGGAAGCGCTTTCCACTTTCAGATCAGCCGATTTAACCAGGGCAAGTTGCTGTGCAGCATTTTCGTAAACCTGGTCCACCGTTTCCTGGTAGGGTTGAAACAATATCCCATCGGTAATAGCCGCCAGCTGCATACCTTCTTCATAGGGAACATTCATCAGTTGGGTTAACGTCTGTAACGCATTATCGAGACTGTTCTTTGTGCTCACAACTGTTAATCCGTCATTGGAAAGCTGACCTTTCATATCAAACAGATCGGATGGCGAAATAGCGCCGTCATTATTCTTGATTACCAGGAGATCCACCTTCTTTTGGGTGGCCTCAACCTGTTTCATCGCAATATTCAGTTGCTCGCGTGCGCTTAAAACATTGAGATAGGACAGAATGATATTGATTGTTAGTTTATCCTTTGCATTTTGTTCGTCCATCTTACCTGCTTCATACGTCAAACGGTATTGCTTCATGTAATTCTGGATG
>Ga0209512_1003627_pt1 | contig 14385 bp, 7 predicted proteins | sample frozenSSSSmetaG_FD_184142 | JGI IMG/M metagenome (GOLD analysis project Ga0209512, IMG submission 184142) | Glacier valley bacterial and archeal communities from Borup Fiord, Nunavut, Canada, to study Microbial Dark Matter (Phase II) -... | ecosystem: Environmental > Aquatic > Freshwater > Ice >... | reverse complement strand
GGACTAGAACGAGGACTAGAACGAGGACTAGAACGAGGACTAGAACGGGGACGACAGAGCGCGCAATTTGGTATTGCTCAGAAGATGTTGCAAGAGGGGATGCCGATCGAGACGATCGCTCGAATAACCGATCTCTCGATCGAGCAAATTCAGCAGCTACAGACCTCGCAATCTCAAGGTACTGACGACTGATTTAACTAGTGCGTTTGTTCTACTACAATCTCGCTTACTCTAAAAGATAGGAATCTGATCTACACCGATGACCTATCAACCGCTCCATCACAAATATCGTCCACAAACCTTTGCCCAACTGGTCGGGCAAGACGCGATCGCGACTACGCTTTCTAACGCACTTTGCCAAAGACGAATTGCACCCGCCTATTTATTCACCGGGGCACGAGGAACGGGGAAAACGTCTAGCGCTCGAATCTTTGCAAAATCGCTGAACTGCATCGCGGTAACCGAGCCGACCGATGCCCCTTGCGGCGTGTGTGAAACCTGTCGCGCCATTACAAACGGCTCTGCGCTGGATGTAATTGAGATCGATGCGGCGAGTAACACCGGGGTTGATAACATCCGCGAATTGATCGAGAGAGCGCAGTTTGCCCCAGTGCAGTGTCGATACAAAGTGTATGTGATTGACGAATGTTTAACGGGAGACACTTTAATCGAGACGAGCGAAGGACTGGTCAGAATTGATGATGCAAGTCTTAAGGGTAAGCAAGTTCTCAGCTACAGCGATGTATCAAACAAGTGGGAGTACAAAAAAGTTCTGAGATGGCTAGACCAAGGAGAGCGGCAAACCCTGGTTATTAAAACTACACACCGTGAGATTCGCTGCACTGACAACCATTTGATTAGAACTGACAACGGATGGATAGCCGCAAAAGACGTGAAAGAAGGAGTGAAGATACTATCCCCTGTGAATGTGGCTGTGGCACCTCCATCTACAGATACGGGATGGATGGCAGAATCCGCAGATTTTACACAGGTCATCAATTCAAGAGAAACGCTTACGGGCGGAAAGAGTACAACTTGGATGCAATCCTTGACCAAGCTGAAGTCTTTTGCCCATTTTGTGCCTGCGGCTGCGGTGACAAACTTGACTTGCCTGCCTTTCTCCAGAAAAAAGGGGCAGGAATTCTCACCATCAAATCTTATTGGCAGAAGCATCCCTACAAAAAAGGGCATGGAGTTTGGGACTACCGAACCACGCAGTTTATTGCAAACTCTGAAGAACTGGATGCAGAAATCTTGGGGCTTGTTTACGGAACTCTCTTGGGAGATGGTGCCATCACTTATCCAAACCCTCGCAGCAGATTTCCTAGATTATCTTGGACACACGGGATTAAGCAGCAAGATTGGATGGCATATAAAGCCTCTCGCCTTTCAGCCTTACGCCCTATCCTCCGCATCGTCCCTAATGCCGGATACGGGGATGTCTCCGTTTGCTGCCAAACCTTTTGCCACCCCAGTCTCAAACCAATCTCTGACGTTATTAAATCTACCTACGATCGCAAGATCGTTTCAGAGAAATGGCTTCGCCAGATTACGCCTGAAGGATTGGCTTGGTGGTATATGGACGACGGTTCTCTCTCACTCACACCCCACGGATGCCCTCAAATTCAATTTCATACAGAAGGATATTCTGCTGAAGAAAATCAACTCATCGCTGATTGGGTTACTGGGTTGGGATACTCTACCAAAGTCCGATCGTACAGAAGGGCAAGTGGAGGAAAGACCTATTTCTACACTGCTATGGGAGCAGACGCGTCTAAAAACTGGTTGTCAGACCTTAAACCTTTCTCAATCCCCTCAATGGAATACAAGTTTGGAGACGATCGAGTCTGTTCACCTCGCTGGAGTTGAGCGGGTGTATGACATTGAAGTCGAGGATAACCATAACTTTGTCGCCAATGGTCTGCTCGTTCACAACTGTCACATGCTTAGTTCAGCGGCATTCAATGCGTTGTTGAAGACATTAGAAGAGCCGCCCGATCGCGTCGTTTTCATCTTGGCAACCACTGACCCTCAGCGAGTGTTGCCGACCATTATTTCTCGCTGTCAGCGCTTTGACTATCGCCGAATTCCGTTAGAGCCAATGGTGCAGCATCTAGCGATGATTGCCGAAAAAGAGGACATCTCGATCGCGGACGATGCCCTACACCTAGTGGCTCAGATTTCTCAAGGCGGATTGCGCGATGCCGAAAGTCTGCTGGATCAGCTTAGTTTGTTAGCAGGCGAAGTTACCGTCGATCGAGTCTGGGATTTAGTCGGTGCGGTGCCAGAACAAGACTTGATGGCATTGGCAGAAGCGATCGCGACGAGCCACTCAGAAGCCGTTCTTGACCACACGCGTCGGTTAATGGATCGAGGACGAGAGCCGCTTATTGTGCTGCAAAACCTCGCGAGTTTCTACCGAGATTTGCTGATTGCTAAGACTTCACCCACTCGCAGCGATTTAGTGGCGCTCACGTCGCCCACTTGGAAAAAGCTCTGCACTTTTGCCCAAACGCAAGACTTAGGAACCATTCTCGTGGGGCAGCAGCATTTACGCAGCAGTGAACTACAGCTTAAAAATACGACTCAGCCCCGCTTGTGGTTAGAATTGACGCTGCTGGGGTTGATGCCTGCCGCGATCGTCGGTCAATCCAGTGAGACTTACCCAGTTCAGCCGTCGATCGTGCCTACCGCTCAAGAGCCGCTGCCACAAATCTCTAAGCCTATCGTGCGAGAAGCCGCTCCCGAATTTCCTCAGGCTGCTGCGACTCTGCCTGAAACCACAGCAACTCCGAAGGATGCTGATGACGAACTAGCCGGAACTTGGCAGCAGATTCTCAGCTATGTTGACATCCCGTCTACAAAAGGGATTGTCAGTGCAAATTGTCACCTCTTAGCCGTGAGCAAAGACGAGGTGATAGTCGGCGTTCGGGGCGAGTCGATGGTTAAAATGATTCAACGGATGTTGCCGCAGATTGGCAAGGCATCGGCTAAGGCGCTTAAGAGAGCCGTGAAAGTGAGCCTGCAAGTGTCAGAGGTCGGCACATCAAATTCTGCGTGGTCGATCGCCGATCAAGATGCTTCTAGAACACCTGAGCAGCCTTCGACCAATCGCCCTCCAGAACCTAATCGGCAACCCCAGCCTGAAGTGTCTCCAATTCCTACCGTCAGCGAGATTGTTGAGACAGCTCCTGCCGTGGTCAAGCCGCCTGAAGAAGTGACTGCGCCTGATTTGACTCAAACAAAGGGTTGGGAAGAAGATGAAGCCACCAAAGGTGCAAAAAGCCTTGCCTACGCGTTTAACGGTGCCGTTGTCAACCTAGACGATGACCTAGAGGTGCCTATTGATTCTGATTTGACGGTGATTAGTCCTCTAGCAGCAGACACGATCGAGCCAGAAGAACCCGAAGATGTCGACGAGGAAGATGTCGATTTCTAATCTTCGGAATACATTGTGGACATCGCTGACAAAAGCGTGTGGAAGTAGATTTCTTAGCGTTGCTGAATGCAGATGTGAAATGCCCTCCTCACGAAGTGGGGCAAGCCCTCCCCAACCCTTCTCCTCAGGAAGAAGGGAGCCAGAATTCTTGTTCCCTCTCCTTTGGGGAGAGGGCTAGGGTGAGGGTCAATCTAGAAGAAGTTTATCCACCAGTTCAGCAACGCCGTTACTTCTATCCATCATCCAGCGTTAGAAAATCCTAGTGGTGATGATGTCCATGATCGTGACCGTGATCGTGCTCTGCGTGACTATGACCGTGATGATCATGATGATGGGGCTGCGAACCCGCCAACGATGGATTCACCGCCATTGCTTGCTCTGACATCAGCGCCTCAATTTGCGGATGCGCCCAGTCTGCCACCATTTGCAAGAATTCAGGGTCGTCGTTTGCGCACGCCATCTGCACATAGGTCACATCAGGACGCTTTTTACGCAGCCCGTGAATGATGTGATCGACATCTAACAGCGTCTCGTGATTTTCGGTGGCAAACCCGATCGGCATAAACACCAGCGCAGTTGCTCCCAAATCGATCAGGTTTCGTGCCGCTAAGTCTGCGTTGGGTTGAGTCCAATCGATCAGGGGAGTTTGGTGGTTGAGCCAGCCCACCGAGATTAAAGGATACTTGTAAAGTAGACGTTCGCGAACCCGATCGTAGAGTTTTTGACTCTCATCAATGCCTGACGTAAAGCCTTTCGCCTTGTGCGGACACCCGTGATTCATCAGCACGATCCCGATTTGAGAGGGCAGGTGCGCCACCGCTAAATCAGACTTAATTTTGTCTTCGACAAGCTTCGCCATCAAATTGATATACTCTGGCTCTGCATAAAAAGAAGGAATGTAGCGGGTTCCTTTCAGCCAGTGTTCTTGACCCGGATCTGCCAGAGATGACAGGGCATTATTGACTTGCTCAACGGCAATTCCACTGGTAAAAATCGAATCTACGACCAAAAGCGGGTAGATCAGAATCTTGTCAAATCCTTCTGCTTTGACTTCTTCTAAGACTTGATCAGGTAAGAAAGGCTTACAGAAGTTGAAGGCTTTAAAAACTTTGACGCGATCGCCCCAACGCTCTTGCAGCGCTTTCTCAACGCCTGCTCGCTGCTGCTCAAAAATGGCGTTGTGGGGCGAAATAAAGTGATCGTGTTGGTGGCTCCATTCGTGCAGGTCAAACACCGCTAAAAGCTTTGCCAAAGGTGGATAAACCCAAGTCGGAACTGGAGCAAATTTGGCGGTCAACAGGTTTAGCGCCTGCTCGTTATAGTTGGCAAAATCTTCATAGCTCTCGACCTCGCCGTAGCCCATTAACAAGACGGCAACGCGATCGCTAGGGGTCGAGGCTTCTAATTTAGATTGGTAGATTTTTTCGGGGGTAGCGACCACTTTTGATTCCTCAAATAAACGTAGATGGTACTAACTTGTCATGACGCGAAATATGGTGCAAATCTTCACCTATCCAAGGCTAACATTCCCTATGGGGAATGAACACCCAAAAAGTTACAACCTCGTTAAAATCACCTTAAAGCGAGAGAAATGATGATTCAGCACAGATGCACCTGATGAATATTGTGATCTGTCCGGGGATTCATTCATCAGAACTCACTCAATGCTTTATTGCAGACTTGCAGTTCAGCCACAGTCCTCTTATTTTTCCAGCCGAAAAAGCGCCTGCCTATTCTCCTCTCCACATTTTAAAGTTTTTGTTAGATGCGGATTCGATCGAGCCTTTGCTTTTCGTGGCATTTAGCGCTGGGGTTGTGGGTGCGATTGGGGCGGCTCGTCTCTGGCAAAACCAGGGTGGCAGCATTAAAGCATTGATTGCGCTGGATGGATGGGGCGTTCCTCTCGCTGGAAACTTTCCGATTCATCGCGTCAGTCACGATCGTTTTACGGCTTGGAGTTCGGCGCTGCTTGACGAGGACATCTCAGACAGTTTCTATGCTGACCCTGCGGTCGATCATTTGACATTATGGCGATCGCCTCAAACCGTTCAAGGGCAATGGATACCTGCACACAAAGACTCCCGCTCAACCTCAACCACTGTCGCCAGTTTTATAACTGCGCTAGTGCAGCGATATGAGACCTCTGACTAAGCGCAACATTAGACCTTCTGCGTGAATCTGGACAACCCTCCTCACGCAGTGGGGCAAGCCCTCGCCAACCCTTCTCCCTGGGGAGAAGGGAGCTAGAACCTCTTGTTCCCTCTCCTTGGGGAGAGGGCTAGGGTGAGGGCGAAGTATTCACGCAGGAGGTCTATTACAACGTATCTCGGCTTTACGTCCTCTTCAAGAGTCATCTGGGCAGACTGTCGCTAGAGTGTATTTCAGATACAGTTGTGATGGGTCTAACTAGACACTGCATAATGTTTAGACTTGACCCACAGAGAGGGGTTTCACCTGATTTTTAGGCGATTATTGATTCTATGCTTCCCACTCGTTCTCAGCCCTCTCGAACTGGCTTTTTAGCGCTGCTTCACAATCGTCCCTTCATGCTGTTGTGGACTGGTCAAATCTTGTCTCAACTGGCAGACAAAGTATTTTTTGTGTTGTTGATTGCGTTGCTAAATGACTATGGCTCTTCTCCCGAAACCGCCAACTCAATGCGCTCTGCGGTGATGATTTCAGCCACGTTACCCGCCATTTTTTTTGGATCTGCGGCAGGCATTTTTGTCGATCGTTACGACAAGAAGACAATCTTGAGCGGCTGCAACATTTGGCGCGGAGTGATGCTGCTGTTGCTACCTCTACCGTTCTTGCCCAAAGCATTTGGGATTTTGTTGGCGATCGCCTTTTTAGAGTCGGTGCTGACTCAGTTTTTTGCACCAGCCGAACAAGCGGCGATTCCCTTATTGGTCAAGCGAGAGAATCTGCTAACAGCGAATGCAGTCTTCACCACGACAATGATGGGTTCGTTGATTGTAGGATTCGCGATCGGTGATTCTCTGCTAGTCAAGGCGGTTGAGTTTAATGCTGATTGGGGGCGAGAAATTTTAGTCGGTGGGCTATATTTCTTGGCTGGAACTGTGCTTTATTTGGTTCCTCTCAAAGAGGGAAAGCGGCAAACCGAGACGGCGGTTGTGCATCCGTGGAGCGACTTTAAAGAGGGGTTAGCCTACTTGAGGAAAGATCGGTTGGTCAGCTATGCGATGCTGCAACTCATGATTCTTTACTCGGTGCTGGCGGCTCTAGTGGTCTTAACGGTCAACTTGACGAGCAAAATTGGGCTAGAGCCAACGCAGTTTGGGCTATTGCTGGCAGCGGCAGGCGTAGGCATGGTGTTTGGGGCAGGAGCACTGGGTCATTGGGGCGATCGCTTCCGCCACAAGCCGCTTCCTCTGGTGGGGTTTGTCTGCATGGCATTTGTGCTGACGATGTTTTCGTTTACCTCCAACAAAGAGCTGAGTTTCATCCTATCTGGCTTCTTTGGGTTAGGAGCCTCCTTGGTTGCGGTGCCGATGCAGACTGTAATTCAGCAACGCACTCCAGAGGCGATGCGCGGCAAAGTATTTGGCTTTCAAAATAACATTGTAAATATTGCACTCAGCCTGCCTCTGGCGATCACAGGACCGCTCATTGACGCGATTAATAATCTGGTTGCCCGAAATCCTCAAGCTGAACTGGGGCTACGATCGGTGCTGATTGGTATGAGTGTTGTCGTGACGATCGTGGGCGTTTGGGCATGGCGCAGCACTCGACAAGTTTTGCGAGATGTAGTTTGAGATGATGAGAATGTCAGCATAATTTGACACAATCACCAAAGCATAAATTGACTAGACTGTAGAGGTAGGTAAGGTCGTGGCTCGATCGTCCACAATGAGTCTCGACAGGGATCAGAATCGGCACTACACTAAATATTTATCTATTGCATCTTTAAGATACAAAATTATCCACTTAGACGGTTTGGCGAGGTTCCCCAGTGCAATTGCAACGAGTGGCAGTACAGCGGGTGACAGGTGGCTTTGCGCTCATTGACAGCCTTAGACGGCACGGCGTTAAGCACATCTTCGGGTATCCAGGTGGAGCGATTCTGCCGATTTATGATGAGCTTTATAAGGCAGAAGCGATCGGCGGCATTCAGCACATTCTAGTCAGACATGAGCAGGGGGCAGCCCACGCCGCAGACGGCTATGCTCGCGCAACGGGTCAGGTTGGCGTATGTTTTGCCACGTCAGGTCCCGGGGCGACCAATCTCGTCACCGGAATCGCGACCGCACACATGGATTCGATTCCGATGGTGGCGATCACGGGGCAAGTGCCTCGACCTGCGATCGGCAGTGATGCCTTTCAAGAAACGGATATTTATGGAATTACGCTGCCGATCGTCAAGCATTCCTATGTGGTGCGTGACCCTAGAGACATGGGGCGGATTATCGCAGAGGCGTTCTACATCGCCAGCACGGGCAGACCGGGACCTGTATTAGTCGATATTCCCAAAGATGTCAGCACTGAATTGTTTGACTATGAGCCTGTTGAGCCGGGTTCTGTGCGACTGACGGGTTATCGCCCGACGGTGAAGGGCAACCCGCGTCAGATTGGGCAAGCATTGAAGCTGATTCGACAAGCTAAACAACCCTTGCTGTATGTGGGGGGTGGCGCGATCGCTGCCAATGCTCACGCTGAAGTCAAAGAACTCGCGGAACGCTTTCAGCTTCCCGTCACGACTACTTTAATGGGCATTGGTGCGTTTGATGAGCATCATCCACTCGCCGTTGGAATGCTGGGAATGCACGGCACTGCTTACGCCAACTTCTCGGTGACAGAGTGTGATTTGCTGATTGCAGTTGGGGCGCGATTTGACGATCGAGTCACAGGCAAACTCGACGAATTTGCTTCGCGTGCCAAGGTGATTCACATCGACATCGACCCAGCAGAAGTGGGCAAGACGCGATTGCCCGACGTGCCGATCGTCGGCGATGTCCGTCAGGTTCTGCTCGATTTGCTGGAGCGCAGTCACGAAGACGGTGACCCTGCTACATCCGATCACACGAGCCAATGGTTGGAGAGAATCGATCGCTGGCGCGAAGATTATCCGCTCGAAGTGCCTCGCTACCCCGATACACTGTCTCCTCAAGAAGTCATTGTCGAATTGGCGCAGCAGGCTCCCAACGCGTTCTACACGACCGATGTTGGGCAGCATCAAATGTGGTCGGCGCAATTTCTCAAAAACGGTCCTCGTCGCTGGATTTCTAGCGCAGGTCTGGGCACAATGGGCTTTGGGCTTCCGGCGGCGATGGGTGCCAAGGTTGCGGTCGGGGACGAGCAGGTCATCTGCATTAGCGGCGATGCCAGTTTTCAGATGAACTTGCAGGAGTTGGGCACGCTGTCACAGTATGGAATTGCTGCCAAAATTGTGATTATCAACAACGGCTGGCAGGGCATGGTGCGTCAGTGGCAAGAAGCTTTCTGGGAAGGGCGCTATTCGTCGTCGAATATGGAGCCGTCAATGCCTGATTTTGTCAAGCTAGCAGAGGCGTATGACATTAAAGGCATGATGATTAGCTCTCGCGACGAGTTGAGCAGTGCAGTTGCCGAAATGCTGGCGCACGATGGACCTGTGCTGATGGATGCACGAGTCAAGCGAGACGAAAACTGCTACCCGATGGTGGCTCCGGGCAAGAGCAATGCTCAGATGTTGGGGTTGCCCGATCGCAAGAGTCTAGAACGCGCTACTGAACTGATGTATTGCAGCAGTTGCGGGGCAAAGAATGTCGCCAGTAACAAGTTCTGCCCTGAGTGTGGCACCAAACTATAGGGAGTTTGAACCGCCCTAGCTCTCAGCAATTGGGAACTCAGGGCGGGTTTGGGTCAGGCTTTGGTAAGTCGATGCAGCCACATGAAATTTACGCCTTCGGGTGAACTTTTGCTTTGGATCAGACCATCTGAGTAGTGCAAATTCTCGCCCGTGAGGTCTTTGCGATATCCGTAGGCTGTCCACTCGCCGTAGGGATCGTTGACAAAAAATCCAGTGCGATCGTAGCCTCGAATCACGATGATATGACCAAAACTGGTGAAATATCCGTGGAGGATGCAAGGGCGACCTTCGGCGATCGCTTTGCGAATGTCAGAGAGTCTACCCTGCGTCGTAAAGTCGTCTCTAACCCCGTAAGCGCTTGCCATTCTCGCCAAGTCTTCTGGGTCGTGGCGACTTAAACGATTTTGCTCCATATAGCGATAGAGTTCGTCTTCAAACTGCACCGCGTTCGTCTTCTGCCGAATCTGAAGATAGCGCATCACCATTGCAAAACTGGTGACATTACACGCGCCCCCCGGATTTTCAGCATTGTCTAACTGACTTCGATAGGGCACGTTTAAACGCTTGGCTGCGGGAAGCCCGATCGTCGGCAGGGCGATCGGCAGAGACGGTCTGCGCGTGGCGGTTGTGACCTGTCCCTGACTGTTAATCAACTGAACGTGGGGCAGATAGACAAACCAGGTATTGCGCGGCGGATTGCTCAAAAATTCACTGACTAGCGCAATCTTGAGGTGATTGTTGCCCACCAGTTTCCAAGAGTGAATCTCGAAGACCCGTCCCGCTTCGATATTGACTTTATCTTGAGCCGATAGCCGTGCGGAATCTTCGGTAGACTGCTTGAATGTGGTGGTTTGGAGAACTTTCAGCTTCATAGTGTAACCGTTGATCCAATAGAATGCCTCAAAGATTTTGTCAAAGAGGACTGAGAGTACAGATTACCCGATTGGCAACTGCGATGTTGAGGAGACGTTCCGCTGGAAAGTCTCTGCGGGGTTTGGGGGGTTATGACTCGATCGAGCTAGCCGCTAACTGTTTGAGGGGCGATCGCTCAAATTGCGCCAACAAATCTGCGGGATTGTCGTAAATCGCTAGTGCGCCCGCTAGTTGAGAATCGTCGAAACCGCCACACCGGAACGCAATTACATCTACGCCTGCCGCGTTTGCAGCTTGGATATCGTAAGGGGTATCTCCTAACATAATTGCCCGATCGGAGTCTAATTTTGCTTTTTTTAACGCCGCTTGCACCAAATCAGGAGCAGGCTTTGAGGTATCAGTATCATCCGACGTTGTAATCGGTTCCTCTTCTAATAAATCATCCACTTGGGCAGCTTTGAGCAACACTGAAAGTTCCTCGCTAGTTGCTGAACTCGCAACGACCAGCTTAAATTCTTCTTGCTTGAGTTTTAGAATCAAATCCCGTGATCCGGGTGCAGGAGACAAGCTAGAACCGAACTTGTGGATGATCAGTTCTTTGCGACGATCGGCGATTTGTTTTCCTACGCCTTCGTCACCCGAAAGTTCTGAAGCCATGCGCGGAACCACCTGATCGGCACCCATACCAATCAATGGACGCACCTGCTCAAACGAAATGTCGTAGCCAAATGCGGCAAACGCCTCGACCCAAGCGTGGGCGTGAGCATCGTTGCTGATCACCAGCGTGCCATCAACATCGAGAAGAATGCCTTTTTTTGAGCCTGTGAGATCTGAGAGATTGTCGCCCACTTTAGCGATCGTCGCCTTAGCATTTGAGGCAAGATCCGATGCCCCTTGCTGAATCCCGGCGGCAACTCCGCTAATATCTTGAGTCAGTTCTTTTTTGACATCTAGTAAAGCATCTAACGGTTGCCCAGATCGCATTGAGCCGATTCTCCTGCGGGTGGTGTAGTAACCTGATTTATGGGATTTTGCGTTTTCGAGAGATGCCCCATACGCGCCCAGCGTGCCGCCCAAAATCGCGCCGATCGAACCTGCCACCAGCGCGCCGAGAAATCCTCCGATCGTGCTGACTCCTGCGACTCCAACGACTGGATGAACAGGAGGAGTTTTGACTTCTTCGACCGTAGAATCAACCGTTGTGTCGATGGAGTTTGTGATAGTTTCAGTCTCATTAGTCATGCCGCCCTCCAGATGTTCAACATCTCATTCTAGAACGCCTCATTTTAGAAAGTCTGACCGAATACGATGTCTACTTTAGGAGCGATCTTGTCAGATCTGTTGAGAGGCATTCAACGATCGGGAATACAATAGACCTAGATGACGCTGGCAAAAGCGGCGTTAGAGGATGTTTTAAAAGTAGTCGTTGGTGGCATGACCCGCCCGTGATTGAAAATCACGGTCTAACGGTGCGAAGTCCACTAAAGGGACTAAAAGCTTAATGTCGTCTCGATTCAACCCGTTTCAACGGGTTTCGCACCGTTAGCCCCGACTCTCAGTCCGGGGCGGAACGCAATCGTAGCGAAGAGACTTTCCATACTTTTCAAATATCCTCTTAGACTCGCAGATATTAAAGAGTTATTTAGGTCACAAGATTTAACGCTTGCAATCCTCCTCGTAAAGCTAGCGTGCACCTCTATTTCGCTCCATCAAACTCTACAAACAATTAGATTCAATAATTGGGAGAGCCTGCAATGTTTACTGCCAAAAAATTAGAGATTTCTACTATAAATTCAGATCTTAAAGAAAAAGCATTTGTGCTGTGGTTTGAGCAAGTAGGAATTGCAGATGTGCCGTTAGTGGGCGGTAAAAATGCCTCACTGGGAGAAATGATCCAACAGCTAACTCCCAAAGGTGTGAATGTCCCGACTGGGTTTGCGACGACTTCCTATGCGTTTCGCCACTTCATCGAAAAAGCAGGATTGAAAATCCGTCTTCAGCGGCTCTTAGCAGATTTGGATGTATCGGATGTCAACTTGTTGAGAGAGCGAGGCAGACAGGCGCGAACTCTGATTTTAAACACCCCTTTTTCGTCAGAGTTAAATGAAGCGATCGCCGCTAGCTATGTGCAGTTATCTCAACGCTATGGGGTTGAGGTTGAGATGTGCGACGCGTCTGACGATTTAGAAGCCTGTCTCAGTCGCCATAGCGGAATTGACGTGGCAGTCCGATCGAGCGCAACGGCTGAAGATCTCCCCGACGCAAGCTTTGCCGGACAGCAAGAAACCTATTTGAACATCAACGGCATCGATCGTGTTCTCAAAGCCTGTCATCTGTGCTTTGCATCGCTGTTTACCGATCGGGCGATTTCTTATCGCGCCACTAAAGGCTTTGATCATTTTGAGATTGCTTTATCGGTCGGTGTGCAAAAAATGGTGCGATCGGACTTGGCAGCATCGGGCGTGATGTTCTCGATCGACACCGAAACTGGATTTAGAGACACGGCTCTAATCACAGCCGCTTATGGTTTGGGCGAATCTGTCGTGCAAGGAGTCGTTAACCCCGATGAGTATGTCGTGTTTAAGCCTACGCTCAAGCAGGGATTCCGTCCGCTTTTAGAGAAGCGGTTGGGCAGCAAAGAGATCAAAATGATCTATGACATCGGCGGCGGAAAATCGACAACCAACGTTTTAGTGCCCAAATCAGAACAGATAAAATATGCGCTGCAAGATGACGAAATTCTCAAACTGGCAGCGTGGGCGTGCATCATCGAAGATCACTACGCCAACGTGAGAGGAACGGATAGCCCAATGGATATTGAATGGGCAAAAGATGGCGAAACAGGCGATTTATTTATCGTGCAGGCTCGACCTGAAACCATTCATTCTCAAAAAACTGGGAACGTCCTTAAAACATACAAATTAACCAGTAAACCAACAGTTGAACCTCTGTTAGTCGGTCGCGCTGTTGGTGAAATGATTGGACAGGGAAGAGTCAGAACGATTGTCGATCTTCGCAAACTCGACGAATTTCAAGAAGGCGAAATCTTAGTCACTACGCGCACCGATCCCGATTGGGAACCGATCATGAAAAAAGCTAGTGCGGTGATTACGAATCAAGGCGGACGCACCTGTCACGCTGCGATCATTGCGAGAGAATTGGGCATTCCGGCGATCGTCGGCTGTGATAACGCCACAGACATCCTCAAAAATGGACAAGCAGTCACCGTTTCGTGTGCTGAAGGCGAAGACGGGCGTGTGTATGACGGGTTATTACCTTTCGCGATCGAGCACCTCGAACTCGATGCCCTGCCTCCTACCCGTACTAAGATCATGATGAATGTGGGCAACCCGCGTGAGGCGTTTAGACTCTCACTCATTCCCAACGATGGGGTCGGGCTAGCGCGCACTGAATTCATCATCGCCAATTACATTAAAGTGCATCCCCTAGCGCTGCTGAATTTCGACACCCTCAAAGACAACGGGGCAAAATGGGAGATCAGTCAGTTGACTTCTCAATATCGCGACCTCTCCGACTATTTTGTAGACAAACTCGCATCGGGAATCGGCATCTTAGCCGCCGCGTTTTATCCCAAACCAGTGATCGCGCGAATGTCAGATCTCAAAAGCAACGAATATGCAAATTTGATCGGCGGCAGCGAATTTGAGCCACACGAAGAAAACCCGATGATGGGCTGGCGAGGAGCATCGCGCTACTACGATCCTAAATATCGAGACGCATTTGGGCTAGAGTGCAAAGCCTTTAAACGAGTCCGCGATGAGATGGGGTTGACGAATATAATTCCGATGATCCCGTTTTGCCGCACCCCGGACGAGGGGCGAAAAGTCTTAGCAGAGATGGCAAAACACGGACTGATTCGGGGCGAAAATGGGCTGCAGGTTTATGTTATGTGTGAGATTCCCAGCAACGTCGAACTCGCCGATCGCTTCAGTGAGATTTTTGACGGTTTCTCGATCGGGTCAAACGATCTCACCCAGTTGACGTTAGGACTCGATCGCGATTCTGCCCTGGTGTCTCACTTATTTGACGAGCGCGACGAAGCCGTTAAACGCACATTACGGCGAGTGATTGCCACCGCTAAAGAATTCGATCGCAAGATTGGCATCTGTGGACAAGCACCCAGTGACTATCCTGAGTTTGCAGAGTTTTTGGTCGAGTTGGGCATCGACTCGATGAGCTTAAATCCCGATTCGGTGCTGAAGACGCGACTGGCGATCGCTAAAACCGAAGCGGCAATTCTCAA
>Ga0209512_1003625_pt1 | contig 14388 bp, 13 predicted proteins | sample frozenSSSSmetaG_FD_184142 | JGI IMG/M metagenome (GOLD analysis project Ga0209512, IMG submission 184142) | Glacier valley bacterial and archeal communities from Borup Fiord, Nunavut, Canada, to study Microbial Dark Matter (Phase II) -... | ecosystem: Environmental > Aquatic > Freshwater > Ice >... | reverse complement strand
ATTGGGCATAAAACGAATGTTCGTTGCCGTCTCTTATAGCAAGATCCGCATCAAGGTATTTTACGAGCTCAATAAAATCGGGGTTTTCTGAGTTTGTTCTTATCGTTCGAATCATCGGAGATACTTTTTAAATTAACATGCAATCTTTTCAATTTCAGGACTTGTCAATCCACACTTGTCAATAATCGTTATTTTTCTGAATACCAAATTTAATCGATCTAAAACGACTACTAACACGCGAAACTCTCATCAGTTGCCGACTTCAGGTTGTTTTCCTGTCGCATCACACAAAAGTCGTTACGGGCTATGAATTTCCAAATTTGCATGAAAACAGCTATTGATATATAGTTTTGGTAAGCAATAGCCGTTTTTTGAAAATATTTTCCGCCGCACAAGTCCATTTATTGCACTTGGCTTAAATAGTCTAAAATTTGTTTTGCATTTTTTGAAACAAAAGCAATCTGCTTTTCTGTTATTTTCTCACCATGAATGGCATAATTACAGATAGAGAGAATTTCTTTTAGTATATCGTAAAATTTCCAATCAATTATATTAAACCTATTAAGGTCATTAATAATTTGATTAACAGGTTGTGCTCTCGTATTAATATCAAGATTATTACCTTTAAATCGTCGTTCCCAAATAAATCTAATTTGTTTCTCAATATTATATCGTACTTGAAACATTAGAAGATTATCTTCAGGCACATCAATTCGTCCTGCAATTTTATACTCAATCGTAACACCATGCTCTTTTAGTTTAGAATTTACAATCTTTTCAATCTCTTCCTGTAATTCAGGTAGTTTATTGTCAGGTGGAGGTGTTCCAAATGCGTTAATTGTCTGATTTAATATCTGATTTTGATTAGTTTGAATTTCGGTTTTAATATCGCCAAGTTTAATGTTTATGTCACTTTTAAGTTCTTCAATTTCCTTTTTTAGTTTTATACCAAAAAATTCAATTTCTGAGAAAATTGGGACAAGCATTAAGGCAATAAAAATTAGAAAAATAAATATATCAGCTGGAACCGATTGTCCTGTTGCAATAGCTTCAAATCTTTTTAACAGAATACTACCGGTCAGTCCGAGTAATAATACCCACCAAAATATTTTAAACCAATTCGGGAATTTCATATCTGTCTGTCTTTTAAGGTTTAGTTCAACTCATATAAACTCCTGACAAATTCAGTCCTATTCCTCCCAAATTTAGTAGCACTGGTCTGAATGATGTTAGTTTCGTTTTGTAAAAATAATGTTTCTGCTTTACAAATTATCAAATTAAGATCTTATTTTATTGATAATCTTCAACAAAACCCAACGGTTTCCGGATCATTAAATATTGCTTCGTGAATTATAATCATTAGGGTCCGGGTAAAGCTTAAATAATTTTTGTAATTTGTATATTGTTAAGCTTTTAAATAGATACCACCACTACGTGGTTTACTTCTGCAATCCAATTTATTTCTACAAAGATGAAGCAGCTACGCAGCATCCTTTTTTGCAACGTAGTTGCTATATTTTTGTAGATAAATGCATTACAGAATCTAAAAAGCAACGGAGTTGCGACATCTTAGTCTATTAATATTTTAATCGGACATCGCTTCGAAAGTGAATGACTCGGAGTAAAACCATTAAAAAGAGAGTTCGCAGGTTTTTAAAGGCAAAACAAAACCCGGCGTTTAACCGGGTTTTCATGTTGTAAAATATCTTTTTATTAAAACGCTTACATTTTCATCAATTTCTTTAACAATTCGGGAATATCCGATGGTTGACGTGCAACTTGTACACCGGCATTTTCGAAGGCGGCTATTTTCTCGGCAGCTGTACCTGTTCCGCTCGAGATAATGGCACCAGCATGTCCCATACGTTTGCCTGCCGGAGCTGTCTGTCCGGCAATAAAACTTACAACAGGTTTTTTAATATGATCGATGATGTATTTGGCAGCACGCTCTTCGGCATCACCCCCAATTTCGCCCAGCAAAACAATCGCTTCGGTTTCGGGATCATCTTCGAACATCTGTAAAAGTTCCTGGAAATATAATCCGGCCACGGGATCGCCGCCAATTCCAACACAGGTACTTTGTCCAAGCCCGTTTGAAGTTAACTGGTAAACCATTTCGTAAGTCAAAGTACCGCTGCGGCTCATCAATCCGATGTTACCTTTTTTAAAAATACTTGCCGGAAGAATACCCACCAATGCTTCGTCGGGAGAAATAAGTCCCGGACAATTTGCACCAATCAGTTTGGTCCCTCTTTTCGCTAAATACGGACTAATCCGGACCATGTCGAGTGTAGGGACACCTTCGGAAATAGCAATCACGAGTTCAATTCCGGCTTCAGCGGCTTCGAGCACTGCGTCGGCTGCAAAGGCTGCAGGGACAAAAATAATAGAGGTATTGGCACCTGTCTCCTTCACTGCATCGGCCATTGTATTAAAAACAGGGACACCACTTACGGACTGCCCTTTCTTTCCGGGCGAAACGCCACCAACAACCTGTGTGCCGTAATCGATCATCTTCTGTGTGTGAAAACTTCCATCACGACCTGTAATTCCCTGAACCAGTAACCGTGTATTCTTATTGACTAAAATGCTCATATCGTTGGTATAATTAGATTATCTTAAAAAATCTTCACTTAGGCTGATGGCCTTTTGTGCCGCTTCAGACATTGTTTCGACAGTTGGAAGATTGGCGCTTTTCAGAATTTCGAGTCCCTCCTTCGCGTTTGTTCCCGAAAGCCTGATCACAATCGGAACCTTGATTTTTATTTGTTCGAGCGCTGCCATCAGACCTTTGGCTACATCGTCGCAACGCGTGATTCCACCAAAGATATTAATCATCACAACTTTCACACCTTTGTCCGAAAGTATCAGGTTCATTGCATCGATTACCTTCTGTGGATTTGAGCTTCCGCCAATGTCGAGGAAATTTGCAGGTTCACCACCATATAATTTAATCATATCCATTGTTGCCATGGCAAGGCCTGCTCCATTTACCATGCAACCAATCGAACCGTCGAGCCGGATATAGGTAAGACCTTTCTCCTTTGCATCGATTTCCTTAATTTCATCCTCGGATGGCTCGTTTAAAGCGAGAATAGCAGGCTGACGAAACAATGCATTGTCGTCAAAAGTCATCTTTCCGTCGAGCGCCAGTAACTTACCATCGGAAGTTATAACCAACGGATTAATCTCGACGAGCGAAGCGTCGGTTTCAATAAAAACTTTGTAAAGCTTTTGAAAGAGATCGACCGCCTGGGTGACCATTTTAAGATCGTCGAAAAGGGCAAAAGCAATTTTACGTGCAAAGAAAGGTGCCATTCCCAAATCGGGATCGACTGTAAATTTAAGAATCGCCTCCGGGTTATCTTTGGCTACCTCTTCAATCTCGACTCCACCTTCGCGACTAACCATAAATACAGCAGATTTTGTATTCCGATCGATGGTAATTCCTGCATAAATTTCGCTTACAAACAAGACTCCCTGCGCAACAAGAACTTTTTCGACGGTATATCCTTTGATGTCCATACCCAAAATCTTCTCTGCAGCCGCTGTTGCCTCATCGGCATTGCGTACCAGTTTAACACCGCCCGCTTTTCCTCTTCCGCCTGTAAGAACCTGCGCTTTAACAACTACCGGAAATCCCAGCTGTTCGGCTGCTGTCTGAACTTCGGCAACCGAATAACACAATACTTCGTTTGTGACGGGAATCCCGTAACGGGATAAAATCTCTTTGGCCTGATACTCATGAATTTTCATATTCCGAATAATTAGTTCTTTAAAAATGCTTATTTATTTTTTGATTAACTCGCTGGTTTCAGAAATTACAACTACATTAACATTTTGAATTCCAAAATAGTTTTTGAATCGGAACCCTGATTTAGAATATCGGTGCCAAAATAATGATTTTTGGAAGGCATGCAACAAAATCTGTTTTATATCAGCTTTTTGTACGACAAATATGGTTTCTTTTGCGCCGGAAAAATTTAAAATATGTGGTCTAAATTATTTTTGCAAATCCGTTCCTATGCCGTGATGTTAATCGGTTTGTCGCTCTATTCATTTGGAATTACTGCGTTTCTGATTCCGCTTAAGATTGCGGGTGGCGGAGTGACGGGAATTTCGATGCTTATTTATTATGCGACCGGGTTCGGAACCGGTTACACTTATTTCATTGTCAATATATTTTTGATTATCTTGGCCATTAAGGTGCTTGGCGCCAACTTTGGCATCAAAACAATCATCAACATGTCAATCATGTCGGTATTGCTGAATGTAATGCAGAACTATATTACAGAGCCTATTCTGAATGACTTTTTTTTATCGGCGGTACTAAGCGGAATCATGGGTGGAGTCGGAATCGGCCTGATCTTCAACGAAGGGGGAAGTCTTGGAGGAACTGATATTATTGCCATGATCATCAATAAATACCGGAATATCAGTCCCGGCCGGATCATCATGTATTGCGATGTTATCATTATTGCATCTTCCTATTTTGTACTGCATTCGGTCGAAAAGCTGGTTTACGGCTATGTATCTATGTGGGTGGTCGCTTATGCCATCGACGCTTTCCTTACGGGTGCGCAGCAGTCGGTACAATTGTTTATTGTCTCCGAAAAGTATGAACATATTGCCAATTTTATCACGAAAGAATCGAGGCGCGGATTGACAATCTTTGATGGAACTGGCTGGTATACGCAGCAAAATGTGAAGGTAATAATGACCGTTGTCCGCAAGCGGGAATCTCCCGAAATTTTTCGCAAAATCAAAGAACTGGATCCCAATGCCTTCATCTCTCTCAATTCGGTAATGGGTGTTTATGGAAAAGGTTTTGATAAACTCAAGTACTGATTATTTCCACAAATCATTAATTTAGCCGATTATCAATCATAACGGGTATTAAATGAATAAGCCCTGGTTTTCCCGGGCTTGTTTACCCGCAAGTGCGACAACTTCTTTAAAAATATTGACGGATGAATAAACGCAGAATTTATTGGATAACAGGATTATTAAGCATCGCATTAATCATCTTTTTAACATTCAGATTTAATCGTTTTTACCAAAAATTACCGCCGCTTGGCGAAGATGTTGTCATCACTGTTCCTGAACCAAAGTTATTATACGGATTGCCTGTTGATTCATTCCATGTTGAAGAGAATACCATTGCGAGGAACCAAAATCTCTCCGATATTCTGATTGACCGTGGCGTTTCGGCACAAGCGGTTGATCAGATTGCAAAAAATTCGGTCGTTGTTTTCGATGTCCGTAAAATGAAAGCAGGAAACCAATACACCATGTTTTACTCCAAAGATGAGGGCAGGTCTCCCCTGTTTCTTGCCTATAATAACAACGGTGTTGACTACTACCTTTATTCGCTCACCGATTCATTGAAGGTGTTGGCAGGCAAGCATGAAGTGATTTCGAAAAGACAAACAATGTCGGGCGTCATCAGTTCCTCACTCTGGAATGCGATGAAAGAGAGCAATATCAGCCCATTATTAGCCGTCGAATTATCTGATATATATGCATGGACAATCGATTTCTTCGGCATTCAGAAAGGCGATCAGTTCACAGTGATTTACGATGAAGATTTTGTGAATGGCGAGTCAATCGGACTGGGCAAAATCTATTCAGCATCATTTACGCAAGCGGGATCGACTTTTTACGCGATCCGGTTCACGCAGGAAGACGGCGATAGTTTCTTCGACGAAAAAGGGAATAGCCTGCGAAAGGCCTTTCTGAAAGCGCCATTGAAATTTTCGCGCATCAGTTCCCGCTTTTCAAATAACAGGATGCATCCCGTTTTGCGGATCGCGCGTCCTCACCATGGTGTTGATTACGCTGCCGCTAAAGGAACTCCTGTTGTAACAATTGGTGATGGCGTGGTACTTCAAAAAAGCTACCAGGCCGCAGGTGGTGGAAATTTCCTGAAAATCAGGCACAATTCGGTATACACAACAAGCTATATGCATTTATCGAAGTTCGCTGCAGGTATTAAAGCAGGCTCACGTGTCAAACAAGGTGAAGTAATTGGATATGTTGGCTCAACCGGATTGTCATCGGGTCCCCATTTAGATTTCAGGGTTTATGTAGGTGGATCGGCCGTTGATCCGTTGAAGATCAAATCGGAACCTGCAGAACCAGTCAAACCAGCCAATCTTGTCAAATTTAATACATTACGCGATTCTGTTTTGCAGCTATTGACAGTGAAGGTACTGTGAGAATGAACCAATCTTAAATATAAGCCCCCAAAGCCTAAATCAGCAGTCCTGCGTGATTTCTGATTGGGCAATCAACGAGAAATGGCCTTATTGTCTCGCAATAAGGCCATTTTATTTATTGGGCATTCACCACCGGAATTATTCAGGCATGCCGTTTTTTACATGTTTTTTATTCTTTTCTTCCTTCAGCATCACATCAGCTACAAACTGCCTGATTTGCTGCTCATCTTCTTTTTTGCAAATTAACAATGTCTTATCTGCTTCAACAACAATATAATCTTTAAGACCTTGTATAACGACGGTTTTATCGTCAGGCATCGCAATTATACAATTCTTAGTATCGTATAAAAAAACCTTGTTACCGCTTACGGCATTGGCTAACTTATCTTTGCTGTGATTTTCGTAAAGCGATCCCCAGGTTCCCAGGTCAGACCAGCCAAAATCGGCGCACAAAACGTAGACGTTATCCGCCTTTTCCATCACGCCATAGTCAATCGAGATATTTGGACATTCAGAATAGACCTTGTTGATATAGTGTACTTCATCTGAAGTGTTGAGATGCTTTTTCCCATAGTCAAACAGCGCATTCACATCGGGAAGATGTTTTCCAAACGCATTTAATATGGCCGTTGCTGACCAGATGAAAATACCTGAATTCCAATAAAATTCACCGGTCTCAAGAAACACCTCAGCCATTTTTCGATCAGGTTTTTCGGTAAATGTTTTAACCCTGAACAGGTTATCTTTGCCTTCGAATTCTGTCTTTTCAGCAACCTGAATATAACCATAGCCCGTCTCAGGACGATTTGGTTGCAAACCTAACGTGAGCAATACATCTTTTCCGGAAACATACCGAAGTCCATTCGTGATCTCTTCAAGGAAGTAATCCTCTTTCATAATCAAATGATCAGAGGGCGCCACAATCACGTTGGCATCCGGACATTTGCTCAGGATTTTATAGGTTGCATAACAAATACACGGAGCAGTGTTACGACGCAATGGCTCAGATAATACCTGCGATTCATTCAACTCAGGAAGTTGACTCAGTACAAGTTCTTTGTAATTTTCGCTGGTGACCACCAAAAAATTTCCTGCTGGAATAATTCGTGAAAAGCGGTCATAGGTGAGTTGAAGAAGTGAGCGTCCGATGCCCAGGATATCTAAAAACTGTTTTGGTTTCTCTGCTGTACTTAAAGGCCAGAAACGGCTTCCAATGCCTCCCGCCATAATCACACAATAATTCTTGGAATTTTCCATACCCATATTTTTATTCAAAATTATGCAATTTTTTGAAATAACATACAATCCGTTCAATGTGTTTAACAACCATCGGCAAAAAAACGGGCGAATTCCGTTGATTAAATTATTCGTATTTTTATCGGGAAATTCAAGTGGCATATCTTCTTAAAACGACTCGTAAAATTAAGCGGTTTCAGAATCTCAATTAGTTGATTATTATTTAAACAAATTTCATTCGCGTGGGTGTCATATATCACATTGGAAAGTACTTTTTATTGATGGTCAGGGTTTTTAAAAAGCCTGAAAAGAACTCGTTATACATTCATCAATTGGTACTCGAAATTGAAAAGCTGGGAATCCATTCTGTTGGGATTGTTGCAATCATCTCGGTTTTCATGGGAGGAATCATTACGCTTCAACTTACCTATAACATGGTCAGCCCTTTAATGCCTAGCTATATTATCGGACTTGGAAATCGCGACACACTGATTCTTGAGTTTTCATCAACCGTCTTAAGCTTGATGCTTGCAGGGAAAGTAGGCTCCAACATTGCTTCGGAACTTGGCAGCATGAGGGTTACCGAACAAATTGATTCGATGGAGATTATGGGTGTAAATTCAGCCTCTTACCTGATTCTTCCTAAGATTATTGCTGTCGTTTTCATGAGTCCGCTACTTTTTATCATCAGCGTAACCTGCGGAATATTCGGAGGTTTAATCACCGGGCCACTTTCAGGCGTTGTCACTGTAGCAACTTACATTACAGGGATTACCACCATGTTTGTTCCGTTTTATGTTTACTTTTCAATCATCAAAACGCTTGCGTTTGGATTCCTGATTGCCACAGTTCCGGCCTACCTTGGCTATTATGTGCAGGGCGGCGCTCTTGAGGTGGGACGTGCCAGCACCAAAGCGGTGGTTAATACGAGCATCCTGATTCTGTTTTTCGACCTGGTACTTACTCAATTGCTGTTCAAATGATTGAAATCCGAAATATTTGTAAGTCTTTCGAAGGTCGCGAAGTAATTAAGGACATTTCCACAATTTTCGAAAAAGGGAAGACAAACCTTATTATCGGGCAGAGTGGTTCAGGAAAGACGGTTCTTCTTAAATCAATTGTTGGTTTGATTGAAATCGAGTGTGGTGAGATCCTTTTCGATGGCCGTGATACACGTCTTATGAATTTTAAGGAACAGAAACTGCTGCGACAGGAAATCGGAATGGTTTTTCAGAACGGCGCTCTTTTCGATTCTCTTTCGGTGGAACAGAATGTCCGGTTTCCAATGGATATGTTTACCACGATGACCATGAAAGAGAGAACATCAAGGGTTAACTTCTGCCTCGAAAGAGTAAATATTTTAAATTCCAACCACCTGTATCCAGCCGAAATCTCAGGAGGTATGCGGAAACGGGTCGCTATAGCACGCGCCATTGCACTCAATCCCAAATACCTGTTCTGCGACGAACCCAATTCTGGTCTCGACCCGGTTACCTCAATTCTGATCGACGCGCTGATCAAAGAAATTACTTCAGAGTTCGACATTACTACAGTGATCAACACCCACGATATGAATTCCGTGATGGAAATTGGAGACAAAATACTCTTCATTTCCGAAGGTCTGAAGTGCTGGGAAGGAAATAATACCCAAATTTTCAATACACGAAATAAGAAGCTGAACGCGTTTGTTTTCGCTTCCCCTTTTTCAAAAAAATTCAAAGAAATAAGACAAATGGAGGATGACGAATGAGATACTTTCTGACAATTTTAATGGCGATTCTGGCTTTTTCCTGCTCAAATAACAAAACCCCGAAAGGGATTCTTTCTGACAAGGAGATCACCCCAATATTAATTGAGCTTCATTTAGCTGAAGCAATTTACACGCAGCGCTACTCGCTGGAGATCACGCGCGAAAACTATCAGGAGGACCTGTATCTCACGATATTAAAGAAATACAAGCTCGACCGGAATGCTTTCGAAGCGTCGGTTTTGTACTATGGCAAGCATCCCGATAAATACAAACCTATTTATGATGAAGTACTTAACCAGCTCAACGAGATGAACGTAAAGGCAAGGATTAAAGACTCGATAGACGCCAGAAAACCGGTTGTAAAACCCATCGTGAAAGATACGGCGGCGGTGAAAGATACGGTTCAGACTGTAAAAACGGATTCTGTTGTAAAAACAAAAGACTCCATCAAAATATTGGATGTTAAGTCCCGGGCTATGCAGATCAAAAAACAAGCTGTAAAAAGAAGAGCTAAAGACTCTGTTACGGTTATAAAATAGCTGATATGCGTAAATTATCAGCTCATTACATTATCACAGGAACCGGAGCTGTTCTCGTAAAAGGAATCATCATCCTGTCCGACGATGGTACTGTAATTGACATCATTGATACAAAAGGGGAACTCGATGAGATGGCCAATGTAGAGTTTTACAGCGGTGTCCTCATCCCCGGATTTGTAAATGCCCATTGCCACCTCGAGTTATCACACTTACGGAACGTATTCCCTGAGAAGACCGGACTGCCCGGTTTCCTGAAAAATGTGGTCAAACACCGCAATCTTGCAGATGACGAGGTGATTGACAAAGCAAGCAAAGCCGATTTTGAAATGTGGAAAAACGGTATCGTGGCAGTTGGTGATATTTCGAATACCAACACCACCTTTCAGATGAAATCGAAATCAAAAATAGCGTATCATACATTTATCGAAGCACTTGGCTTTTCACCGCAGCGTGCTGAAAAAGCTTTCGCCTGGGCAAAGTATTGTTTCGAAGAGGCGCAATTACTTGGATTAAGCGCGTCGGTGGTTCCACATTCGCCTTATTCTATCTCGAAAGAACTGTTTGATAAGATTGCTGAATTTGCGGTCATTCAGCAATCCATTTTATCCATGCACAGTCAGGAATCTTCCGAAGAAGATGATTTATACCTTTCGGGCGATGGAGAAATCGTCAGGCACATGACCGAGAACCTTGCTCTTGATCTGTCATTTTTTAAACCTACCGGAAAAACTGCACTTGAAAGTGTAATCGACTGGTTACCAAAAGAAAATAAACTCCTGCTTGTCCACAATATCCGCACCCGCCAAAAAGATATTGACCTGGTGGCAAAAACGAGGTCGCTGAATAAAACCTGGTTTGTGCTTTGTCCCGGTTCAAATCTTTACATCGAAGACCTTCTCCCTGACATTGAACTTTTCCGGCAAAACAAGCTTCAGATTTGCATTGGAACCGATAGTCTTACGTCGAACCACCAGCTTTCGATGCTCGCAGAAATGAAAACAATTCAGGAAAACTTCCCTGCAATTCCACTGGACGAAATCGTTACATGGGCAACACGTAACGGAGCAGACGCGCTGGAAATGAGCAATTGGGCAGGAACCATTGAACCCGGGAAGAAACCGGGAATCAACCTGATCACCGGGATGGATTTGAAGCATCTTCAATTGCTGCCTCAATCAAAAGTCAAAAGGTTGATTTAATTGATTACTTTTCGGTACGGAATTAACTTTATAAATTTTACAGATTATTGCATGTCGACTTTTCTTTTTGATCAAACAATATTCGGGCCTATTAACAGCCGAAGATTAGGCATTTCTTTGGGAATTAATTTACTTCCAAACGATTCGAAACTTTGCTCTTTCGACTGCATCTATTGCGAATGCGGATGGAATCCCGAAAAGGGAACAGTAAAAGCGATTCTTCCAACCCGAAATAAGGTAAAAAGAATGCTCCGGGAGAAACTGTCGGAGATGAAAAAAGAAGGCGTTTTACCCGACGTAATCACTTTTGCGGGCAATGGTGAGCCCACGATGCATAACGACTTTGCAGGAATTATTGATGATACCATTCTGCTAAGAGATGAATTATGTCCTGGTGCAAAGATCGCCGTGCTTTCGAATTCAACGATGTTGCATAAGCCCAAAGTAGTTGAAGCGCTTAAGAAAATAGAAGATAATATACTGAAACTGGACTCAGGACTCGTTGAGACCATCCAATTACTCGATCAGCCTGTCGGACGATTCAATTTGCAAAGTGTCATCAACAACATTCAGCAATTTAATGGTCAGTCGATTATCCAAACCATGTTTATCAGGGGAAATTTCAACGGTGCAGAGATCGACAACACGACCGGGCCGGAACTGAAAGCGTGGATTGATGTTCTCCAACAGATTCGTCCCCGGCTTGTGATGATTTACACAATTGCCCGCGATACACCTGCCAACGATCTTCGCAAAGTTTCGACAGAAGAACTGGAAACAATTGCTGATCGGGTAGTAAAAGAAACCGGGCTTGAGGTTCAGGTAAGCGGATAGAAGAAAGAGGGAGAGACTGGGAGAGGGTGTGAGAAGATAAATGAGAGAATGCGACAATTTGCCATGTTGCGAAGGGGCAAAAGGGCGATGGGGAGAAGATGAGAATACGCGACACTGAAGGTGTCGAATCTGAATAACCCCGGGTCAGGAGGAACAACGCAACCCGGGGAAAAACAGAGCAACAAAACAAGGCGCATCTACAAACGTTAGCTGAAACGAAAACAACATATGCGCCGAAAATTCAAAGGGAAATACAGGATTTGCCAATGTGCTAAATGAAACAATAAATACAATTTAAACGCAACTATTATTAAAGATGAAAATGAAATTATCACTTTTGATTTCCTTGCTGGTGATGTTTGCGCATATCACTTACGCGCAATCCGTCAATAACAAACAGGGTTCGCTGGTGGAATATGTCAATCCGCTGGTGGGGACAGATTCCGATTATGCTTTATCCAATGGAAACACCTATCCGGCAATTGCCTTGCCATGGGGAATGAATTTCTGGACACCACAGACCAATAAAAACGGGAACGGTTGGGGATACATGTATGACGATGTGAAAATCAGGGGATTTAAACAGACCCACCAGCCAAGTCCGTGGATTGGCGATTATGCGGCATTTTCTCTTTTCCCGGAGACAGGGAAATTGATTGTCGAAGAAAATAAGCGTGCTTCGTGGTTTTCGCACAAGGCCGAAACTGCTAAACCTCACTATTACCGCGTATATCTCTCAAATTATGATGTTGTTACCGAAATAACGCCTACCGAACGTGCAGCACAATTCCGCTTTACCTTTCCGGAATCCGATTCGTCTCACATTTTGATCGATGCATTCAACAAAGGTTCGATGGTAAAAATCGACGCTTCGGAAAGAAAAATCACGGGTTACTGCCGAAATAACAGCGGTGGTGTACCCGAAAACTTTCATAATTATTTTGTGATCGTATTTGATAAAGCATTTACCGAGGTTTCGACATGGAAAGACAGTGTTTTAACTGAAGGCAGTACATTTGCTGAAGGAAAACATGTAATGGCTGCGATCTCTTTCAAAACAAAAAAGGGGGAGATTATCAATGCACGCGTTGCCTCATCCTTTATCAGTCCTGAACAGGCCGAGCTGAACCTGACAAGAGAAATTGGCCAAAGCACTTTCGATCAAACAAAAAGCAAAGCAGAAGCTGCCTGGAACAAAGAACTTGACCGTGTAAAAGTAGAAGGTGGAACGGTTGACCAGAATCGCACTTTTTACACAGCGCTTTACCGCACGATGCTCTTCCCGCGTAAGTTTTATGAACTCGATGCAAATAACAAAATCGTTCATTACAGTCCTTACAATGGGAAAGTTTTACCGGGATACATGTTTACCGACAATGGTTTCTGGGATACCTTCCGTGCCGTGTTCCCCTATTTCACGTTGATGCACCCCACCCTTAGTTCCCACATCATGGAAGGGCTGGCGAATACGTATAACGAAAGTGGCTGGCTTCCTGAATGGGCAAGCCCTGGTCACCGCGATTGCATGGTCGGATCAAACTCTGCTGTCAATATCGCAGATGCTTACCTGAAAGGAATCCGCGGATTTGATATCGCAAAATTGTATGAAGCGATTCAGAAAAACACAAATAATGCCGGACCGTTAACCTCAGTTGGTCGTTTTGGAGTTGAATATTATAACAAGCTGGGATATATCCCCTACAATGTAAAGGTGAATGAAAATGTAGCCCGGACTTTGGAATATTCATTTGCTGACTGGTGCATCTCTAAACTGGCAAAAGATTTAGGCCGTCCACAGGAGGAGATTAAGCTCTTTGAAAAGCGGGCCATGAATTACCAGAATGTTTTCGATCCCTCGGTCAATTTTATGCGTGGCAAAAATGAAGATGGCACGTTCCAGTCTCCTTTCCGTCCTGACAAATGGGGTGACGCTTTTACCGAAGGTTCAAGCTGGCACTGGACATGGTGCGTATTCCACGATCCACAGGGATTGGCAAATTTAATGGGTGGCCGCGAAAAAATGGCGCAACGTCTCGACGAAATGTTCGTTGCTGCTCCTACTTTCGATTGCTCTTATTATGGCGCCCAGATTCACGAGATCACCGAAATGCTAATCTCAAACATGGGCCAATATGCGCATGGAAATCAACCGGTTCAACATGCAATCTATCTCTACGATTATGTGGGTCAACCCTGGAAAGGACAATACTGGGTTCGGCAGGTAATGGACAAACTCTACAATCCGAATCCTGACGGTCTTTGCGGTGACGAAGACAACGGACAAACATCCGCATGGTATGTCTTTTCGGCAATGGGTTTCTATCCTGTAGCGCCGGGAACCGGAGAATACGCTTTCGGATCGCCTTTGTTTAAAAAGGTCTCCCTAACCCTTGAGAACGGAAAGAAGTTTGAAATCGATGCACCGCAAAATAATACGGAGAATGTATATGTCGATAAGATTACCCTCGATGGGAAGGTGTATGGTAAAAACTACATCACCCACAGCGACTTGTTGAAAGGTGGGAAATTACAGTTTGACATGACGAAGACACCGAATAAATCACGTGGTACTTCGCCCGAAAACTTCCCTTATTCATTTTCGAATAAGAAGA
>Ga0209512_1003621_pt1 | contig 14397 bp, 12 predicted proteins | sample frozenSSSSmetaG_FD_184142 | JGI IMG/M metagenome (GOLD analysis project Ga0209512, IMG submission 184142) | Glacier valley bacterial and archeal communities from Borup Fiord, Nunavut, Canada, to study Microbial Dark Matter (Phase II) -... | ecosystem: Environmental > Aquatic > Freshwater > Ice >... | reverse complement strand
GTCGTACCGGAGGCCATGACGGCGGTGAGCAGCACCTGCTCAGTGGCCCCCACGCTCGGGTAGGGCAATTCGATGTCGGCGCCGTGCAGCCCGTTCGGCGCGGTCAGGCGGATGCCCTCATAGCTCTTGTCCACCACGGCACCGAACGCGCGGAGGGCATCCAGGTGGAAGTCGATCGGTCGGTCACCGATACGGCATCCGCCGAGGTCGGGGATGAGAGCCTCCCCCAAGCGATGAAGTAGCGGGCCGCAGAACAGGATCGGGATACGACTGGAGCCGGCGAGCGCGTCGATCTCGTGAAATTGCGCCTTCAACACGTTCGAGGGATCAAGCCGAAGTTCCCCGTCGCTCGCGCTCGTGACGGAAACGCCGTAGGCCTCGAGCATCCCGGTGACCACGTTCACGTCGCTGATGTCCGGCACGTTTTTGAGCACGCTCGGGCCCTCGGCGAGCAAGGCCGCGACCATCGCCTTCGTCGCCAGGTTCTTCGCGCCGCGAACCTCGATGCGGCCGCGCAGGGGCTTCCCGCCGTTGATCGTGATCTGGTCGGAGTGCAGCCCCACCCGCTCGGCTGCCTTCTGGGCATCCTTGGTCAGTGAATTCATGGGTACCTCACGTTGACGAACACGGTGTTGAGAAAGCGTCTTGCTCAGCCTGCGCTACGACCAGCCGGCTGTTCGTTCATCTGGCCGGAAGAGTAGTGGGCCGCCAGGCCTCGCGATACCTCTCGAACTCGGTGATCCGCGCTTCGTCGCGCAGAGTCAGGCTGATGTCATCCAACCCTTCCAGCAACCGCCACCTAGTGTAATCGTCGATCTCGAACGGGAACCGATCGGCCCCGATACTCACGATTCGGGCGGTCAGGTCGACGGATGCCTCGATTCCGGGATTCTTGTGCAGGATCGCCCAGATCGCCTCGATGTCGGCCTCCGCGAGTTGAGCAGCAAGCAACCCCTGTTTGCCGGCGTTCCCGCGAAAGATGTCACCGAAACGCGCACTCAGCACCGCGCGGAAGCCGAAATCCTTGAGCGCCCAGACCGCGTGCTCGCGGCTGGAGCCCGTGCCGAAATCAGGGCCAGCGACGAGGATGCGGCCGCCCTGATAGGCGGGGATGTTGAGCACGAAGGCGGGGTCCTTCCGCCACGCGAAGAACAGCGCATCGTCGAACCCGGTCTTGGTGACGCGTTTCAGAAACTCGGCGGGGATGATCTGGTCGGTGTCCACATTCGCGCGCACCAACGGCACGGCCACGCCCGAAATGACGGAGATCTTGTCCATCAAGTCACCGTCGAGGCCGAAGGAGCGGCCGCGGTGGCCGAAACTCCTTCATTTCGGACGGGAACGGATTGCGCGGGGGGCGGGTCGAGATCAGCCGGACTCGAGAGGGTGCCGCGAACGGCGGTGGCGGCGGCCACCAGCGGCGACACGAGGTGCGTGCGCCCGCCCTTGCCTTGACGACCCTCGAAGTTGCGGTTCGACGTGGATGCGCACCGCTCGCCGGGCGCGAGCTGGTCGGGGTTCATCCCGAGACACATCGAGCAACCGGCGAAACGCCACTCGGCACCGAACTCGGTGACGATCCGGTCGATCCCCTCGGCCTCCGCCTCGAGCCGCACTCGCGCTGAGCCCGGTACGACCATCACGCGAACGCCGGGGGCCTTGGTGCGGCCGGCGATCACCGACGCGAACGCCCGCAGGTCTTCGATGCGCGAGTTCGTACACGAACCCATGAACACAGCATCCACCGGGATGGCTTTCATCGGTGTTCCCGGAACGAGGTCCATGTACTCGAGCGCCCGCTTCGCCGCCGCCCGGTCGTTCAGGTCGTCGAAGTCCTCGGGGTTCGGGATCGCGCCGCTGAGCGACACTCCCTGCCCCGGGTTGGTGCCCCATGTGACGAAAGGCTCGAGGGTCGAGGCATCCACATAGATCTCGGCGTCGAATACGGCCGTTTCATCCGTAGCGAGGGTCTGCCAGTAAGCGATCGCTGCGTCCCACTCGGCACCGACCGGGGCGTGCGGGCGACCCTTGAGGTAGGCGTAGGTGGTCTCGTCCGGGGCGACCATGCCCGCCCGGGCACCCGCCTCGATCGACATGTTGCAGATGGTCATGCGGCCCTCCATCGAGAGGGCGCGGATTGCGCTGCCGCGGTATTCCAGCACGTACCCCTGCCCGCCGTTCGCCCCGAGCTGCGCGATGACGGAGAGGATGATGTCCTTGGCCGTCACTCCCGGCCGGAGCTCACCCTCGACGGTGATCGCCATGGTCTTGAAGGGGGTCAGCGGCAGCGTCTGCGTTGCGAGAACATGCTCGACCTCGCTCGTGCCGATGCCGATCGCCATCGCTCCGAACGCACCGTGCGTGCTCGTGTGGGAGTCGCCGCACACGACGGTGATCCCCGGCATCGTGAGGCCGAGTTGCGGGCCGATCACGTGCACGATCCCCTGCTCGATGTCACCGAGCGAATGAAGGCGGATGCCGAACGCGGCCGCGTTGTCCCGCAGCGTCTGAATCTGCAGGCGACTGGTGAGATCGGCGATCGGTCGGTCGATAGCCAGCGTGGGGGTGTTGTGGTCCTCGGTTGCGATCGTCAGGTCGGGGCGCCGCACGGCGCGACCGCTGGCTCGGAGTCCGTCGAATGCCTGCGGACTCGTCACCTCGTGCAACAGGTGCAGGTCGATGTAGATCAGGTCGGGGGCACCGTCGTCGCCACGGGCGACGATGTGGTCAGCCCAGACCTTCTCGGCAAGGGTTCGGGGCGCAGGGGTTTTGGTCGCGGGCGTCATGATCCTGTCGAGAATATCACCGGGGATGGGCCTCAGCGGCGGGCGTCCACCCGGATCTTGACCAGGCTCGCCACCACGGAAACGGCCATCGCGGCGACGATCACGGCGAGAGAAACCCATGTCGAGATCTCCGGGGCCCACTCGACCCCTTTGCCATCGTTGATGAATGACAGCTCATTGGTGTGCAGGGCGTGCAGCACGAGCTTGACACCGATGAAAGTGAGGATGAAGGCAATGCCGTAGTGCAGATACTCCAGCTTGTCGATGAGGTCGCCGAGCAGGAAGTAGAGCTGGCGCAGCCCCATCAGCGCGAAGATGTTGGCCGTGAAGACGATGAAGGGGTCGGTTGTTATCCCGAAGATGGCCGGGATCGAGTCGAGTGCGAAGATCAGGTCGGTCGTTCCCAGCGCGATCAGCACGACGAGCACCGGGGTGAAGACCTTCTTCCCATCCACGACCGTTCTCAGCTTGGCGCCCTCGAACCCGTCGGAGATCGCGATACGCCGCCGGAGGAAGCGGATCACTCCACTTTCTTTGTCCTCCATATCCTTGTGATTCTCCAGGGCCTGCCGAGCTCCGGTGTAGACCAGGAATGCTCCGAAGAGATAGAAGATCCACGAGAAGTTCTCGATGAGCTGCGCGCCGAGCAAGATGAAAATGCCGCGCAGAATGAGCGCGATGATGATGCCCACCATCAGCAGTTCCTGCTGATTTTTTCGAGGCACGGCGAACCGCCCCATGATGATCACGAACACGAACAGGTTGTCGATCGAGAGGCTGTACTCGGTCACCCAGCCCGCGATGAACTCGCCACCCTTCTCTCCTCCCCCGACGATGAAGAGGAGCACCGCGAAGATCAGGGCGACTGCTATGTAGAACGTCACCCACAGCGCAGACTCGCGGGTGCTCGGCACGTGCGGCCGTCGGAAGGCGAGCACGAGATCGGCCGCCAGAATGAGCAGCAGCACCGCCAGGGAACCGATTTCGAAAGCGGCGGGAAGGGGTTCGTTCATGGGGTTCCGTTCGAGAGGAGGCAGGGCGGACGCCCGAAAGTCTCTCCCGCACCCCGCCCAGCGCAGCCGTTGACGACGCGCTATCGGGTGGATGCCGCTGACCCGGGGCCACAGCGACGTGGTCCGTATTGACGGGCTCAGCGAGGTGGGGTACTCCCCTTCGCTCTTCCAGCGTACCGCGAACGCATCCCGACCCGAGCAAGGCGTTGATTGGTTGGTGACCCCAACGGGATTCGAACCCGTGTTACCGCCGTGAGAGGGCGGCGTACTAGGCCACTATACGATGGGGCCGTCACGACAACTACACGAGTATGCCACACCCCGCCGAGCGCAACCACGGTCGCGGGACCTCTGTCGCAACGACGCCGCAGAGGGGCGGCTCGGCAGCGGACGTGTCGGGAATGGGGGGCGATGGGGCTCGCTGGGCGGACGATGGGCGCGGCCGCCCTCGCACTTTCACTGGTCGCCGCGGTGTCGGGATGCGATGTGCTCGCGCCCACCCGGGATCCGACCGGGGCGATCGTCACGGCCACGCGGATGCCGTCCACTGACGCCTGGGTCGGCGATTGCTTCTCGTTCGTCGACGGCAGCACTCTCGCGTACGCGAAGGTGGTGCCGTGCAGCGAGGTGCACACTCACGTCGTGCTCGCCCGTGGCACCGTGCTCGCCAGCGCGATCGCCGTGGCGGGCGGGATGCAGGCCGCCGTGAGCCACCGGTGCGACCCGATTTTCGCGGCCTTCGTCGCAGCGTCTGTCAAAGGCACCAAGCCCGAGCAACAGTCGATCGTCGCTACCGTCGGGGAATCGGGCGGAGCCGTCACGAAATATTCGTGCTTGGCGACCGACGTCGCACGACCCAGCACGGCCTGACGCAAGGACGGCGGCCGCACCGCTTTCGGGGCGCCGGCGGCCAGGTGCGATCGGTCAGGCGGCGTCGAGGATGCGAAGCGCGCCGGGTACGACCTCGACCTCGATCGGCAAGCGCGCGATTCGCTCCCCGTCCGCGTAGGCCACGATCGGCTTGCCGTGGGTTTCGATGCGCACGTGTTTCACAAGGTGGATCGCCACGCGAGGATCGGTGATGTGCTCGCCCCGGAAGACCCGGGGAAAAATGCGCAGGAACGACAGCCGCGAGAGCGCCTGTACGACCAGCACGTCGAGCAGACCGTCATCCACTTTCGCGTTCGGGGTGATCTTCATGCCGCCGCCGAGCGAGACGTTGTTACCCACCGCGATGAGGGCTCCGTCGGTGACTATCTCGCGGCCGTCGAGCAACAGGCGGTACGGGATGGGTCGGAGCCTCGCAAGCTCCAGACCGAGCGCCACCAGGTAGCGGCTCGCGCCTTTGGGATGCTGCATCCCGTTCGCTCGCTCGTTGACGATCGCATCGAAACCCGCTGAGACCGAGCACGCGAACCAACGGGTCATCGGCAGGCCGGTCTCATCGTCGGTGAATCGGATCAGTCCGGCGTCGATAGCCCGCGGCGGACGGTGCAGGGCATCCACCAATTGGGTGATGGCGAGTTCGGTGTTGTCGTGCGGGATACCCAAGCCTCGCGCCATGTCATTGCCCGTGCCCGAGGGCACGATGCCGAGCGGCACCTTGGTACGCGCGACCAAGTTGCTACCGAGGTTGACCATGCCGTCGCCGCCGACGACGATGAAGGCGTCGGGCTTGGATGCCACCGCCTTCGCTCCCGAGTTCAGGAGCTGGTCGAAATCGGGCTCTTGCAGGCTCGTCACCTCGTGGCCCAGTGCTCGCAGCGTCTGCACGACGGCCGGACCGACACTGCTCCCCTTACCGAACGAGGCCGTCGGGTTGATCGCCACCACCAGGCGCAGCGGCTTCGTCGTCGTCACGGCTCAAGTATGGCGGGCCCTCCCCACACCGTGCTGCGCTGCGCTTGTGCCAAATGAAGGAGAGCTGAGCGCTCACCCGGCAGGTGCGCACCGAAAGTGGGGTTACACGCAAGTTTTTCCTTCATTTGGTACGGGACGGCGGGCGCATAGTGTGGAGGGATGAAGCTCACCAAGTTCGAGCACGCCTGCGTGGTGCTCGAGAAGGACGGTTCCTCCCTCGTGATCGACCCAGGGGCGTTCACGACTCTGCTCTCGGACGTGACAAACGTGGTGGCCATCGTGGTGACCCACGAGCATGCGGACCATTGGACACCCGACCAGCTGCGCCGCATCGTGCAGCGGAACCCGGAGGCGCGCATCCTGGGACCCGCCGGTTTCGCAGCGGCCGCCGCGGGATTCGGCGTCGAGACCGTAGCAGCGGGCGATCGAATCGGCGCGGGCCCCTTCTCGCTCGAGTTCTTCGGTGAGTTGCACGCCGTGATTCACGAATCGGTACCGGTCGTCGACAACGTCGGCGTGCTCGTGGACGGAAGCTTCTATTACGGGGGGGACTCGTATACGTTGCCCGGTGTAGCCGTGGAAACTCTGGCGGTGCCGGTCGGTGCGCCGTGGTTGAAAATCGGCGACGCGATGGATTACGTACTGGCGGTCGCCCCGCGCAACACCGTGCCCGTGCACGAGATGGTGCTTTCGCAGATCGGGAAGGCGATGACCAACGCACGTATCGAGGCGGTCACTGCACAAGTGGGTGGGCGGTTCCATCTGCTGGAGGCCGGGGAGTCACTCGACCTGTAGGGCCGCGGGTGCGCGGGGAGGCGCGATCCGCGTCAGCGCGGCGCGGGGGAGGGCGCGATCCGCGTCAGCGCGGCGCGGGCGAGGCGCGGTCCGCGTCAGCGCGGCGCGGTGAGGTCGAGTCGCATCAGCGCCAAATCGAGCCACTGGTCGAACTTGTATCCGACCTGACGAAGGATGACGGGCTCATCGAACCCGAGTTCACGATGGAGTGCGATCGAGGCGAGGTTACCCGCTTCGATCCCCGCCATCATGACGTGCATGCCGTTCGCCTTGGCGAGGCGAATCAATTCGAGCATCAACTGGCGACCGATCCCGCGGCGGTGGTATTCATCGGCAAGGTAGACCGAGTTCTCGACGCAGAACCGATAGCCCGTGCGCGGTCGCCATTGTCCGTAGGCCGCGAAGCCTGCGACTGTGCCATCCACTACCGCCACGAGCACAGGATGCCCAGCCATCCGGTGCTCGTCGAGCCAGCGACGACGTTCTGAGGGGGCGACCTCGGCCTCGCTCCAAATGGCGAGCGACTCCCGGATCGCGCGATTGTGAATGGCGAGGATGGCCCCGAGGTCGCCGTTCTCGGCGGGGCGGATCTCGGCGGGGGTTGCGTCGAGCACGGATACCGTGGCGGGGCTCACCCCACGAAGTTAGCGCACCCTCAGGGGCACCGGGTAGCGGCACCCTCTCGCTAAGCTGCTCCGATGCACCTCACCGCTGCGGAATCCAAGATGCTCGACGCCATCGACGAGGCAGCGATAGTGGCGCACCTCGAACGGCTGGTGCGAACCCCGAGCATCACCGGATCGGACACCGAGACCGAGTTGCAACATGAGTCGGCGGCGGAGTTGGACCAGCTGGGCTTCGATGTAGACAGCTGGAAATTCGATCTCGACGCCCTCACCGCCGACCCGCGGTTCCCAGGCACGGAGGCGCCCCGAACCGAGGCTCACGGCGTCGTAGGCACGCTCGGCGGCGCTGGCACCCCGGCCCTGGTGCTGCAGGGGCACGTAGATGTCGTACCCATCGGCGATGTCACCAAGTGGGCGCACAACGACCCGTTCAGCGCGCTCATCGAGGGCGGAGTGCTGCATGGGCGCGGTGCTTGCGACATGAAGGCGGGTGTGGCGGTCAACTTTGCCGTGGCCCGCGCGCTGCGGGCCTCCGGCCTCGTGCTGGAACGACCCTTCGCGATCCATTCGGTGATCAGCGAGGAGGACGGCGGCCTCGGTGCGTTCGGCACGATGTTGCGTGGTCACGGTGGGGATGCCGCAGTGCTGACCGAGCCGACGAGCGGACGGATCGTCGTAGCCAACGCCGGGGCGCTCACCTTCGAACTCTCGGTGCCCGGGCGGGCGGCCCACGGGAGCACCCGCCTCTCGGGCATGAGTGCGATCGACGCGTTCCTGCCGCTCTACGCCGCCCTTCGGCACCTGGAAACAGAACGCAATCGAGACCCCGACCCGCTGTTCGCCGGTCAGCAACTCCCCTACCCGATCTCGGTCGGCACCGTGCACGCGGGCGACTGGGCCAGTAGCGTGCCCGACCTGCTGACCGCGACTGGCCGTCTCGGAGTGCGCCTGGACGAGGATCCTGCGCGGGCGCGGGCGGCTCTCGAGGCATCCATTGCCGCAACCTGCAACAGGGACCCGTGGCTCAGCGAGAACCCGGCGACGGTCACGTGGCCGGGTGGCCAGTTCGCAAGCGGGCGCATTGACGCTGCCCACCCGTTCGTCGATGAGGTAGCAGGATGCATCGGCGCCCTGTCCGGCCGGCCCGAGCCCGACCGGGTCGCTGCCGCTTACGGCAGCGACCTGCGCCTGTACTCGGGTCTCGGCGGCATCCCGACCCTGCATTACGGGCCGGGGGACGTGACCTTCGCGCACGCGCCACGCGAACAGGTCGTGCTCGAGGACGTTTTCACTGTCGCGCGATCGATGGCACTGCTGACCGTGCGGCGGTGCGGCGCACGCATATAGAGGTCACGAACGTGAACTGCCTGATGGCTGGGGTACCTGGACTCGAACCAAGAACAAAAGAATCAGAATCTTCCGTGTTGCCAATTACACCATACCCCACCGGTCGGGACGGGTCCCGGGCCGACGGTCCACTTTAGCGCACCGCCGGATGGACACGGCCGGGGCCGTCGCGGCGCATCCGAGGCGCATCGGTCTACGACTCGATGAGGTCCCGGTTGATGGATGCCGCCACCCGGGCTCCGTTGCCGGCCGCGACGATCAGCTGCTGGGGGCCGGGCGGGGTCAGTTCGCCGACGGCATAGACGCCGGGCAGACTCGCGCGCCCTGCGCCATCGACCACGAGAAAACCGTCCCCATCCTGCGCCAGGCCGAGCCCGGCGGCGTAGTCCAGCACCGCTTCGTACCGGGGACGGATGAAAACCGCCACCCGCGGCACGGTTTCACCGTCAGCGAGTACCACACCGGTAACGCCCGTACGATCACCCGTGACATCGGCCACCGCTCGCCGATCGACACGGATGCCGCGCCGATCCAGGGTCGTCTCCTCGGCCGCAGTGACCACCCCACGGCTGTTCGTGAACACGATCAGGTCGCGGCTCCACTGGGATAACAGCAGGGCGCGCTCGGCCATGTCGTCGGTTTCGCCGATCAGAGCGATCGGAGCGTCGGCGTACTCGTACCCGTCGCACTCGAGGCACGAGTGGATGCTCGTGCCGTAGAAAGTGCGCAGTGACGGCAGCACGGGGGGCACCTCCCGAAGGCCGGTCGCGAAGATCACCGCGTCGGCGCTCGCCGTGCCGCCGGCGTAATCGACCGTGAAGCCCGGGCGAATCGAACTGACCGCTCCCCGCGCGAAGGATGCCTCGGGGTAGCGCTCGAGCTCGGCGCGGCCGAGGGCGCGCAATTCCAGCGGGGAGATGCCGTCACGGCTGAGGAAGCCGTGCGAGTGGAAAGTCGCCGAGTTGCGGGGACGGTTGCTGTCGATGACGAGCACGCGTCGGCGTGCCCGGGCCAGGTTCAGGGCGGCGCTCAGGCCGGCCGGGCCGCCTCCGACGATGACGACATCCCAGCTCGAGGCGGATGCGGTCCCCATCACAGCTGGGCCCGCAGCCGCCCCAGTCGCGCGATGACGGCCTCGCGACCGAGCAGCTCCATGGATTCGAACAGCGGCGGGCTGATGCGTCGGCCGGAGATGCCGGTCCGCAGCGCCCCGAAGGCGACGCGTGGCTTCAGGCCCATCACATCCACTAACTCGGCGCGCAACCGCGATTCGATGGCCTCCCTGTTCCACGGCGCGACACCCGGGAGCACCGCCAGCGCAGCATCCAGCACCACGGGCCCCTCGCTGCCGGGGAGGGCGTCGGCGTCGAAGGTGAGCGCGTCATCGTCGGTGAAGAGGAAGGCGAGCAGCCCCGGCGCCTCCCCCAGCAGTTGCATCCGCTCCTGCACGAGTGGGGCCGCGGCGTACAGCATGGCGCGGGTCGAATCGTCGTGCACGAGGTCGCCGAGGTAGGGCAGCAGACGGTGGGCGAATTCCTCAACGGGGAGCATCCTGATGTGATCGCCGTTGATCGATTCGGCCTTCTTCTCGTCGAATCGGGCCGGGTTGGGGTTCACGTCGACCACGTCGAATGCGGCCACCATCTCCGCGACGGTGAACACATCCCGGTCGTGCGTGAGCGACCAGCCGAGCAGGGCGAGGTAGTTGATGAGGCCTTCGGGGATGAACCCCCGATCGCGGTGATGGAAAAGGCTGGACTCGGGGTCGCGCTTGGAGAGTTTCTTGTTGCCCTCGCCCATCACGTAGGGGAGGTGCCCGAACCGGGGGACGGCGGTTGCGACCCCGATGTCGATCAGGGCGAGGTAGAGCGCGATCTGACGCGGGGTGGATGAGAGCAAGTCCTCCCCGCGCAGAACGTGGGTGATGCCCATGAGGGCGTCATCCACCGGGTTGACGAACGTGTAGAGGGGGATGCCTCCCGGCCGCAACACCACGAAATCGCTGAACGAGCCCGCCGGGAAGGTGATCGGCCCGCGCACGAGGTCGTCGAAACCCATCTCGGTATCGGGTACCCGCAGCCGGAGGACAGGCGGTCGGCCGCTCTGCCTGCGGTGCGCGCGCTCGGGCTCGGTCAGGTCGCGCTCGAAGTTGTCGTAGCCCTGCTTCGGGTCTCGGCCCTGCGCGATGTTGCGGGCCTCGATCTCCTCGGCCGTGGCCCACGATTCGTACAGGTGGCCAGCATCCCTCAGCTTCTGGATCACCCCGGCATAGATCTCGCCGCGCTGCGACTGCCGGTAGGGCCCGTGGGGTCCTCCGACGCCGATCCCCTCGTCCCAGTCGATGCCGAGCCAGCGGAGGGCATCGAGCAACTGCTCGTAACTCTCCTCGCTGTCGCGCGCCGCGTCCGTGTCTTCGATGCGGAACACCATGGTGCCACCGGTATGGCGGGCGTACGCCCAGTTGAATAGGGCGGTGCGGATGAGCCCCACATGGGGCGTGCCCGTCGGCGACGGGCAGAATCGCACCCGCACGTCACGGCCGGTTGCGGCGGAGAAGGGAGCAGGTGAATTGGGGACAGGCATCGGCCCCAAGTCTACGAGCATGCGGTAACATGACGGCGGTGTCACCGCTTCTCTTGCGGTTGCGCCAAAAGCCAAGGGGATGCGAATTGAAAAAGTCATGGTCTGTCGCTGCCGTGTTCGGTGTTGTTACCGCGCTCGTGATCGGCGTTGCCTCTTCGGCCAACGCGGCCCTCGACCCGCCCGTGTTGCCGTCGACGCAGACGTTGTACAACATCGATTGCGGGAAGCATGCGCCGCAACTCTGGACCTTCAGCACCGACGGGGCATCGACGCCGGTCGGATCAACGAGTCTGAAGGGCAACTGCGCTGGCGGCGCGCAGACCAGTCCGGTTGACGGCAAGACCTACTTCATCTACTATCCAGACAATCTCACGACGGACTTAGCGACTGTCGATCTGACCACCGGCGAAACCACGGTGATCGCCGGGATCACTGCGATCACTGGCTACCAACCCGCGTGGCAGTTGATCATCACCAATGCCGGTCAAGCGTTCATCACGTCCTTCAATAACGGGACGAATCACGCGGAACTCATTCAAATCGATCTGACGACCGCCGCAACGACGCTAGTGGGCGACATGTACCCCTACGACGGCGGGGCGACTGGCTACGACTCCGTGACCGACACCATCTACGGATTCAACAGCAAGAACGCGCAAAAGATCTACACGATTGACCGGTTGACAGGAGCACCCACCGACACCGGTGTCGGCGGGAACTGGCCCGTAAGGCCGTGCCTCGCCGGCGGAAACGGGGTGCTGGCGCCCGATAACGTCGTGTTCGACTCCAATGGGATCGCCTGGATTCAGGCGGATTCACAATTCTGCACTTCGGTCGTCATGGCCTGGGACCCGGTGAGCGGCACTTCGTGGGCAACCGGTGAGCTGTACGACGCTACCGCGACGCTCTACCCGACGGCGCCCCATGACTACTACTCGGAGACGTTCTTCATCAGCCCGGTACCCATCTACAAGGCGGCGCCGGTGCTGGCCGCGACGGGCACCGACTTCGGCGTTGTGACGCTCGTTGGGACGACCGCTGCGGGCATCGTGCTCGCTGGCATCTTTCTGCTGACTCGGCGTCGAAAGACCATTTAGCGCACCGGGTTCGACAGCGAGCCAATGCCCTCCACGGTCACATCGACCGCATCTCGTCAACCCGACCCGACTGGCGCACCTCGCTGTTCACCCGCGTCTCGATCGCCTGGTTGCCGACCACGGACTCCGTCTCGATAACAGGACCAAGCGGGCAGAAGGTATCGAATCCCTTGGCGCGCGCCCACTGTTCGTCTGACTCTGCAGGTCGCGAGCGGTCACGTCATTGGCGACGGTGTAGCCGAAGACGACGGATGCCGCATCCGCTTCGCTGACACTCCTCGCAATGCTGCCGATTACCAGGGCCAATTCGCCCTCGACGTCGACTTGATGGCTTTGCGGCGGCCGCACGATCGCATCGCCCGGCCCGATCACGGAGGTGTTCGGCTTGAGGAACAGCAGCGGCTCGCCTCGGAGCACGACGATCTCGTCATCGTCGACGACGCCGTACGAGGGTCACCGCCTGGGCTGAATCGCGCAATTTTCACGCGGCCAGTTAAGGCCGACCGCAGACTCGCGGGTCACCGACCGCAGCCCGCGGTCCACACCCGCGGTCCGCGCCCACGCGTCAGCGTGGCTTAGAGCGGGCGGCGCTTGCGGCGCTGCGTGTAGACAATCGCTGCCACACCGCCGAGCAGAAGCACACCGCCGATGATCGGAATGAGGATGTTGACGGTCTGGCCGGTGGCGGCGAGCGCGTAGCTCGTCTCGACCGCTCCCACGTCTATGCGACCCGCGATCACGCGTGGGAATCCGGCGCCGCGCTGGTCGAACGGCAGGTTATCCACCAGCAGACCCCTGTTGATTGCGGGGCTGCCAGCGAGCGGGAGGCGAGTGAATGTGGGTCCACCGTTGTTCCCAAGGGCGCCGAGTTTCGGGTCGGCGACCGAGAACTGGTTGCCTCCGTCATCCGTGATAGCCGCGTCAAGGGCAGACGAGAGGATGCTGTACGAGACAAGCACCGACCCCACGCCACCGACGACCACAGCCGGTTTCGCGCCGCCCGAGAGAATGCTGCTGGTGATCACGGCCGCGCCATCCGGGCCGGTCACGGCCTCAATGGTGACAGCACCATTACCGGCGATCGTCGAGTTCCTGATGTCGAGCACGCCCCCGTTGACGTAGCCCGCGATGGGGAAGGAGCCGAGTCCTGGTTCGTCGAAGGTGGAGTTGACGATGTCGACTCGACCCATAATATTCGGAGCGGAGACAGAGACGCCGGTCGCACCGTCGCCGATGCTGTTGCCGGAGAAGGTCGACGAGCTGATGAGTACTGAATCGGCCGAGCCTATGCTTTCCACGAAAAGGCCGCCGCCAGCGCCTGCCGACTCGTTGGAGTCGAAGGTGGAGTCCTCCACGGTCAGCGATCCGACGAACCCACCGTTGCGCAGGCGAAGCCCGCCGCCGGTGTTTGCGGATTTGTTCGAAGCGAAGACCGAGTTGCGGACCGTCACCGAACCCCCGTGCTGGTCGAGGTCGACAGCGCCACCGCCGTCGGCAACACCTGTGCTGGTCGAGGTGTTGCCTTGGAAGGTCGAGCCTTCGATGAGCACGTCACCTGAGGCGCCGAACAAGCCGAACCCAGCGCCATACCCTGCGGTCTCACCACTCACAATCACGTTGGACAGCGTGATGTTGCGCACCCCGAACGAGTCGATCGTTGCGTAGATACCTTGGCCGTTGCTTCCCGCAATTCCCTCGACCGCGAGACCTGCGATGACGTAGTCCTGGTTCGGCGAATCCGGTACCGCCAGCAGTTGTACGAAGCCAAACTTGTTCGCGCGGGTGATCGTGACCGTTCCACCGCCATCGATGGTCACACCCTTCGCCATGGTGACGGAGGTCGCAAGCGCGATCGACGTCACGCTCGGATCGAAGACGATGACATCCCCGGTCGTCGACGTTCCGACAACCGCGCGGAGCGATCCGGCACCGTTGTCAGCGGACGAGGTGACCGTGAGAGTTGCGGCCTGAGCCGAAAGCGGAGCAATCAGGACCCCACCCAGTGCGAGGGCGGTGGCGGCGAGGATCGCTCCGAGGGTGCGAGCGGGGCGGCGTGCGATTGCGGTCACTGGGGGCCTCCGGGCAAGGTGAAAAAATGTCGAGGTGCTGCGGGGAGGTTAGCAGATGGGAGCCCGCGGGTGGTGCGCAGTATCGGCTCACGGTCGAGATGGCGGATGCGGCGGCGGGGTTTGTTGCTGTCGCCGGTTGAGTAGGCCCACGGCCGTATCGAAACCCGCGGCACTCCGGTTTCGATGCGCGGCCCGCTGCTGCTCAACCAGCGAGCGCTAGG
>Ga0209512_1003616_pt1 | contig 14405 bp, 6 predicted proteins | sample frozenSSSSmetaG_FD_184142 | JGI IMG/M metagenome (GOLD analysis project Ga0209512, IMG submission 184142) | Glacier valley bacterial and archeal communities from Borup Fiord, Nunavut, Canada, to study Microbial Dark Matter (Phase II) -... | ecosystem: Environmental > Aquatic > Freshwater > Ice >... | reverse complement strand
AATCAGTCAATTGTAGTAATAAAAAAGAAGTAGTTTTTTGATTGTTGATTGTTGAAGGTTAATTGTTGAAGGTTGAGGTAGACCAATACAAATGTTTATTTGAAATTCGAAGCCTGGTGATATTCAACCCCTTCGGGCAATGTTATTAAGTTAAGGATTTTATGTTCCGTTAGGAACAATATATGGGTAGAAAGTATATGTCAATTGGTGGGGCGTTCCGTAGGAACGCTATATGCAATCAATCCACATAACGTTCCTACGGAACGTGAATGAATGATGACCGGCTCAATAGCTACCTACTTATTGTCCCGATGGGGCAAGGCTACGGCGTTAACTTAATGACATTGCCCTTCGGGGTTGATATTGGTGCAATTGTTTTCCATGGGTTGCCACCCACGGCTACTCAAATTCAACCCCAGTCGGGGTTGGTAGATAGTTGCAATAAATGCATTCAAAGCCCTGAAAGTGCGTCATACACCAGCACAGGGCAACGCCCTGTGACACGATAAAAATTCAATCATTAAGCCCTGAAAGGGCGTTATAGCCAGGCATAGCGAACCGCCCTAAACAAACCTTATAAAAAAAGTCCAAAAAGATCCGTCATACCCAACAATAGAAAACGTCCAATGAATGAACACAATAAAACGGCCCTGTTTTCAATTATTTTAATGAACCGGCGGGTTATATTTCAACCGACATGTCTGAATTAAAATTATCGAAACCTATCGTCATAAACATAATCGCCTCAAATTATACCTGCACATTATCTGGTGGTAACAACTTCTGAAAATATATAAAAAACATTTCTACCAACCCGATGGTTTACCAGCAAAAGATCGTCTTATAAATATTCAATCAATTGCCGTCAATCAAAAGGAAACTTTTAAAACTTGATGAACGGCTGCTGAACTGATAGTCCCGATATTACCTTTACCAGCATTCGAAACGTTGATTCGTCCTGCTAAATACAGCCGCAACAACGGTTCAACCCTAAAACCGGTTAATGAAAAAATTTATATACTTTATTTTTCTACTCATGCCCTGTTTTGCAATGCAGGCAAAAGCTCAATCAAAAATAGCCGGATCCATCAAAGGGATTGTAATTGATTCAATCAATCAACTTCCGTTGAGTGGCGCAACCATCACCTTGTTAAATAAAGAAGATTCCAGCGGTGCAGGTTTTGCAGTGTCGGGCAAAGAGGGAGTGTTTGAATTAAAGAATATTGTATCCGGGAGCTACCTGGTAGGTATAAGTTTTACTGGCTACCGGGAAATTGTAAAAAATATTGACATCAACACCCGTAAGTTCAACCATGATTTTGGTAATGTTTACATGGAATCCGACACAGGGATGCTCGCAGGCGTAGTAGTGATGTCAGCTCCCATCCTAATAAAAAAGGACACTGTAGAATTCAGGGCCGGCGCCTTTCCCACCAAACCCAATGCAACGGTAGAAGACCTGATGAAAAAACTGCCTGGTGTGGAAGTGGATAAGGAAGGCAATGTGACTGCACAGGGTGAACCCATCACAAAAATTTATGTAGATGGCAAAGAGTTTTTTAGCAATGATCCCAAGCTGGCACTGAAAAACCTTACAGCCGAACTGGTAGAAAGCATCCAGGTATTTGACGATATGAGCGACCAGGCTAAGTTTAGCAAAATAGACGATGGCAGCAAACAGCGCACCATCAATATCAAATTAAAAAAGGACCGGCGCAAGGGATACTTTGGCAGAGTTGTAGCCGGTGCAGGCAGCAGCGATCGTTATACCGGTAATATGTCGGTTAATTCATTTAACTATAAAAGGCAATTGTCGGCGCTGGGCGGATTGAACAATGTAAACCGGTTGGGTTTTGCATCGGGTGATATGATCAGCAATATGGGCGGAATGGGAGGCATTGGTGGCGGCGGAAATCGTTCGGGTGGTAACAATGGAAACCGGGGCGGTGCCATCGTAAACAATGGCTTTGATGCGGCTCCCAACGGCAATACAGAATCCTGGAATGTGGGCGTTAATTACCGGGACATGTGGAGCCCAAAGGTGGAAGTGAGTGGTAATTATTTTGCCAACAGCACCAATACTTATTTAAAAAGTAACAGCTACCGGCAAAATTTTTTCAGCAACGATTCAGTTGCCAATACTACGGAGGACTCCTACAGCAAAAACAGCAGCATCAATCATCGTTTTAATACCCGGATAGAGTATAAGATCGACAGCATGAATTCCATCCTGCTAACGCCCACTTTTAGCCTGCAGCATTCCACTGCCGAAAGTTATGATTCGGTGATGACAAGAGCGTTGGGATCGGTATCTGATTTTAAAGCCATCGGTGGCAACAACAAACGCACCAATACAAGAGATGGCTGGAGCTTGGGCAACAATTTATTATTCCGCCATCGGTTTAAAAAGCCGGGCCGCACATTTACCATCGGGTGGAATACAACCGTGAGTGAAAGTGAAAGCGAGGGCATGAATGTATCGCCCTACACTTTTTACAATAAAGATGGCAGCATACGCCGTGTACAAAACCGGCAGCAGCAAAACGGCCAATCCACCACTGCTTTCAATAATACCATCAGTACTTCCATTACAGAAATGATTGGGAAAGATAAAATACTAGAACTGAATTATGCATACAGCAATAACCAAAATGAATCTGACCGGGTTACTTATGATTACAGTTCTGTGTCTGGTAAATTCGACAGTATCAATAAGCCCCTCACCAATTATTTCGAAAATGGATTTGTATCAAGTCGCATTGGTACCAGCTTTCGCCTTAAAAAGGAAAAGTATGATTTTCAATTGGGCGGTGCAGTACAAATTGCTTCGCTCGACAATATGAGTCATCGGGCGCTTACCGGTCTGGATAGTATGATGAAACAGCGCTATACCAATTTCTTTCCTTCCGCAAGTTTCAATTATAATTTAGGAGCTAAAAAAAGTGTGCGGTTCAACTACCGGGGAAGCACCCGTGCTCCATCCATCACCCAGTTGCAGGATGTATTGAATGTAAGCAATCAGCTTAACTACCGCATTGGTAATCCCAATCTGCAACAGGAGTTTACCAACAACCTGGGTTTTAGTTACAACACCATGAACCTCACTAATTTCTTATATTTCAATACCAATATCAACGCCGGTATTATCAGCAACAAAATCGTTAATAGCATCGATTCATTTAGCAATGCCATTCTGCTTACAAAACCGGTGAACGTGGACGGTGGTTACAATGTAGCTTTTTCAGGAACCCTTGGTATCCCTTTGAAAAAAGTTACCTCCGGCAAACGCATCCGATGAATATTAATTTAACGACTTCGCTGCGGTATAGCCGGGATGCAGGTGTATTATACAAACAAACCAATTTCAATTATACCAAAATGGCCAACCAGCGATTCAATTTCAATTACAATAAAAAAGACAGGATCGACATTGGTGCCAGTGCCAACTTTACCTATAACGAAGCTACTTATACAATCAACCAGCAATTGAGCAACCGCTATTTTTCAAACAGTTATTCGCTGGACATTACCTACACCATCTTAAAGCGGGTTAACCTCTCCAGCGATTTCGATTATTTCATGAATACCGGTCGTAGTGACGGGTTCAATCAAAGTATTCCTTTGTGGAATGCAAGTGCAGCCTGGTTGTTGTTTAAAAAGAAAAACGGTGAGTTTCGCATGAGCGTCTACGATATCCTGAATCAGAATAAAAGTATCAACCGCTACATTGGCGAAAACTACATCGAAGACAATTATACCGAAGTATTGAAGCGTTTCTTTATGATCAGCTTTATGTATAACCTCAATAAGTTTGGAGGTAAAGCACCGCAGGGTGGAGGAGGCAGACCGCAGCAGGGCAGGCGGCAGGTAATGGGTAGTTAATTCGTGAAGGGGGTCAATGGTCAATGGTCAATAGGGAATGTTGCTCGTTCATCATTCCATTTAGTTTATATAAATAGCGTTTCCCATCGTAACATTCTATGAGCTTTTACGGCCTCGAATAAAAAGTGCTAGAAATTTTCAGCATAAGCCGTTAAGAAATCAAGGCTGTTTGAGCCGGGCATAAGTTTTAAATCATTGAACTACTGGCGGCGTCCCGAAAGCTTTCGGGATCCTTGATTTTATCCGCCGCGGCGGATTGATTTTTTTTGTTTCTTTTTTTTATCAAGAAAAAAGAACGCAGAGACTTACAATTATCAAAAACCTCTTATCCAAAGCTGGTTGAAAAACTCATAATAGTCGTCTGTTCACTTTCTCTCTTTTCGTGTTGAAGAGTCGCCTCCACAGCCGGCGGGGCTGCGTAACTGGAACGCTGCTGCTTTTCTTCTTTCAACATTTCGACTTCGCTCAATGCAATGCTCTGCATTTTTTTGAATACCGACTTCGTCGGTACCGAACCAAAAGAGGCAGCTTATCCAGTTACTGGTTTAAATTCAAAACATAACTCTTATGGTTCAATGTTTAACACCTTCTCATTAAATGCAATGCAAACTTCAACCAGTTTAGGTAAACGACATTGCTTCACCATTGACCATTGACCATTCACCTCCTTCACAATGGGAACGATTGCGTAGAAAACTATTTTTTCCGGCTTATAATTCAGAAAAAACGCAGTAGCATTGTGGCCTGAACAATGCTTGTTTTGATACGCCTGCTATCCCGATCATTGAGATCTCTTTTTGGAAAAACAGCCTATTGAATATCACAATCAATCAACCGAAGAAAGATGAATTCAATTGTTAAAATAATACCGCTTGTAATTTCTTGTATGCTGCCATATGGCTATTTAAAAGCCCAGGTAAACAATGTATCCAAAGCGTGGGTAGCCGATAATGGCAACGGCACTTATAAAAATCCCATACTGCATGCTGATTACAGCGATCCGGATGTGATCCGTGTGGGTGATGATTATTTCATGGTGTCTTCTTCATTTGAAGATATTCCTGGCTTAACAATCCTTACATCCAAAGACCTGGTAAACTGGAAAATTTTAACCCATGCATTAAAGCGGCAGCCACCTTTTGATCATTTTTCAAAAACCCAACATGGTAATGGTGTTTGGGCTCCGTCCATCCGCTACCACAAGGGGGAATTTTATATTTATTATCCCGATCCCGATTTTGGCATTTACCTGGTGAAGTCAAAAAACGCAGCAAGTCCATGGACTGAGCCGATACTGGTAGAGCCGGGCAAAGGCCTGATTGATCCCTGCCCATTGTGGGATGAAGATGGTAAAACCTACCTGGTGCATGCCTATGCCGGCAGTCGTGCAGGCATTAAAACAGTACTTGTAATTAAACAGATGAATGCGGCAGGTACAACGGTGCTGGATGCCGGTAAACTGGTGTACGACGGGCATGAGACAGATCCTACTTTGGAGGGACCAAAGCTGTATAAACGCAATGGATGGTACTATATTTTTGCACCCGCAGGTGGAGTGCCAACCGGCTGGCAACTGGTACTTCGTTCAAAAAATATTTATGGCCCTTATGAAAGAAAAGTGGTAATGGACCAGGGCACTACCAATATCAATGGGCCACACCAGGGCGGCTGGGTTACTACACAAACCGGCGAGGATTGGTTCCTTCATTTTCAGGACAAGGAAGCCTACGGAAGAGTGGTGCATTTAAATCCTTTGAAATGGGTAAACGACTGGCCGGTGATTGGCGTCGACAAGGATGGCGATGGCAAAGGCGAACCGGTCACCATTTTTAAAAAGCCGAATGTGGGCAAAACATATCCGATACAAACGCCAGCCGATAGTGATGAATTCAATAGTAACGAATTAGGATTGCAATGGCAATGGATGGCAAATCCCAAACCCACCTGGATGTTTACCAACCCTGCTAAAGGCACACTGCGACTCTTTTCTGACAGAATTGATAGTGTGGCGAACTTATGGTTTGCCCCGAATGTGTTGCAGCAAAAATTTACTGCCGAAGCATTTACGGTTACGACCAAACTCACCTTCAGACCAAATCAAAAGCTGGAAAATGAGAAAACCGGGCTGGCAATTATGGGACTTAGCTATGCCAATATTGCATTGAAAAATAAGAAAGACGGACTCTATTTAGTACATAGCCTTTGTAAAGATGCAGATAAAGGCAAGCCCGAAATTGAAACCGAAATATTAAAAGCGCCTTCTTCAACCGTTTACCTCAGGGTAAAAGTACAAGCGGGAGCTAAGTGTTCATTTAGCTATAGTTTTGATGGTAAAATCTTTACAAATGCAGGGGATGTTTTTACTGCGGAAGTAGGTAAATGGATTGGTGCAAAGTTTGGTATTTTCTGCACCCGTCAATCGCAGATCAATGACTCAGGTTTTGCAGATTATGATTGGTTAAGAGTGGATGCCAATTAATTCTAATGCATACCTTTTTTTGTGTAAAGTGCATTTTTTGAGACAGTATTTCAAAACGCCTGGTAATGCTCTCCTTAGAAAATCTTGTTACCCCTGGGATTTGGTAGCAAATGATTCCTATTTTCAGGATATCTCTTAAGCCGTTGTTTTTTTGCCATTCATTTCGGCAATTCAACTGAGGTGTATAGTTAATGATAACCTTACTGTGAGCCGTTCCGCCAATTTTATTGCCTTTGTCGTCAAAATTGAACTCCACAGTTTTTGTTAAGAATCTATCTGTCTTTAGGTACATTAAACGTCATAAATAGCTATGATGAAGGTTGATTCTGTATCGAAATTTATTTCAACTTCCCTTTAAAAAATTGGTATCGTTATCGGGAACGATTGCGTAAAAAAACAAACTTAATAGTAATTGGGGTAAGGGAAATAGGTATAATTTGGCCTTTGGTTAAGATCATTGTTAGTGCGTATTTTAAATAGCCCGCTGCTATTTTTCATCTGATTGTTATTGGATCACGATGGGCACTTTGAAATTTTAAAGTGCTTAAAACAAACCCGGCAGGTTGATTAAAGATCACATTCCTCGCAGGTCTTAACTATTAAAATAATTGCTAAAAAAAATTGCTTGTTTATGAAACAAAAATTTAGCCTCTCCCTGATTTTAGTATTTTGTTCCTTCATCTTATGGGCCCAGGGTCGAAAGGTAACCGGAACAGTTACAAAAGATGGTACTTCAGAGGCATTGTCCAGTGTTACAGTTTCTTTAAAAGGTAGCACCACTTCCACCGCTACCAATAGCCTGGGGCAATTCACCATCACCGTTCCGGCAAATAATTCAGTGCTGATATTTTCGAGTGTTGGTTACCGGTCGTCTTCAGTAGCCGTTGGTGCCAAAACAACGCTGGATATTACCTTGTCGCAGGAATCATCCACATTAAACGATGTGGTGGTAATTGGATACGGAACTGCCCGTAAAAAAGACCTTACCGGGGCAACCGCTTCCATGGCTGCAGGTACGCTTGAAAAGATACCGTTGTCCAGTGCTGCCGAAGCCATGACGGGGCGGCTGGCAGGCGTTTCCGTTACTACAACTGATGGCGCCCCCGGTGCTGAAATTGTAATTCGTGTGCGTGGTGGCGGTTCAGTTACCCAGGACAATTCTCCCTTATATATCGTGGATGGTTTTCCGTTGGGAAGTATCAACGATATTGCACCTTCCGACATCGCCAGTATTGATATCCTGAAAGATGCATCTTCCACAGCCATCTATGGTGCCCGTGGTGCCAACGGCGTTGTGATCATCACTACCAAAAGTGCCAAGGGCGGTAAAACAACCATCTCTCTAAACAGTTTTGCTCAGAACCGTTCACTGCCCAAAAAACTGGAGGTGCTGTCGCCCTACGAATTTGTATTGTCACAGTATGAATATGCCAGGATCAGGAGCCAGGCCGAAGTAGATAATTTCTCCAAATATTTTGGTGTGTATGATGATCTTGAATTGTACAAAAGTCAAAAAGGAACCGATTGGCAAAAAGAATTATTTGGCAACAATGGCGGATCGCAGCAGCATAATTTTAGCATTACAAGTGGTACAGATAAATCAAAAATGAGTTTTAGTTTGAGTAACAACCAGGACCAGGGAATTCAACCGGGATCTGGTTACGAACGTACTTATATGAACTTTAAACTGAACCAGGAATTATATAAGAATCTGAAATTTGATCTTACATCGAGGTACACCAATACAGATGTATTAGGTGCCGGTACTTCCGGTGGATCAAGTGTAAGAATCGGAGATGGAATTACTACCCGTCCTGTAAATGGCATTGCTGACCAAATTGAATTTGATCCCTTAAACGCAGGTGCCACTTCAGATGAATATGAGCAGTTTATTAAGAGCCTTGTAAGTCCGACAGAACTTACCAAACAGGATTATAGAAAGGTACTTACCAAAGCATTCAACATGAATGCGGCTGTTTCATGGTCCATCAATAAGAGCCTGGTTTATCGGTCTGAATTCGGATTGGATTTAAGCTGGGCTAACAACAGGCGTTACTATGGTCCCTTAACCGGCGAATCCAGAACGAATGGTAACAGTCTTCCGCTGGGTGAAATAAGAAACAGCAGCAGCCAGCGTTACCGGTGGGCAAATACATTGACTTATGTTTTGAAAACCGGCGAACATGATTTGAATTTAATGGGTGGACAGGAAGTAATCAGTGGAAAGCTGGCCAATGACTATACCCGTTCAGAAAATTTTGATGCCAACCTGCCGCCGGAAAAAATGTTTGGTAATATGGCCCTTGGTATACTGGATCGTTTCGAAACCTATGAAGGTCCTGCAGATAACTTGGCTTCCTTCTTTGGCCGTGCCAACTACCAGTTTAAAGAAAAATATTTATTGACCCTAACCGCCCGTTATGATGGATCATTGAAGTTTGCACCGGGTAAACAATGGGGACTTTTTCCGGCAGCAGCCGTTGCCTGGAGGGTATCGCAGGAAGACTTTATGAAGGACATCGATGTGATATCTGATTTTAAACTGCGGTTTAGTTATGGCGCTTCCGGCAACAACAGGATTGGCAACGATCAGTTTAGAAGAACGTTTAGCATCCAGACAAACAGACCCATTGGTTTTGGTGATGTAAACCAGGCTTACTGGGGAGCAGCATCCAGCATTTTAGTGAATCCGGATCTTAAATGGGAAACAACCGTTACAAGAAATTTGGGTCTTGATTTTGGGTTATGGAGAAATCGTTTATCGGGAACTGTTGATGTTTATTATAACACCACCAAAGATTTGCTGGTACAATCTGCCATCCCTTCTTACCTGGGTTACAGTTCTCAAATGCGCAATATTGGCCAAACATCCAACAAGGGGGTTGAATTGTCTTTAAATGCAAGCATCGTTAGTAAAAAAGATTTCCAGCTTTCAGCAAATTTCAATATCGGGTTTAACCGTTCAAGAATTGATGCATTGGATGGCGTGAACGAGCAGCCATTCAATTCTAACTGGGCAGGTACAGATTTGAAATCACAGGATGACTACAAACTGATCGTTGGCCGCACCGTTGGTTTAATGTATGGTTATGTTACAGATGGTTTTTATACAGTAGATGATTTTGATGCCAACGCTACAACGTATGCGCCATTGAAATATGTGCTCAACAAAGGAGTAGCAGATATTCAAAGTTTTATGGGCGGTATTGCCCTAAGACCGGGTTTACTAAAATTGAAAGACCTGAACGGAGACGGCATCATCACTGCTGATGACCGCCAGATCATTGGTACTGCACAGCCAAAGTTTCAGGGTGGTTTTGGATTGAATACGACTTATAAAGGTTTTGACTTCTCTGCCTTTTTCAATTTTGTATCTGGCAATGATATTTATAATACAGGTCGTGTTTCCTTCGATATGAATTACAGAACTACCTACGGAAATATGCTGGATAGAATGAATTCTTCTAATCGTTTTAAATACATAGATGAAAGTGGTGCACTGGTAACCAACCTGGAGCAATTGCGCACCCTCAACGCCAATGCAAATATCTGGACGCCGTTCTCCATGGGCAACGCTTCACCGGTATTTCATTCAGATGCAGTTGAAGACGGATCATTCCTGCGGTTGAACAATCTTACACTGGGATACTCTTTACCAAAGCTGTTGATTTCAAAAGTAAGAATGACCAGGCTGAGAGTATATGCTACCGTGTTCAATGCATTTTTGTGGACCAAGTACACCGGTTACGATCCTGAAGTAAGTGCAACACGAAATAGTAGTTACACAGCACTAACACCCGGGGTTGATTATTCTGCGTATCCAAAGAGCCGCACATTTACTGCCGGTATCAATGTTACGTTCTAAAAACTATATGAAGCCTTCACATAAAAGAGATTAAAATGAAACGAATAATAATATTAAGTCTAACGATCATCACATTGGTTTCTGTTTCCTGTAAGAAAATATTGGAACCGGAAACGCCTTCCGCATTTACGGAGGATTATATTTTCAGTAATGAAACAGATGCCAAAAAAGCCGTGAACGGTGTTTACGCTTTATTCAACGGAGATCCCTACACATCCCGGGTATCTACCAATTTTGCAGGCAACACTGATGTGGAAGCTGGGGGCGTTGCAGCATCGCCGGATAATAACCGCAGGGATATCTGGTCGTTTGAAGCCACTCCCACCAATCCTGATTTACTAACGGTTTGGAATACTGCCTACAATGCCATCAACCGTGCCAATGAGTGCATCGATGGTATTAAAGCCAGCCCGATTGCCAATACACCGGCTATGAAACAACTCTCAGGTGAGTGCAAAGTATTGCGTGCTATCTGGTACCAGATTTTATTCAACCATTGGGGCGATGTTCCTTTTAAAATAACGCCTACAAAAGCAGGCGACGATTTCTATCTTCCTAAAACAGGAAGGGATTCAATTATGACTTTTTTGATTGATGATCTGATAGCCGCCGAAGCTGATATGCAGTGGGCTGTTAACCTTGATTTTGGAGTAGAGCGCATCAACCGTGAGTTTACCATGGGGATGATTGCCCGCCTTTCGTTATTCAGGGGCGGCTACTGGTTGTATCCGGATTTGACGATGAAGCGGAAGGACGATTACCTGAAGTATTATACCATTGCAAATTCCTATTGTAAAAAACTGGTAGATTCAAAGCCGCACAATCTAACTCCATTTGCACAGCTTTTTGAGAATATCAACAAGTCTGTAAAAAACAGCAATGAAGATGTGCTTTTTGAAGTAGCCTTTGCACCGGGCGCCGGTGATGTGGGTTGGAACATTGGTATTGGTGTATCAGCGGGTACACATAATTTCGGTTCCACATCAATTGCGATGGTTTTTGCACCAAATTATTATCATTCTTTTGATACAACTGATTTGAGGTTGCCGGTTACCTGCTCCATTATTTCCTATGATGCCAACCTGCTGCAACAGCCTGTTGCTGTTACGGCTATCTCGATGGGTAAATGGAACCGTTTGTTAAGGAACGGAAACCTGGGCGCATCCACCTCGAAAGGAACTGGTGTAAACTGGCCTTTAATGCGCTATTCAGATGTGCTGCTGATGTTGGCGGAAACGGAAAATGAATTGAATGGTCCGAATGCAGTAGCAAAGGATGCGTTGAGAAAAGTTCGCCAGCGTGCATTTGCTTCTACACAGTGGGACACCAAAGTTGAAAATTATATTAGCACCGTTTCAGGCGGTAAGATTGATTTCTTTAACGCAATTGTAAATGAAAGGGCCTGGGAATTTGGCGGAGAATTCATCCGCAAATATGATCTGGCCCGCTGGAATATTTATGGTAAAAAAGTAGCGGAAAGCATCAACACCTTCAATGCAATGGGACAGGATGCAATTGCAGGAGTGGGTACCTATTCAACCCTGCCCGACTATTTGTACTACAAAAGAGTGGGCAGTAACCTGGAATTTTTAAGCAAATTTAGTAAGCCCGCTGTACCACCATTGGTTGATCCGTTGTTGGGATACACAAGGGTAAGCTGGACACGTTCTTTATGGAACACCACCACCAATTCAGCCGCAGATTACACTCTTAGACAATACCGGGGATATAAAGATGCAACCGGAGTGGCACCAGTAAAATACATTTTGCCGATTCACAATTCGATTATTACGAGCAGCCTCGGGGTATTGAAAAATGACTATGGTTATTAATTTAAAATTCGTTCATCGTAACAATAAGCTATATGAATATCAAAAATTTAATGCTCGCCATATTCGCTGTTTCTTTGGCGCTGGCAGCTTGTAAAAAAGATGATGTGCTGGAACCTGCACGGTTGTTCAGACCCGTGCTGGCTGGTACACTGGTAGCAGATTCCAATGCTATATTGGCTGCATGGCAACCAATCAAAGCCGCTGTGTCTTACACCGTGCAATTAAGCCGGGATAGTTTTAAAACGATTGATCTCACGGCAAACGTAGTTGATACCAGCATCGTGTTAATAAAAAATTTGTTGTGGAATCAACTGTACCAGGTGCAGGTAAAAGCGATTGCACAGGACACCGTTTTTAATTCCCGCTATTCTTTGCTGGGAGGTATCAAAACACCCAAGTTTCCAAGCATCCTAAAGTCGCCCGGTGCTGGCGATGTTGATGTAACCGATGAGGCAATCCGGTTGACCTGGGTAAAAAGCGGTGATGCGGTAAGCTCCATCAAAGTGTTGTTAACAGATAGCACATTCGTGAAAGAAGTTTTGTTGACTGCAACAGATATTGCCAATCAATATAAAATTATCACAGGCTTAAAAGGAGGCACCACTTATATTGGTATGCTGTATAGTGGCAGCCGTTTAAGAGGGTATGATCTTTACACGACCCGTCAGCCACTTTCAGGAAAACTAATTGATTTAAGAACCATCACCGGACGACCATCCGTTTTGGCAGATACCATTCCTTTGATCGATCCCGGTAGTACCATCATTCTTAAAAGAGGCGAAAGCTATGATATTACTTCAGCAATAAGTTTGAGCAAAGCAGTAAAAATTATCGCTGGTTCTGATTTGTCAATTCCCGATCAGCCAATCATTATCATGCCCGCCAATTTTAATGCACTCGCAGGCATTACCATTGACTATATTGATTTTGAAGATGTATACCTGAAAGGAACAGACGCTACCGCTAAATATGTATTCAATATCAGCAATGCTTCTACCATCCGCAGGATCAGTTTTGAAAAAGTGAAAGCGGAATCATTCCGGGGAATATTAAGATTGCAGGCGGGTATTAACCTGACAGATTTTATGGTTAATAATTCCGTGATGTTCAACCTGGGTGGTTATGGTGTAATTACGGTTGACAATGTTGCCAGCAAATGCGATAATATTTCCATTAAAAACAGTACCATTTATAAAGCGGATAAAATAATTACCAGCAGGCAAAACTCTGTAACGGTAACAGTAGAAAACTGCACGATAAATGAGGCGCCACTTGCCAACAATTATCTGATAGATTTCAGTACTACCGGTACCAACAATGTCAGCAATGGTATCAATGTTAAAAATTGCATTTTCGGTATAGGCAGGCTTTCCGGCACCAATACAGCAGTCCGGGGCATAAGGGTCGGTGTGGGTTCTATAACTACAGATAAGAATTACAGTACATCGGATTATACAGTAACGGCTACTACGCCGTTGCCAATCCCTGATTTAATCCCTTATACCCGTTCGTCTACACAACTATGGGTAGATGCGGTAAATGGTAATTTCAAAATTGCAGATCTTAGTTTTCCGGGTGCATCAACTGTTGGTGATCCAAGATGGCGTTAACAGGTTACAGAGGTTAGTCAAGCTATGATATTAATTTGTTTGACATTGATCAGTTTCCAGGCAATGACCAAGTAGAACGGCTTGATAAAAAATGGTTATGGATTTCAATAATAAACAAGGTCAAAATTTATAAACATGCAAAGTGTAATTCGTCTTCTTTCAGGCGAATTATACTTTTTTTTATAGAGTCATCCTGATCAACAGATCAATGCAGGTTCCTTGTATCGGAATCCGGAAATATTAAATAGCTATGAAATACATTGTCCAATCAAAGTCTTTTTTTTTCTTTTTTAAAATGTCATTGCTTGCATTTACTTCAATGCTTTTTGCAGAATCGGTTTGCGCACAGGCAGACCAGGATGATCAAAAATACACCCAGGTAGATCCAAAGCCATTTGCCGATAACAGCAATCACTGGTATGGTATTTTTGATAAACACAACCTTGTGAATCCCCGGCCGGAAAGGCCCCGATACCAGCCCACCGAATTAGAAAATATTGCTGATAATATATTGTTGTTTCAAAAAGCCAATGGTGGCTGGCCAAAAAATTATGATGTATTTGCCGTGCTTACCGATGCACAAAAGGACACGGTACTGGCAGCAAAAAATATCCTGAATACGACTTTCGACAATGGCAGCACTTTCACCCATATCGCAGCTTTAGCCAATGTATACACAGCAACCAATATCCAAAAATATAAACTGGCAGCAGAGCGTGGACTGGAATACATAATGA
>Ga0209512_1003614_pt1 | contig 14410 bp, 16 predicted proteins | sample frozenSSSSmetaG_FD_184142 | JGI IMG/M metagenome (GOLD analysis project Ga0209512, IMG submission 184142) | Glacier valley bacterial and archeal communities from Borup Fiord, Nunavut, Canada, to study Microbial Dark Matter (Phase II) -... | ecosystem: Environmental > Aquatic > Freshwater > Ice >... | reverse complement strand
TCCGGGTGGCGATCAGCTCGGGGGTGGCGACAACGGCGCCGTCGCGCAGGATGTCGTGGATCGCGGCGCGGCATTCCTGGGAGGCGCGGGCGAGGTCGAGGTGGGGCTGGGTGGCGCTGGTGGCCGGCTGGTACGTCACCGAGATCGGACGGCAGCCTTGGCTGGTGTCGGGCGTGCTGACGGCCGCCGATGCCGCGTCCAGTGTGTCGGCGCCCAAGATCGCGTTGACGCTGTCGCTCTACCTCACGCTGTATGCGGCGCTGCTGGTGGCCTACATCTCGGTGGTTTTCTATCTGGCGCGGCATCAATCTGATCCTGATGCGCGCCCGGCGGTTAACGCAGGCCAAAAACCAGGAGTTGCCCGTGCTTGACCTGATTCCCGATCTAACCCAGGCCGCAGGCTGGATGCCAATTGCTTTTTTGGGCGTCATGGGGCTGGCGATGCTGGCCTATGTGGTGCTGGACGGCTACGACCTGGGCGTGGGTGTGCTGATGCGCCGCGCCAGCGACGACGACAAGGACACCATGATCGCCAGCATTGGGCCTTTTTGGGACGCCAATGAAACCTGGCTGGTGCTGGGCGTCGGCATCTTGCTCACGGTGTTCCCGATGGCGCATGGTGCGATTCTGGGGGCGCTGTATTTGCCGGTGGCGATGATGCTGATTGGTTTGACGCTGCGCGGCGTGGCCTTTGACTTTCGGGTCAAGGCGCGCGCCGCCCACAAGCCGCTGTGGAACCGGGCGTTTTACGCCGGCTCGCTGCTGGCCAGCTGGTCGCAGGGCTATATGCTGGGTGCGCTGGTCACCGGCTTTGCGTCCACTGGCTGGATCATGGCGTTCAATGCGGTGATCGGTCTGGCGCTGGTGGCCGCCTATTGCCTGCTGGGCGCGGGCTGGCTCATCATCAAGTCCGAAGGCGCGCTGCAACTGCAGGCGGTGCGCTGGGCCAGCGGCAGCCTGCTGCTCACCATGGCGGGCATTGCTGCCATCTCGGTGGCCACACCGCTGGTCAGTCAGAGCATTTTTGACAAGTGGTTCTCATTTCCCAACTTCGTGTTGCTGCTGCCGATTCCGGTCGCCACGGCCGTGCTGTTTGCCGTGATTTTCAGAAGCCTGCAGCGCCTGCCGGTGCGCTTGGCGCAGGGCAATGAATACGGCGTCTGGGTGCCGTTTGGTGCCACGGTGGGCGTGTTCGTGCTGGCGTTTTACGGCCTGGCCTACAGTCTGTTTCCGTGGCTGGTCATTGACAAGATAACGATCTGGCAAGCCGCCATTTCGCCGGCATCCATGGGCGTGATTCTGGCTGGCGCTGCGGTGGTGCTGCCCATGATCATCGGCTACACCGTGTTTGCCTACCGCGTGTTCTGGGGCAAGAGCACGGCATTAAAATATTAGGCCCCCACGCTTGTCGCTTCGCGTACTGCGCTGCCCCCCGGGGGGGCGCTGCGCCTGCGGCCCGGCGAAGCCGGTTCCGCGGCCCCTGCTGGGGAAGAGCGGCGCTGCCGTGATGAGTTGTCGTTTTTCTAATCCGAGCTCAGCCGCCGTGTTCCAGCGTGAAGCCGGCGTTGCGGTCTTGCCCGAGCAGCGCCACCATTTGCGGCAAGGCCGCTTGCAGGTCGGCTTTGAGCGTGTGCGGCGGGTTGATGATGAACATGCCGCTGGCGGGCAGGCCGGGGCGAATGACTTCGCCTTCGGTGTCGGTGGTCAGTTTGCTTGATTTGACCGTCAGGGTGGCATGGAGCCAGCTTCGGTGCGCCTTGACGGCCAGGGTCTTGAGCTTGCGCGGCAAATCATGTGCTTCCGGGCGCGGAATGATCGGGTACCAGACCACATACGTGCCGGTGGCAAAGCGCTTCACGGCGTCCGCCATGCAGCTTGAGACGCGCAGATAGTCGGTCTTGATTTCGTAACTCGGGTCGCACAGTACCATGGCGCGCCGAGCTGGCGGCGGCAAAAAGGTCTTGAGCGCCTCAAAGCCGTCTTCACGGGCGACCACCACTTGTCGGCCCACGCCGAGCTGCTCGATGTTGCCGGAAAGCGACTTGAAGTCGGTCGGGTGCAGCTCAAACAGCTTGAGCTTGTCGCGGCCGCTCAGGAACTGCTGCTCGATGAAGGGCGAACCCGGGTAAATTTTCAGATGCGCCGCTTCGCCGGTCTCGGCAAATTGCGGGTTCAGCCCGCGTAGCAGGTCCAGGTAGTCCTGCAAGGCGGGCGCCAAGGGTCCCATGGGGGTCGGAGTTGCTACTTTTTTGGTAGCTGCTGGCGCCCGTCCCTCTTGCTCTGGAGGTGTTTTTTGACCTGAAATGAGCTTGAAGATACCTTCCCGCGCTTCGCCGCTGGTTTCGGTGTAATCCCCATCGAGCCGGTACAGGCCGGCACCCGCATGGGTGTCGATCACGGTCAGTGCCGTGTCTTTCTGGGTCAGGTATTTCATCAACGCGATCAGCGTGGTGTGCTTGAGAACGTCGGCATGGTTGCCTGCGTGGAAGGCGTGGCGGTAAGAAAACATGGGCGTATCGTACCTTCTTGGGGCGGGGAGGCGACAGAAAATTGACGCAAGCAGCCGATATATTCATATAATCCAAGGCTCTGCAGCGCCGAGTGGTTCCGCGGCAGAGTTGACTGGCCAGCCGTTCAGGGCGTCACTTCGGTGGCGTTTCCTGAAGACTATCAGGCAAATTACTACCTAAGAGGTTCTCATCAGAGGAACGCCGACCGTAGAAAAGAACCCGACAAACCCTTTTTCTGAAAAGATAAAACTCATGAAAACCTTCAGCGCCAAATCCGCTGACGTGACGCACGAGTGGTTTGTGATTGACGCGACCGATATGGTCCTCGGACGAGTAGCCAGCGAAGTTGCTCTCCGTTTACGCGGCAAACACAAGGCCATTTATACGCCTCACGTCGACACCGGTGACTTCATCGTCATCATCAACGCAGCCCAGCTGCGCGTGACCGGTGCCAAATCGACCGACAAGATTTACTACCGTCACTCCGGTTATCCAGGCGGCATCACTGCCACCAATTTCCGTGACATGCAATCGAAGTTTCCAGGCCGCGCCCTGGAAAAAGCCATCAAGGGCATGCTGCCCAAGGGTCCGCTCGGTTACGCCATGATCAAGAAACTCAAGGTCTACGGTGGTGCAGAGCATCCGCATACCGCCCAACAGCCTAAAGTGCTGGAAATCTTAGGTACATCACGGGAGTCAGCCAAATGATCGGTGATTGGAACAACGGCACCGGCCGTCGCAAATCAAGCGTCGCCCGCGTGTTTCTGAAAAAAGGCACCGGCAAGATCACGGTCAACGACAAGGACATTCAGGTGTTCTTCGGTCGTCAGACCTCGATCATGATCTGCCGCCAGCCCCTGTTTCTGACGAACCACGTCGAGACGTTTGACATCATGGTCAACGTCCACGGCGGCGGCGAGTCCGGCCAGGCTGGTGCAGTGCGCCACGGCATTACCCGCGCCCTGATCGACTATGACGCAACGCTCAAGCCAGCGTTGAGCCAGGCCGGTTTTGTCACGCGTGACGCCCGCGAAGTCGAACGTAAAAAGGTCGGTTTCCGCTCAGCGCGCCGCCGCAAGCAGTTCAGCAAGCGTTAATCCGCTTCTTGTCCCGAAAAAAGCCGCCATGGTTTGTGCCTGGCGGCTTTTTTCATGGTTTTTCCGGTCCGGGCAGGCGCGGCTTCGAGGTGCATGACTTTGCGGGTCGCGGCGGCTGCGTGCACAATGCCCCTCCTGACCCGAAAAACTGCAGGACTCTTTTGAAATTTCGCCTGTTTCGCCGCCGCCTGACCATCAGTTCTCCGCGCATGGCCGTGCGCAGTTCATTTCCATGGCCCTTGCGCTGGATGGCGGGTGCGCTGGTGCTGGGGTTTTCCGCCGCCATTGCCCTGTGGGCTTTTGAAGTGGGCAAAGGTCTTGCGGGTCTGGACAGCCATGCCAAGGAAGAACTGGCGCAGCTGAGGCAAGAGGCCCTCGTCCTGCGTTCAGACCGCGACAAGGCGCAGTCAATTGCAAATACGGCGGACAGCCTGTTGACGGCCGAGAAGGCGCTGCAGGAGAAGATGATGGGTCAGATCAGGCAACTGGAGCTTGACAACCGCAGCCTGCGCGACGACCTCGGGTTTTTTGAAAAGCTCTTGCCCACAGGGCCTGCTGAAGTGGCCTCGATACGCGGCCTGCAGGCCGAAGTCCTGTCGGACACCCAGCTCAGGTGGCAGGTGCTGGTGATTCAACCGGTCAAAGGGGCCGCCAATTTCAATGGCAAGCTGGAGCTGACGCTGCAGGGCACGCAGGCTGGAAAGCCCTGGAGCATGAGTCTGCCCGGTGGTCCGCAGCTGCTCCAGTTCAAGCAGTACCGCCGCATGGAAGGCGTGCTCGACTTGCCCCCGCGCACCGTGGTAAAAACAGTGACTGCCAAAATCATGGACGGCACCAGCGTCCGTTCCGTTCAAACCTTCACGCTCTGATCCCCTCGGGCACACTGGAACCTGCATATGTTTGGCAAAAAAAAGCAACCTCCCATCAAAAGCCTGATTGCCCAGGGCAGCTGCATTGAGGGCAATCTGATCTTTACCGATGGTCTGCGGATTGATGGCGAGGTTCGTGGAAACATTCGCGCAAGCGAAGGCAGTCCCAGTATTTTGGTGATCAGCGAATCGGCCACCGTGACCGGCCTGGTTCAGGCTGACCATGTGGTCATCAATGGCCGCGTGGTCGGCCCCATCCACGCCACTGAATTGCTGGAACTTCAGCCGAAAGCGAAAATTGAAGGTGATGTGTCTTACAAGGCACTTGAAATGCACCAGGGCGCGGTCATCACGGGAAAGTTGCGCCCCATCGGGCTCCAGACGCTGGAAGAAAAGCCCGCGCTGAAGCTGGCTTCCAAAAATAGTTGAGTGCCTGGGTTTGCAGCAGCTAGCAGCAAAGCCTGCCGCTTAATACGCGTGGGCGTTATGGTTGATTGTTTTGCTGTAGTATTTATGCATTGAATATTGAATTACGGAGTACACCATGAGCGCAGTTGCCGAAAACATCCAGATCGAAATGCCATCCCCTTTTGTCTTTACCGACAGCGCCGCGTCCAAGGTGGCGGAGTTGATTGCCGAAGAAGGCAACCCGGACCTGAAGCTGCGCGTGTTTGTGCAGGGGGGTGGCTGCTCGGGTTTTCAGTATGGCTTTACCTTCGACGAAATCACCAACGAAGACGACACCACCATGACCAAAAATGGCGTGTCCTTGCTGATTGACGCCATGAGCTACCAGTACCTGGTGGGCGCGGAAATTGATTACAAGGACGACCTTGAAGGTGCGCAGTTCGTGATCAAGAACCCGAATGCCACCAGCACCTGCGGTTGCGGTTCCAGCTTTTCTGCCTGAACGTTCCGCTTCCCGCTAAAAAGCCGCATTTCATGCGGCTTTTTAGCTTTCTGGAAGGTCTTGAGCCCAAGCTTAAGCGGGGTACAGGGCGCCCAGCACGCGCGGACCGGCTGCACCCGTGACGCTGGGCAGGTTGCCGGCTTGCCTGGCCAGCATCTGGCGGGCCAGCCAGGCAAAAGCGGTGGCTTCAACCTGCAGCGGCGGCAAACCATGCTGGTCTGAGGTGCTGACGCGCAGAAAAGACAGGCCCGCCTGCAGGCGCTGCAGCAGGTAGTGGTTGAACGCACCACCGCCACACACGATCAGTTCTTTGCTCTCTTTTCCGTAGCTGATGACGCCCGCTGCACAAGCGCAGGCAGTGAATTCGGTCAATGTATTCTGAATATCCTCGGGGCGTTCTGCCGCGAAGGGCGCCAGTTTTTCGGCCAGCCATGCCAGGCTGAAAAGATCCCGGCCCGTGCTTTTGGGGAGGGGCTGGGAAAAGTAGGGCTCATTGAGCAGACTCGCCAGCAGCGCCGCAATCGGCTGGCCGCTGGCCGCCCAGGCGCCGCCTGCGTCAAAGGCGTGGCCGGTGTGTTGCTGGCACCAGGCATCCATCAGCGCATTGCCAGGCCCGCAGTCAAAACCCAGCACGGTGGACGCGTGGTCATGGGGTAGTACGCTGAGGTTGGCGATGCCGCCCAGGTTCAACACCGTCACCGTGGCATCCGCACGGCCAAAGACGCGCTGGTGAAACGCCGGGACCAGCGGCGCGCCCTGGCCGCCCGCAGCCACATCACGGCTGCGAAAATCGGCCACTACGTCCAGTCCCGTGAGTTCGGCCAGCAGGGCCGGGTTGTTCAGCTGGAGCGTGTAGCCCACGCCTGCAGCATCTTGGGAGGTTCTTGGGGGCTGGTGCCTGACGGTCTGCCCATGCGCACCCACCGCCTGGATCTGTGCCGGGGATATGCCCTGTGCGGCGGCTTGGTCTACCAGCGTTTTGACCACCTGGGCATACACCGCCGCAAGCTGGTTGGCCGCCAGCGCGGCGCGGTGCAGTTCGTTGTGCGCGGGCGTATTGAGGGCCAGCAACTCGGCCCGGAAGGGGGCCGAAAAAGGCTCGGTGGCCGTGGCTACGACCTTCAGTTGGGGGTTTGAGAAATCCACCAGCACCCCGTCGGCGCCATCGAGTGAGGTGCCTGACATCAGGCCAATGGTGTAGTTCAGCATGCGGCTATTTTGCCGCAGCGCTGCCGCTGGTCTTATTCAGCCCGGGTCTGGGTCATGCTGGCCGCGGCCAGAAGCTGACTTTTGGCGCCGGCGGCAATCTGCTTGAACAGCGGAAGGTCGGCTTTGGCAAGCGTGACGGTATCGCTTTGCTTGGCAATCGTCATCGGGTCCTGCTGCGCGCCGTTGACGCGGAACTCAAAATGCAGATGCGGGCCGGTGGCCCAGCCGGTCATGCCGACGAGGCCGACGGTCTGGCCCTGACTCACGCTCTGGCCGCGCTGCACATTGATTTTGCTCAGGTGCGCATACACCGTTTCGTGGTTGTTGCGGTGCTTGATGAAGATCACATTGCCGAAACCATTTTGTACCCCGGCAAACGTCACCACGCCATCGCCCACGGTACGCGCAGGTGTGCCGGTGGGGGCAGCATAGTCGGTGCCCAGGTGGGCGCGCCACTTTTGCAGGATGGGGTGAAAGCGCATGGCAAAACCGCTGCTGATGCGCGAGAACTCGACCGGCGAGCTCAGGTAGGCGCGACGCAGGCTCTTGCCGTCCAGCGTGTAATAGCTGCCCTTGGCGGCGGCGACGCCTGCGGCGTCCTTACCCGGGGGCTGGAACCACATGGCCTCGTAGGTCTTGCCGGCGTTGACGAATTCGGTGGACAGCACGCGGCCGGTGCGCAGCGCTTCGCCATCTGCTTCCAGGGTTTCATACACCACGTTAAAGCGGTCGCCCTTGCGCAGGGAGCGGCGGAAATCGATGTCGCCCGAGAAGATTTCGGCGATCTGCACGGCCACGCCGTCGGGAATGCGGGCGTCGTCGGTGGCGGCAAACAGCGAGGTCTGGATGCTGCCGCTGGCCAGCTGGGCCGAGCGGGTGTAGGGCGCTGTTTCGATGCGTGAGCTGAAGCCGGTGGCGGTGCGTTCAATCACGAGGCGGTTGAACAGGTCTTCGCTGTCGGTGGGCCAGCGCATGCTGAGCTTGAGCAGCTGCTGGCTGTCGCTGGCTTCGACGGTCACGTTTTTACCCGGGCGACCCGCCAGGATTTCCTGCGCGTTGGGGTCGGTGCGCAAAAAAGCCGCTGCCGCCGCGTCGTCCAGGTTCAGGCGCTTGAGCAGTGTGTTGGCGGTGTCGCTGCTGCGCGTGCTTTCGGTGCGGAACAGGTTGAAGCTGAAGTCAGCAAGCGCATCCGTCTGCACCTGTGTGGGCAGGGGCTGCACCACTTCGACCACCTGGCGCACTGGCAGGTCGGCGGCATCGGGCGCCAGCGGTGCGACGCCAAACGCCGTCACACCCGTGCCCAGCAGCAGGGCCGCAAGGCTGGCGGTGACGCGTTTGGGGTGGCGGCGCAGGCTGTCGGCGACGCCGAGCAGGAGGAGGGAGGATGTATTCAGGACACGGGAGGAGATGGATGGGCGCAAAGCGGGTTCCAGCTAAAGTGCATCGGGCTGCGGTCACGCGCCGGACTGCTGTGTGAAAAAACGACAGACCCTGGTGACCTGTTCTTTGCGGGTCTGTGGTCATCGGGCTATAAAGGCTTGGCTTCCTGTCAGCAAGTTGCGCGCCAACTAGAATGGCCGGCTGCGGTAGGAAAGCATTAATTATATCTGTCGGACAACTTCCCGATATGAGAAAAACCCTTATGAATCAAGAGCTTGTTACAAATTTCCCCGTGACTGATCATGTAAAGATGGCCCTGGCCGTCTCGCTGCGCGGCTGCGAGGAATTGATCCCCCAGGATGAGTGGGTCAAGAAACTGGCCCGCAGCGAGGCCACCGGCGTGCCGCTGCGCATCAAATTGGGGCTGGACCCGACCGCGCCAGACATTCACATTGGCCACACCGTGGTGCTCAACAAGATGCGCCAGCTGCAGGATTTGGGCCACACGGTCATTTTCCTGATTGGCGACTTCACCACGCTGATTGGCGACCCTTCCGGGCGCAACAACACGCGCCCGGCCTTGAGCCCCGCGCAAATCAAGGCCAACGCCCAGACCTATTACCAGCAGGCCAGCATGGTGCTGGACCCGGAAAAAACCGAAATCCGTTACAACAGCGAGTGGTGCGATCCGCTCGGTGCGCGTGGCCTGATTCAGCTGGCGGCCAAATACAACGTGGCGCGCATGATGGAGCGCAATGACTTTCACGACCGCTTCAAGGCCGGAACGTCCATCAGCGTGCATGAGTTTTTGTACCCGCTGCTGCAGGGCTACGACTCGGTGGCCCTTCAATCCGACCTGGAGCTGGGCGGAACCGACCAGAAATTCAACCTGCTGATGGGCCGCCACCTGCAGGCCGAATACGGCCAGGAGCCGCAGTGCATTTTGACCATGCCGCTGCTCGAAGGCCTGGACGGCATCGAGAAGATGTCCAAGAGCAAGAACAACTACATCGGCATCTCCGAAGACGCCAACAGCATGTTTGCCAAGGTGCTGAGCATCTCGGACGTGCTGATGTGGAAGTGGTTCACGCTGCTGTCGTTCAGGAGCGAGGTCGACATTGCGGCCCTGAAAGCCGAAGTCGCCGCCGGCCGCAACCCGAAAGACGCCAAGGTGGCGCTGGCCAAGGAAATCACCGCGCGCTTTCATTCAGCCGCTGCAGCGGACGCCGCCGAACAGGATTTCATCAACCGCAGCAAGGGCGGCGTGCCCGACGAGATGGCTGACGTGGCCGTGTCGGGCGCACCGCTGGGCATTGGCGCGCTGCTCAAGGCCGCCGGCCTGGCGCCTTCGGGCAGCGAGGCCAGCCGGCTGATTGAGGGCGGCGGCGTGCGGGTCGATTCCTGCGTGGTCAGCGACAAGGCGCTGAAGCTGGGCGCTGGCGTTTATGTGGTGCAGGTCGGCAAACGCAAGTTTGCGCGCGTCACGCTGGCATAAGCCGCGTCTGAGCTGCCCATGAAAGCCGTGTTGCAGCGGGTAGCCGAGGCCCGCGTGGAAATTGCCAGCCAGACCGTGGGCCAGATCGGGCCGGGGCTGTTGGTGCTGCTGTGCGCCGAACGCGGCGACCGCGACGCCGAGGCCGACAAGCTGCTCGCCAAGCTCCTGAAGCTGCGGATTTTTTCGGACGACGCGGGCAAGATGAACCGCAGCGTGCAGGACCTGGACGGGCAGGGCGCTTGCGGCGGGCTGCTGATCGTGAGCCAGTTCACGCTGGCCGCCGACCTGTCGGGCGGCAACCGGCCCAGCTTCAAGGCCGCCGCGCCGCCCGACGAAGGGCGGCGGCTGTACGACTACTTCGTGGCCCGGGCGCGGGCGCTGCACCCGCTGGTAGCCACCGGCCAGTTTGCCGCCGACATGCAGGTGCACCTGGTCAACGACGGGCCGGTGACGATTCCGATGCAGGTCGCTCCCGGCGGCTGACGAACCTGGCAGGCGCTCAATTGCTATTATTTAAATAGCTATAGACGCCCGTCCCTATTGGGCTAGAGGCCTATTTAATGCTGAACCGCTCAGCGGTAGGGGTTGTCAATCCCCAAGCCGGCCAGAATTTTGATTTCCAGCGCTTCCATGGCTTCGGCGTCCTGCTCACTGGTTTCGTGGTCGTAGCCCTGGGCGTGCAGCGTGCCGTGCACCAGCAAATGCGCGTAATGGACCTGCAGGGTTTTTTGATTGTCCTGGGCTTCCTGTTCAACCACCGGCGCGCACAGCACCAGGTCGGCCGTGACGCAAGGCGCCTGCGTGTAGTCAAAGGTCAGCACGTTGGTCGCGTAGTCCTTGCCCCGGTAGTCGCGGTTCAGCGTCTGGCCTTCTTCGGCACCCACGATGCGCACGGTGATCTCGGCATCGCTTTGCAGCGCATGGCGAATCCAGCGGGCCACGCTGTGGCGCGGCAGCGCGGCACGGTGCAGGGCCGCGTCGGCCAGGTCGCCAAACTGCAGCGATAAACTTAGTTGATTAAGAGTCATTTCTGCTCCTTGCGCTTGTCTTGCGGGCTGGACTAGCTACTAAATCAGTAGCATCCTGGGCGTCGTCCCGGTTGCTCGGCGTTTTGTCATAGGCATCCACAATGCGCGCCACCAGCGGGTGCCGCACCACGTCGGCGCTGGTCAGCCGGGTAATCGCAATGCCCTGCACGCGCTTGAGGACGCGTTCGGCATCGATCAGCCCGCTGAGCTGCGTGCGCGGCAAGTCGACCTGGCTCACGTCGCCCGTCACCACCGCCTTGCTGCCAAAGCCGATGCGCGTCAAAAACATCTTCATCTGCTCGGGCGTGGTGTTTTGCGCCTCGTCCAGAATTACAAACGCATGGTTAAGCGTACGACCGCGCATGAAGGCCAGCGGCGCAATCTCGATCTGCTGGCGCTCAAAGGCCTTCTGCACCCGCTCAAAACCCATCAACTCGTGCAGCGCGTCATACAGGGGCCGCAAATACGGGTCCACCTTCTGGCTCAGGTCGCCCGGCAAAAAGCCCAGCCGCTCACCGGCTTCGACCGCCGGGCGCGTCAGCACGATGCGCTGCACCGTGCTGCGCTCCAGCGCATCGACCGCACAGGCCACCGCCAGGTAGGTCTTGCCGGTGCCCGCCGGGCCAATGCCAAAGGTGATGTCGTGGGTGGCGATGTTTTCGAGGTAGGTGGCCTGGTTGGCGGTGCGCGCCCGCAGGTCGGCTCGCCGGGTCGACAGCGCCATCGTGCCGTCGGGCGCGGTGCTCAGCGCCGTGTCGCCAGCCATCATGAGCTGCACGGTTTCGGGCTCAATCGGCCGCTGCGCCATTTCGTACAGCGCCTGCAGCACTTCGAGCGCCTGCTGGGCCCGCAGCTTGCTGCCGTCGATCTTGAACTGCTCGAAGCGGTGCGCTATCGTGACCTGCAGGCCGGCCTCGATGGTGCGGATGTGGGCGTCCATGGGACCGCACAGATTGGCCATGCGGGTGTTGTTGGGCGGCGTGAAGGTGTGGCGAAGAATCAAGGCGTGGTTTTTCCGTAAAGAGGGGAAGCCAGGGAAGATAACGCAATTGTCCGCCCAAACAAGGGCCGCCACCTGACTGCTAAGATTTGCCCATGATTGGACGACTCACGGGCCTGCTGGCCGAAAAAAATCCCCCGGAAATCCTGCTGGACTGCAACGGCGTGGGCTACGAGGTGCTGGTGCCCATGAGCACGTTTTACAACCTGCCGGGGCTGGGCGAAAAGATCAGCCTGCTGACCCATTTCATCGTCCGCGAAGACGCGCAAATCCTCTACGGCTTTGGCAACGCCGCCGAGCGCGCCGCGTTTCGCCAGCTCATCAAGATCTCCGGCGTCGGCCCGCGCACCGCCCTCAGCGTGCTGAGCGGCATGAGCGTGCAGGACCTGTCGCAGGCCGTGACGATGCAGGAAGCCGGCCGCATCCTGAAGGTGCCCGGCATCGGCAAGAAAACCGCCGAACGCCTGCTGCTGGAGCTCAAAGGCAAGCTCGGCGCCGACATCGGCCTGCCGCTCAGCGTCGCCGACGACGCGCAGTCCGACATCCTGCAGGCGCTGGTGGCGCTGGGCTACAGCGACCGCGACGCGGCGCTGGCGCTCAAGGCCCTGCCCAAGGATGTGGGCGTGAGCGACGGCATCAAGCTGGCGCTGAAGGCCCTCGCCAAATGAGCGCGGCGGCAAAGGTGGTAACGGTTCGGGGTTTGGCTCCAGACCGGCCAGGGCCGCGGAACCGGCTTTGCCGGGCCGCAGGCGCCGGGCTGCGAGACGCAGCCCTTCTGCATGCCGTCCAAGCCTGCCCTGCAGGCTTGGAGCCGCGGCATGCAGCCCCCTCGGGGGGCGGCAAAGGACACGAAGTGACAAGCGTGGGGGCCTTATGACCATCCAGACCGACGACTTCGACATGTCCGGGCTGCCGCCGGCCAAACGCGTGATGTCGGCCGCGCCGGCTTCGCCGCGCGAGGAAGCGATTGAGCGTGCCCTGCGGCCCAAGCTGTTTGACGACTACGTGGGCCAGACCAAGGCGCGCGAGCAGCTTGAAATCTTCATCGGTGCCGCCAAAAAGCGCAGTGAAGCATTGGACCATGTGCTGCTGTTCGGCCCGCCGGGCCTGGGTAAGACCACGCTGAGCCACATCATTGCGCACGAACTCGGTGTCAACATGCGGCAAACCTCGGGCCCGGTGCTGGAAAAGCCCAAGGACCTGGCGGCGTTGCTGACCAACCTCGAAAAGAACGACGTCCTGTTCATCGACGAAATCCACCGCCTGAGCCCGGTGGTCGAGGAAATCCTGTACCCGGCGCTGGAGGACTACCAGATCGACATCATGATCGGCGAAGGCCCGGCGGCGCGCTCCATCAAGCTGGACCTGCAGCCGTTCACGCTGGTCGGTGCCACGACGCGCGCGGGCATGCTGACCAATCCGCTGCGCGACCGCTTCGGCATCGTGGCCCGGCTGGAGTTCTACACGCCCGAGGAGCTGGCGCGCATCGTCAAGCGCAGCGCCGGCCTGCTCAATGCGCCCATGGACGAAGAGGGCGGGTTTGAAATCGCGCGCCGTTCGCGCGGCACGCCGCGCATTGCCAACCGGCTGCTGCGCCGGGTGCGCGACTATGCCGATGTCAAGGGCAGCGGCACCATCACGCTGGACATTGCGAACCGCGCGCTGGCCATGCTGGACGTCGATCCGCTGGGCTTTGACCTGATGGACCGCAAGTTCCTGGAAGCCATGATTTTGCGTTTCGACGGCGGTCCGGTCGGGCTGGACAACATCGCCGCGAGCATTGGCGAGGAGTCCGGCACGATCGAGGACATGATCGAGCCCTACCTGATCCAGCAGGGCTTTATCCAGCGCACGCCGCGCGGGCGCATTGCCACGCTGGCCGCTTACCGGCATCTGGGCGTGGCGCCGCCGCAGTCGGGCAACAGTTTGTTTGCCGAGTGAAGGACGCGATTTTTTGAAAATAGGCCTTTAGCGCACGCCTGGTATGCGCAAAAAGCTATTGAAAAAATAGCGAATTTTTTTGCGGCGCCTTCGCTTCTCTAGTCGCGGATTGATCTGGAAACACCATAAGCTGGACGAATCCGCGTTTTCTTCACGATCCCGGACGGCGCGAACAGGATGACGAATTCGGCATTCGCCGCCTCGCTCCTGAGCGGATTCCTGCGGTAAACCCAGACTTCGTAACCGCTGTCAAACCTGACCACGGTGCCCGGGCCCAGCGCTGCCATCACATCCTGCTGGCTGGATTGACCAATGACGACGGCCTCGCTCGCGGCTTGCATCGACAGGCCGGGGTCGCGAAATGGAGCGGTGGCGCCCCCGGCACCTGAAAAACCGAAAGGGCTCGCGCACCCGGCAAGCCACAGGCACGATGCCAGCACAGCGGCCTTGACAGTGCCCGTGCGGGAAACAGTAGACGGTTGAATGACGCGCTTCATTCGTCCTCCATGTATTCAAACTCCACCAGCGTGTCATCAGGCCAGCTGCGGTCGTCCAGCGGCAGAACGTAGGTGCGGTCCACCAGCACCTCGCAATCGCAATAGGGCAGTTCGTCCTTGAGCTTCGGATCGTCGCTGGCGGCCGCGTAGAGCATGTCGATGGACAGGATTTCGCGGCGCGGGCCGGCCACCAGTGTCACGCTGAACAGCGGCCGGTCGGCAAAGAACAGGTAGAGCGGCACCTGCCGGTCGCAATAGGCCGGCGTGTCCAGCAAGGCCTGCACCATTCGGCCGACGATGTTGCTGCGGTTGGAAATCAAGCCGGCCTCCATGCCCACCCGGCATTCCAGCCGAAGGTCTCCGAGGCGCCGGGTGCCGGGCGGCAGGCCGGGAGTTTTGATCTCGGTGCGCCAGGTCATGCTTTGAGCCCTGCGGTTGGGCGAGACCTGGGCATTTTCGTCATACGCTTTCTGA
>Ga0209512_1003608_pt1 | contig 14423 bp, 14 predicted proteins | sample frozenSSSSmetaG_FD_184142 | JGI IMG/M metagenome (GOLD analysis project Ga0209512, IMG submission 184142) | Glacier valley bacterial and archeal communities from Borup Fiord, Nunavut, Canada, to study Microbial Dark Matter (Phase II) -... | ecosystem: Environmental > Aquatic > Freshwater > Ice >... | reverse complement strand
CATGGCATTTTGTCGGAGGTCAAAGCGCAGACATTTTTCATAAGCTGGAAAGTATGCCTTTGAAACTGAAGGACGTTACCAGCCGAATTTTTCAAGGGATCAAAACAAGCGGTGATAACGTCTATATCGTCCAAGAAATTAAGCGCGAAGCAAAACGTATTCTTATTCACTCTCCCGCTACTGGGAAGCAATATTGGGTTGAACCAGATTTGTTTCATCCACTGGTAAAAGGTGGCGACAGTAAACCCTATCAATTGCAACCAAATGAACTCTTGATCCTTTTTCCCTATGCCAAGCAACAAAATAACAAGGCCAGCCTTATTTTTGAAGCGCAACTGAAAACTGCCTACCCCTTAACATGGGATTATTTGCTAGACAATAAATCTTTTCTTGAGAACCGTGAAAGCGGCAAAATGCTTGGCACAGGGTGGTATGGCTATGGGCGAATACAAGCGCTTGATGTCATGCCGCTACCTAAAATTTTCACGCCAGATATTGCTGAACGCTCATCATTTTCAATAGATCAAACAGGTGATTTATTTTTTACGGGCGGTACGGCAGGCGGCTACGGCATCTTAGTTTTGCCAGAATACTCACGCGAATACATTTTAGCACTCCTGAATAGTCGTGTATTGGAATGGTACGTCAGCAAAACTGCAACAACGATGCGCGGTGGATATTTCAGTTATGAATCACGATTTATAAGTAATCTTCCTATTCAACTCATTACTTTCACAACCCCCGCACCACGCCGCGCCGAACTCGCTGCCGAAGCGCGCACGCTCGCTGCGCAACCCGATCCCGCGCCGCTGCTGGCCTTCACGGCGGCGCGCCTCTCCGCTGGCGAAAGCGACGTGATTCACGATTTGCTGGCGGCGCTGGCCGAGCAGATGATCGACCTCAACAAACGCAAGCAAAGCGAAGTCAAGCGCTTCCTGACATGGTTGGAAAGCCAGTTGCAGATCAGGCCGGATAAGGACGGCGCGATCGGGATCGACAGCCTCAAAAAGAAGTCGTTCATCCGCGACTATTTAGGCGATTATCAGAAAGGCGCGCCCGCCCTGAGCTTCGATGATCCGGCGCACAAAATGACGCTGTGGTACGCGCTGATGGACAATCGCACGCGCGTTGCGGCCACGCTGCCCACGCTCAAACCGCTGCTGCGCGATGAATACGAAAAGTCACTGGCCGCGCTGCTGCCCATCAAAGCCGCGCTGAGCCGTACCGACGCGCTGATCGATCGCGTGGTGTACCAGTTGTACGGCCTGACCGATGAAGAAATCCGCCTGATCGAGTACCCCGGCCTGTCGGAAGCGGCGGGCAGTGCGCGTACCGAAGTGCTGCGCGAGCCGGACATTGCGCAGCAGCCCGATCCGATCGTGGCCGATAAGATCGTGGAAAAGATCGAGCCTGCCGCCGCGCAATATTTCGCGCGCGTGGACGAAAGCGGCATCGAGGCGCAGCTGCGCATCGAGATCACAAGTTGGGACACGCTGCCGCCGAACGTAAAGAAATACCTGCGCACGGGCGAAACACTGCTGATTCGCAACAATATCGAAGATTACAGCGGCGTCATGATCTATTACGCCAAGGCCGTCGAACTGCTGTTGATGGCGCGCTGGTTCGATCCGTTCAAGGCGGCGCACAGTGAGTCCGATGTGTTCAATGAGCAGGCATTCAAGCCGTACATGCGCGGCGAAAAGTCGCTGACGTTGGGCAATGTGCCGTTTCTGCTGTCCAGCAAAGAGCTTGCCTTCCGAGCTTTTCTGGCGCGCGCCTATCCGCCCGATCGGTACGCCGCGATCATCGACAGCAAAACGGGTTTCGCGTCGGTGCTGACGCCGGAGACGGTCGCTCGCTTTCGCAACGGTTCCGCGCACACCGACGATCAGGCCGAGCCGGATGCACAAGCGGCGCGTGCGTGGGCGCTGCGCGTGATCGGGTATGTGTGAAAACGAAGGTATTTGAATGCTTAGTGGAGGTATCTTTATGGCAAATTCAACACTAGATTATAACGAAACGCTCGCTTCAGTGTTACGCCTTGCTGCTATAGATCGGTTGAAACTGGCAGAAGCGCTGATCGGGTCGGTCAAAGGTGAATTGGTCGAGTCGCAAACGCCGAATGCGGCATCTTCAGAGCGCACCGGACATTGGGGTAAAGCGTTGGTCGCGTTGGTCGAAAGTCTTGATCTGAGCGCGTGGGATGCCCTCGATATACCGGATGTAGGCGCATGGGTACATGATCAGCGCAAAACATCGAAGGAGCACAGAACATGATAATCGAAATACGTGGACGAATTACTGAATTGGGCACATTAGAAGTCACGTTGCCAGCAGGGGTATCACCGGGCGACGTAACGGTTTGGATCGAGCCGTCGTCCTCAGATTCGGCATGGACAACAGAAGAATTGCAGCAAATTCAGGACGCAGCGCCCAAAACGTTTCAGCAGTTAGCACAGTGGTTAGCGACTGCGCCGCCAACAGAACCCTGGGGCGGCCTGCGCGACGATCAAGACGTGGGCGAGTATATTCACAATATGCGCCACGCATCGACTGCATGGCCTGATGCTTCAGAATACTCAGCAGAATGATTCAAGGCGTCATAGATACAAATGTATTGGTTGAGGTGGCGCGTGGAAATGCAAAAGCTATTGCATGGCTGCAAACACAATCAGATTTGGCGATAACAACGATCAACTGGCTAGAATTTATGCAGGGCGCGCCGGGCAAGACGGGTCAAGCCAGAGCCATCAGCATCATGACTCCGTTTCAATTGGTGACTTTAACCGACAACGATCAACAGTGGTCAATGCAGCAAATGGCACGTTATCGACTGAGCAACGGTGTAGAGCTGAAGGATACGCTCATCGCGTCGGTAGCCTATCGTTTACAAGTGCCGATGTATACGCAAAACGTCAAGGATTTTGTGCCATTGCTAGGCACAGCGCAAGTAATCAAGCCCTATTGAACGGAGGTGTTCCATGTACATTCATCGAATTGTGACTAAAGATGTGCCGGGGCTTCCCGATCAGGATTTAACGTTTTGGGATGAGTGGCGCAACGAACCGCTGCGCAGCGTGCTGTTTACCGGCCCGAACGGCAGCGGTAAGACGACGCTTCTGAGAGTGATCGCTGGCTTGTGGGATGCGTTTGGGTCTTGGTTGCGCGACGAGAGCGCGAATTTGTCACAGATGACTATCCCCGAATCGGCACGACTTGCCAGACTTGGCGCACGCGCAGTCCTTAGTGAAGCGGGCATGGCAGCCATTGAAATCCGCGATCTTCTGCCAACGCCCCTGTGGTTGTGGGTTTTAGATAGTCGGAAAAATCATACTTATACAACATTGCTAAATGCTGTTGTTTTGGGGGCGCATGAAATAGGTGAGCGAATTTCTCATCCATATACGGGAAGCGACTTACCAGAGATTGATCTTGCTTTGAACGGAACAACAATGCTTGTGGAACTCCGTCAGCAGCTTGAGCGTCTCGCGCTTGGTGCGGGAGTGCGCGAGCAAGCGCCGTCTAACATGCTTTTTCTTCCTACTGAAGATCGCAGGATAAAATCTGCTAACCGACCCAACAACAATGAAATACAGCCAGAGCCGCTCTATCGTTGGTTGACCACCTATCAGGCTACCACTGAATGGAACACGCATATCGAGTCCATGCTGCGCAACTTGAAAGTGCGTGATCCAGCGTGGTTTCAAGACACGTTGAAGCAGATCAATACATTTTTGGAAGCGTCTGGCAAATCCATCATCGACTTCGATGCCAATTTGCGGTTGACGGTGAGGATTACAAAAGACGGCGCTACTCACCCATTGAGTGCGCTCAGCTCCGGCGAACAGCAGTTTGTGATTTTGATCTTCATGATGAACCGCTGGCTAATGCCCGGCGGCGTACTTTTGATCGACGAGCCAGATTTATATTTGCACGTCAGTTGGCAGCGTGCGATGGTGCGCGAACTTGAGCGGCTGGTACACGACAAAAATGGGCAGCTCATCATAACGTCACATGCAGAAGAAATTTGGGATAATTTCGGACCGCGCAGCAGTTTTAACCTGAATCCGTTGATCCAAGTACAAACTCATGGCTAAGCAAATTAATTGGGCACAAAGACTGCGACCGGGAGTGCGCGGTGTAGCCGTTGAGGGTACAACCGATATTCCAATGCTTACTGCATTTCTCAACGCGGGTGAAGCGAGTGGCCTATGGACATCGTGGGCGACGCGGTTGCAGTTTGAAGCGGTCGATAAAAATCAGCATGTCATAGAGAATGTGCAACAAGCATCCAATGAAAATTTAGACGTATGGGGTCTCATCGATCGGGATTGGCAGACCGACATAGAGGTCGCTGAACGAGAAGCAAATACCGCTCGCCTGCGCGTTTTACCGCGCGTTATGATTGAGAACTACCTGATCGCACCGAGTGATGTGTTTGAATTCTTGCCGCCCAGCAAACGTACGCAAACTGTAAAAACACAGCTGGATGCGGGGTTATCGGGTTCAATCGTAGACGATTGGCTGCGAAATGGCGCGTTGTGGGCCGTGATGCACGAAAACAATGCTGGGGAATTCTGTCGAGAGCGTGGCAGTGGTTATCCAAGCCGTGCGCTTGCCAAACCTGAGCATGACGACGTTATTCAGGCGTTGTTACAAGGTTGGTATGCTCAGCTCGAGCCAGAACAAATCATGATCAAATATCATCAAAAACAAGCGGCGTTTCGCGCGTTGCCACCTGTAAATTGGTACGCGCGTGGGATTTATGGGAAATCCTTTTTTGCACAAATCGTCGTGCCGCTGCTAAATCGGCTTTTTGGACAACGATCGGAGGGGCAATGGCGTTCGGAATTGTATATTGAACAGCCGCCTGCTCAATGTCCGTCAGACATCCAACCAATCCTTTTAGAGTTACTCGATTTTTAAGGATTTTTCCTACAACACATGCACATCCCCTACGTAATCGACAACATCGAACACCGCCTGGCCGATATTCTGAATGCACTGCTGGCACGTCAGCGCGGCCAGGATTTAGACATTGCGACTGCCTATTTCAGTATTCGCGGCTACGCCTTATTGCGCGATCAAATGGCGGGCGTGCGGACGTTTCGGCTGTTGATCGGTGATGATCCGCAGTCAGCCGCACAGCCAGCCGACGCGATCGGATTGCGCGCCGATGCCAGAGGCTTTCTGCGCGGTGAATTGAATGCCGAGCCGCTCACGCCGGAAACGCAGCAGCTTGTCGATCATCTGATCCGCTTTTTGCAGCGCGAGTCCGTGCAAGTCCGGCTGTATCATGGTCAACTGGATGGGGCAGATCATGAAGCTGGCAAGCGGCGCTTTCTGCACGCCAAATGCTATTTGCTGTATGGCAATCTGGACGGCAAAACGTCCTATTTCGAGCAATTTACGCCGTTGGTCGGCATCGTAGGCAGCAGCAATTTTACCGCGCCAGGACTGGTCTCCAACCGCGAACTGAATCTTGTGCATAAAACGCTGCTGGAAGCCGACGAAATAGACGATCCGACAGCGCGCGATGAAGTCACCCATCACGCGAACGGCAAAGCGAACGCTGCTATCACGCTTGAAAATCAACGGCTGATCAAGAGCGAAGTCGGCGCGCGCGCAATTCTTGATCTGTCTGCCTGGTATAGCGCACAGTGGACGCAGGCCGATGACTTCAAAGCCGAATTAATCGCTCTGCTCGACAGCTCAAAGTTCGGCGGTCGCCAATATACACCTTACGAAATCTATCTGAAAACGCTGTACGAATATTTCAAGGATGATCTGGACGACGATCTGACCAGCCCGTATATCCGTTCAGCTGTCGATTTAGCCGAGTTTCAAGAGGATGCGGTACGCAAGGCGCGGCGCATTCTGGCGCGCTACGACGGCGTGATCATCGGTGACTCGGTCGGGTTGGGCAAAACGTGGATCGGCAAAAAGCTGTTGGAAGATCGCGCCTATCACCTGCGACAAAAAGCGCTGGTAGTGTGTCCGGCGTCGCTCAAAAAGATGTGGGAAGCGGAGTTGTCCGCGTCATCGATTGCCGCGACCGTGATCACACAGGAGCAGCTCGGTCAGCGCGAATTCGATCCGACGCCGTATGCCGATGTAGATGTGATCCTGGTCGATGAAGCGCATAACTTTCGCAACCATCGGGCGCAGCGCTATCAAAACCTGGAATTCGTGATCATTGCGCAGAATCGGCGTGGGCGCAGCGGCGATCGTAAAAAGGTGATCCTGCTCACTGCCACGCCGATCAACAACAGCATTTTCGATCTGTATAACGAGATCAGCCTGTTCACAGGCGGCGATCGCGGCTATTTCACGGCCATCGGCATTGGCGATCTGTATCACTACTTTCTAACAGCGCGTCAGCAGTCGGTTGAACAAGGCAGCATCCGCATTTTCAATCTGTTGGAAGAAGTCGTCATTCGACGTACGCGCCAGTTTATCAAGCGTGCGTACCCGGACGCCACGATCCGAGGCGAGCGGATCACCTGGCCGGAGCGTCGTTTGCACAGTGTCGAGTACGATTTGGAGACGACCTACGAGGGCTTTTACACCGAGATCATCCGCCGCATCGATGGGCTGCGGCTGCCCCATTACAATCTTGAAACGTACAAAAAGAAAGGCGAACAAACCGACGATTTCGAGTTGGGGCGACAGGTCGCGCTGGTGGGCATTTTTAAGAGTCGCTTTTTGAAGCGACTTGAGTCGAGTATCGAAGCGTTTGGAATTTCGATTCGGCGGGCGCTGGAATTTGCCAAAACGTTCGCCGAATACGTTCAGGACGACATTATTCTGGATGCAGCATCGTTCCGTACTGCGTTGTCATTGGTGGCCGATGATGACGAAGACACCGACGAGATCACGCCTGTTTCGCGTGCTGAGCGGATTGATCGAAACACCTGGGCGCGTGCCGTGATCGATGCGCTGCCACGGCTCGACCCGTCCAAGTACGAGCGCCGTCGGCTGCACCGCGAACTGACAGATGACATAGACGCGCTGGCCGCCATTTGGGGCATGATCCAGTCGATCAAGCGTGGGCGCGACGCCAAGTTGGAACGGCTCAAAGGGCTGCTGGCAGGCGACTTGCGCGGTCAGAAGGTGTTGATTTTTACCTATTACAAAGACACTGCGCATTATTTGTACGATGCGCTTGCCGGAGATGCACACTGGCTCGCGGCGATCGATAATCCCAATTTGCGGCGCGTGGATAGCAGCGTTAAAGCAGCCGATCGCGCGCATTTGGTCGAGTCATTCGCGCCTGTTGCCAGCGGACACCCGCAGTTGCGCGGCACAGCCAGCGAGATCGATATTCTGGTCGCAACCGATGTCATGTCCGAAGGTCAGAACTTGCAGGATTGCGGCGTATTGGTCAACTACGATCTGCACTGGAATCCAACCCGCATGGTACAGCGCGCCGGACGCATCGATCGGCTTGGCTCGCCCTATCAAATTCTCAGTATTTACAACTTATTCCCCGAAGCGCAGTTAGAGGAGCTGCTCGGCCTGGTGCAAAGCCTGACCGCAAAGATCGACGTGATCAACCAGACGGGCTTTTTGGATGCCAGTGTGTTAGGCGAAGTGGTCACGCCTCGCGATTTCAACACGCTGCGGCGCATTGCGGAAGAAGACAACACCGTGATCGAAGAACAGGAAAACTATCTGGAGTTGGTGAGCAGTGAGGCGTTGATGTCACAATTACAGCGCGTACTGACGACTGAAGCACGCGAGTGGGTGACCGATCTGGACGACGGTATTCACTCGGCAATTGCGCAGCAGGGCGTATCGGGCGTGTTCATGTACTTCACTGCGCCGCAGCCCGATGGCGTGGGCAGACAACATTTCTGGCGCTTTTATGATCTCAAACGTCGCGAAATCACCGACAACCGCTATCAGATTATGCAGCTCATCGCTTGCGGCCCGGAAACGCCACGGCAGACGCCGCCTTATTTGAAGATGGACATTTTCGAGGTGCAAGAACGTGTCATCGAACATATCCTGAAATCGGTATCGTTTCAGCGCACGGCGTCTTTGCTGTCCAATACGGTTGCCGAAGAACAAATCACCGCCGCCGAACTTTTACGCGAACATATTGATCACGCATCCACCAGCCGTGAGGAGGTTCGCGAACTACGGAAATTTCTCAAACAACCTTTTCCAGGTGCTTTTGTGAAGAAGCTCCGTGCGGCGCTGCAAACCTTCCAAGCCGATAGCAATATCGTGACGCTGATGGACACTCTACGCGAAATGTACGCGCTGTTTGGATCGGGAGTCGAAGCACCTGTACGTCCTGAACAACAATTGCGACGTGAAGATTTGCGGCTGATAGTTTACGAATATGTAGTGGGTTGATTAAATCCAGCAAATAGCCATAGCACCAGCGCCTACCGCTAGTCTGGTAATCTGGGGGAAAGAGGGAGAGACGCTTGGACGTGGGCGAGGAGCGCGGCTAAAGCGGGTGGCGGTTCATCAGAAGTCCAAGCAGCCCACGAGCGACGGAGGTCTATTCAAGGCCGTAGAAACCACCGAAGAAAGTTGGCACACTGAACAGATTTTCGTGTGCAGTGGCGAAGATTTTGAGACGCTTTACCCGGACACTTACGCAGTGAGCGGTATTAGTAAAGTCAAGCTGCAAATGATGCGCAGCGTTCTGCAGCCGGGCAGATGGGCACTGGGACCGAGCTTGTGCGCCGAACTGACGCTGACACATTACGACGCTTTCAAAAGTTGCAAGACACTGCCTGCATTGACGGCGTCCCAATATTCATCGAATTGGGCATGAGCATACGCTTCGCGCCAATTCTGGTTCATCCGTCCGGCGCGCTCGTCCATCGTCAGCAACGGCAAATGTTCGTACACGCTCGACCAATCGACGGCCTGCATATTTTGTGATAAGCGTCCGCTTACCAGGTGAAACCAGCACAATTGCATCGGATTAGGCGTCCCAGTCGGCCATTCCACGAACGGATCAGACGGCGTGACAGCCACGCTCATCGCCTTGAGATGCGGCGGACGCAGCAATGCGCTCAGCCATTGAATTCGTCCGAGGTACGAGCCGCCAATGGTGCCGACGCTGCCATTCGACCAGCTTTGTGCGGCGCACCATTCGATCGCGTCGTAGCCGTCCACTCCATCGTTGCGGTAGGGCACAAAGACGCCGTCGGAGTCGCCACGCCCGCGCACATCCATCCAGATCAACACGAAATGGTTGCGCGCATAATACACGCCGCGATCGGTTGCGTAACTCTGTACCCGCTCGTTGTACGGCGTGCGGTAGAGTACCACCGGATAGCGTCCTTCAGCGGCGGGGCGGTACACATCAGCAGAAAGCGTCACACCGTCGCGCATGGGAACGCGCACATCGAAATCGACACGTACTCCGGTAAAATCAGTAGGCATTTTGCTAAACCTCAAAGTCATTCAAAACCAGCAAACTCACAAAGCGTATCGCATATTGGCCTCACTTGGTACGTGGGTTGAGCATTTGTTTTTTAATTTGTGGAAGCGCAGGGCTTATATTCATCTCGACAAGAACGGCATAAAGACCTTGAGGCATTATTTACGCAGTACGCGGCTCGCTGAGTGGCAGCGTAAAATGGAAAGTCGTGCCTACGCCTTCTACCGGCAGGTCCCGCCACGGCGCACCGCTCTTCAGCACCCAGATGATCCCATTCACAATTCGACGGTGGTCAAGGTTCGGTCGGCCTGTTTTTGGTTTTTGGGCAGGCAGCGGTCTGGACATTTACGATCCGCAACAGCAGCACCGACGATATCGCGTGCTGGTTCATCGACACGGCCTACAACGACGAAAGTTTCTTTGTGCGCCATGCTTACTTTTTAGGGCGCGAGGACGCCTGCGATAACCTGAAACGTGCCCTGCGTGCTGAGGTGGACGAGTCCGCCTGGGATGCGCTGTACCGCGAGGAAAGTATGCCGTTCGCCCGGCCAGAAGGTGGTCGCATCGCCGTGAAGGTGATCAATCACTATGGCGACGAGGTGTTGAAGGTGTACGGGGTGTGAGGGTGATTCTGTGCCCTATTTGGCAAGTCGTTCTGCGCCCAACCGAATAACACCCGTCCATCCGTCACGGCGGAATCGTATCACAAGCATTTTTTCGTCTTCATCAAGACCAGTTTGGCCTAATCCCACCTCTGGCAAGTCCGCACGACCGAGTAAGTAATCGGCACTTACTCCAAGTACATCTGCAAGCAATGCCAAGTTACTTGCGGATGGATCAACCACACCAGCTTCATACTTACTAATCTGCGTTTCGCCAAAGCCACATAAACGCGCCAATTCACGTTGCGACCATCCATGTTCCTCTCGAAGCGCACGAAGGCGATCCGTATTAAGTCTGATGTGCTTCTCCAAGATTAAGGTATTTCACCGCAGTAGATTTTCGGTACTTGACAAGCAATAAAATATATCATATGATTGTTGAACATATGAAGCAATTCAACATCATATGATTGCGGCGGGTTCTAGGCAAAGATTACCCGCCGCCAGACAACAAAAGGATCGTGTCTATGCGAATTGTACCTCAATCCGTGCCAGCTTCATATTCTCAATTTCCGGCACTGTTAGCGCTGCCTGCGCCGCGTATCGCGGGACTGCTGACGGCGACCATACCGGATCGCGCTCCACCGAAAACCACCCCACCCGAACCGACCGCCAGTGATCTCGACGTTGCGACGGCTGCCTTCCGCGCGGTGCTGAGCCGTGCCAGTGAGGGTGAGGCCACGCTTGCGGACGTGATACAAGCCGCGCTCGACGCCCATCAGACCGTAATGCATAGCAAGCGTCCGCTCGAAACGGTACCCATGCGTCCGCCGCAGCCCGATCAACCGCTGCTTGCCCCGCACGGCAAAGTGTTCGACTACGCCGCGTTGTTTGACCCTTCCGCACCGGGGATGCGCTCCGTTGACGAGATGAACGCCGAACTGCTCGCCAAGCATGGCGATACGCTGCGATACCTCAACAATATTTGGCGTGCGCGTCAGGGACGTCAGCATGGATGATCTACAGCCGCTGCGGAACGATCAGGACATGCTGGTGAGCATCGATCATGCGCTGACCTACACGCTTGGCTTGCTGACACGGATGCGTGAGTCCTATGAAACATGTACCGACGGTCGGCTGGAGATGATGTCCGCCATTGACGTGATGACGCAGGCGGTAGACGCGATACAATACGATGTGCAGCGGCATGGTAAGCACCTGGACGCGATGCTTACGATTGTGGCGGATGCAGCGGCACAGCGCGGCACAGCGCTCACAACACGCGATGCACTGCTGTCCTATGTACATGAGGTGGAGTATCGGGCGTTCACTGCCGGAGTGCTTACCGAACGCACACGGTCGCTGCCACTGCCCGATAACACAGCGGAACATGTGCTCGACCGCTTAACGGAACATCTCTATGCACTTGGTGATATAACGTCGCTGACGCATCTTGCACAAGCGCGCGACTTGCTGCGCCGGGCGCTCGTTTTGGCGCGTCAGCTGCCGCCAACCCTGAACGCTTAAATTCAACAGCTCATGCTTTCAACCGACCCGGCCAAAACACCGGGTCTGGACAATCGGTTCAGTGCGCTTGAAAAACGCGCTAGATTTTGCACATGGGTGTGGCAAAATAGGGTCAAGAAATTGACTGAGCGGATCAAGATTAATGCTGAACTTGCCATCCTTTACGTTAGCCGTGATTGACCCGTTTGCACAATCAACGATGACGAGGCTTTTTGCTTCCTCTAAACTAATGACCAAGGTGTGTGATGCTTCCATTGTTTACAGAATTATTGAAGGCTGTACCAGCAGCGTTTGCCAAAGCTACAATTTGACGCGCACGGACGGCCAGATATGCACGTCTTGTCGCTTGGAAAAATGTAGCAGCGGCGCATCGTTCGGCAAGCTGAGCGGCGCTGCTGCCGCGATTGTGTTCTTGCTGATCTCCAGTTCGGCGGGCGCAAGCTGCCACTGCGGGTGATGAATTTCGCCACGATGAACGCCGCCGCGAGCGTCCACGGCATATAAGCAGTAGCGTTCGGTCAGCCAGTAAGCGAGCGTATCGCGCTCAAAATAACGTGCCGTGCCGGTTGGACGATAACGCGCCTCGAATTCAGCAGCGGGCGCTCCCCGGTGAATGCGCTGGCTGCTATACACAAACCAATCCGCGTCACGAGTCAGGCGCATACGGGCGTGAAAATAGGGCAGGTGATACGTCACGCGCGCGCCGATCACCGCCCATAGCTTCGCCGCATCAAGGCTGAAAAAGTACACGCCCGGCCTATCGGTGCCCGCGCTGTCGTTGAGAGTGACATAGGTGCGTAGGTTCAGCTCTAAAAATCCGCCAAAGCCCGGCACAGATGGCAGAAAACGCGCCCGTATGCCGCTGATCCCGAACGGCACAATGCCGATCCAGGCGCTGCCCTCGAACGTATCGATTGCCAACGAAGCGGGCACAATCTGACGCATCACCTCCAGCGCGATCGGCCAATGGGCGAAGAGCAGGTTATCCCACGTTTGTGCCTGTATCCACGGCTGCGCAGGCATCGGGTAGGGGCGGTGTGCTGCTTGATTCATACTATTCATCCAAATCTATTGGTTTGCTCTGAATAGCAATGACCACAAAAAAGATTGTAGCTGAAACAGCGCACAAACGGTAAGCGCAAAAGTCAAATTTGTGCTATCGTAAGGAGGCCATGGAGGTAATTTTATGCGCCGCTTTTTAATCGTTTTCACCCTGATCATCGCAATCGCTGGCACGGGTCTTGCGCCCTCTACCGCGATCCGCGCACAGTCTATTTATGCACAGTCCGCCACAACTGCCAGCACGTACACCGTACAGCCTGGCGACACGTTGTATCGCATTTCATTGCGGTTTGGCCTTTCGGTTGCACAGCTTGCCAGCACCAACGGCATCGTCAATCCGAACTTAATTTACGTCGGTCAGGTTTTGCAAATCAGCGGCACGAGTGTTCAGCCGCCGATCCAACCAACGCCCGTCGTACCGCCACCCGTCGTCGTTCTGACCCCGCCGCCACCTTCATCGGGCAGCCAATATACCGTGCAGCCCGGCGATACGCTTTACCGCATCTCGATTCGTTTCGGCGTCAGCTTGAACGCGCTGATCCAGCTCAACGGCATTGTTAATCCGAGCTTGATCTACGTTGGGCAAGTTTTGCAAATCCCGAATGGCAGCGTCACGCCACCAGTGCCAACGCCGCCACCACCCGGCACAACACCCATTGCACCACCGCCCGTAAGCGGCGGCTTTGAAACCGGCGGCCAGATCAGCGCGTTGGGTGCAGGCACTCAAAACGCAATCCGCACAGCGAAAATGTCGTGGGTCAAGCGCCAGTTGCAAAATGGCGATGGCAATTTCAGCGGCTTGATCGGTGAAGCGCACAATGCAGGCTTCAAAATCTTGTTTTCGATCGTCGGTGATAAAAATCAGGTGCTTAACCCTGGCTATTTCGACAATTACGCGGCTTATGTCGCGCAAGTGGCCGGGCAAGGTGCTGATGCGATCGAAGTTTGGAACGAGATGAACCTCGATCGCGAATGGCCGACCGGACGCATCAACGCAGCGGTGTATACGCAGCTGTTGGCAAAAGCGTACAGCGCGATCAAGGCCGTTAATCGCACGACGATCGTGATCAGCGGATCGCCGTCGCCAACGGGCGCACAAGGTGCATTTCCTGGCGCAGTGGTCAACGATGATGTGTATTACGCGGGCATGGCGCGCGCAGGTGCTGCCAATTATGCGGATTGCATCGGCGTTCACTACAACGAAGGGATCGTCAGCCCGTCCCAAACATCAGGCGATCCGCGCGATAACTATCCGACGCGCTATTATGCGACCATGCTCAATCGTGCGCTCGCCAATTTTCCTGGCAAGCAAGCCTGTTTCACTGAAATTGGCTACCTGACGCCTGAAGGTTACGGGCCGCTGCCAGCAAACTTTGGTTGGGCTGGGCGTACCACCGTCGCACAGCAAGCGTCATGGCTAGGTCAAGCCAAAGCCGCCGCGCGGAGTAGTGGGCGGGTGCGCCTGTTCATCGTTTTCAACGTCGATTTTACGTACTACGGTGCGGACGATCCACAAGCGGGTTATGCGCTGATCCGTCCGGGCGGCGGTTGTCCGGCGTGCGCTGCATTGGGCGGTTCATAAGCGTTCATCTGAGTAACTTCCCCTTCCCCCAACCTCTTCATAGAGGACAAGGGAAGGGGAGCGATTTAGGTTTGGAGTTTACGCACTGGTCAACTGCTCAATGCGACTGACGCCCACGTTGTAATACTTCGCCTGCGGGTGGTGAATCACGATCGCTGCCGTGGATTGCTCTGGCATCCATTGGAAAGCACTGGTAAGCTGCATCCCGATCTTGTCCGCTGCGTCAGGCAGGATGCGCAGC
>Ga0209512_1003606_pt1 | contig 14432 bp, 9 predicted proteins | sample frozenSSSSmetaG_FD_184142 | JGI IMG/M metagenome (GOLD analysis project Ga0209512, IMG submission 184142) | Glacier valley bacterial and archeal communities from Borup Fiord, Nunavut, Canada, to study Microbial Dark Matter (Phase II) -... | ecosystem: Environmental > Aquatic > Freshwater > Ice >... | reverse complement strand
GATGGAGACGAGCAAAATCCTTTAAAATGAGGCAGAAATTGGGGAGAGATATTGAGCATTCACAAGTCCTTTTTTGAAAAGTACTTTAAACTCAATTTCTTCCTTACACAACAGATGCGACAGAACCGTGTTCTACACTGCGCTGCTATTGGAGGCAATAAGGAAATTTGTAAGATACAACTATCTATTATGGATGCAAAACTAATAAATCTTCCTAATGGATTTGAACATTCACCTTTACATCTTGCTGTCAATCACAGTCAAAGTAAAGTCTCTGAAGTTGAACGTAAAGAATCTTGCGAGGTATTAATAGATAATATGCAAGTAAGTGAGATAGCAAAATTACTAAGCCAAAGTGAAATTAATTTACCTGTCCAAAAGATGGTTAGTAAAATAATAGCAGAATTCATTAGTACGAAATTTTCAGCCAATGTAGTTAATCCTAGAGAGCTAAATAGTTACCAAATTAAATTACTCAAGTTATATCAAATGGTTGATCTTTTGCCTAAAGATCAACTACATAAAGCCTATTTGAGTGAAGATATGCCTTTTAGAGAAGTAAACAACTTTATAACGATACATTATTTTAACCTTGCAGGAGTATGCCAATCCTTAAACATAGATAGCCCTATATCAATTTTAATGACAAATAATGATTGCATGTCTTATGTTCTAAATTATTTATCGCCTAGTCTATACGCAGAACATTTTGATAAAGTGACAAAAATATTGGGAACGGTGCAAGAGTCTTTAGATAATTAGATACTAAACAGTCATATTGGCACTGTTGCAAATAGGAATTTCAGTTACTCATATCTAGAATTACCAGCTTACCTATTTCTGAGATTGAAAAACTTAAATCCCAATCTTTCGTAGTTTACTATTTGTTAATATTATTCTGATATCTGATAATCAAGCATATTTTAAGTTTTCTATGGATACTTAATGCTTAAACCACAGGAGGAGCGCTGAGCCCTAACACAGGTGCCCTCCTGACTAGGTCTCGAAAACAAAAAATTGAAGACAGCTGTTTTTAAAATTTCAATTTGCCTTATACTTAACTTGAAGAGTTGATTTTTCCACATTAATACAGAAATATGTAAATCTGTATTTCTTTTTTAGTAAAAAAATTCATAATTTTAAATTGATTAGACTGTATTTTCGTCAAATAATATCTTAAATTAATTGCAAGGTCATTTACAGATTTTAAAACACGCCAATTATTTGAGTTTGCCTTAACATCTTGGTTGACTAATTCTGGCTCTGTCATTAATACAGTTTCTGTGTTACATTACGTTTCTGAACTCATTGCGAGTTTATGATTTAAAAATAGCTTGAAGTTTTCTTGTTTTCAATAAAATTGATGAATGTCGTTTTTAAACTAGGAAACCCGCAACGAGTTCTTAAACTAATTTTTTCTAAAACTTAATTGCCCTGGAGGTAGAAGAAAAAAAAGTTGCAGGAAGAAGAATATACCTATACAATTGTAAGTTAAATAGCAATGAATTATATAACTCATGAACGTAGAAACACTAACAAGATTTGGGACAAGGTCAGTTTAAGTCAGAATTCAAAGATATAAAGGTTAGAAGTCTAAGCAGCTGGAAAATTTTTGGACTTTTAACTAATTTTAGCGAGGTTTTATGAAAGCATATTGTAACAACGATAATACATGGTATGGATATGAAAAGCTGTCGTCACTTCTGCAAAAATATGTACCAAATGTTCAAACTCTTATGCCAGCATCGACATTAAATGGGTTTGAACTGCAGCTAAATAAGATCAATGTGGACGGCCAGTATTTCATTCCATTAAATATCAATTGCCTCTCACAGAACTTTGGAGATAGCAAATATGGTCTGCAGAACAACCACTGGGCAGGGCTTTACATTGTTAAACATAACAGCCGCATAACTGAAATATCCTATTTTGACCCGATGGGGAGGAAGATTAATCCTCAGCTATTTCCTACAATAACAACCAACTTTGGAACATTGGGTATTAGCATAGGGCAACCGTTATTTAATAAGCCTATCCAATATGCGCAAGAAAAAGCAGGGATATTGGAGGGAAATACAGATGATTGTGGGCCTATGCTGGTGTATGCTTTAAGCTGCCAAGTGCATGGTTTACCAATAGCAAAGATTTATACCAAAACAACATCTAATTCACTCGGATCATATTTGAGGGAATCTTTCAGTATGGATATCAGTTTTGAAGAAATCTATAACACTGTAACTGATATCGGCCAAGATATTAAAACCACCGGTAAAATAGTTAGCACCGAGCAGAGCTTAACTGATACACAAATCGGTGGAGTCGAAGAAAAAATCATATTATTCCGTGAAGAATACCAACATGATCTTAATGGGCTAAACCAAGGATACAACAATGACATTTTAGAGGATCAAACGATCGAACTAGGTGAGTTAAAAGAAAACACCTTGGCTATGGCAATCAAGTTAAGCCATATTGGCAATACCTACGCTGAGCGTGGAAAATATCAAGAAGCGGTAAAAACTCATGAAGAAGCTGTGCGCATACAGAAAGCATTACTTGGAGTTAACCATCCTACCTTGGCTATTAGTTATAATAATCTTGGAATGGCATATAATAGTATAAAAAATTATGAAGAAGCACATAAAAATCTTTCCAAAGCTTTAGAAACAAAGCGTTCATCAGGTATAATATCTGTAGAGTTAGCCTCTGCCATAAATGCTACTGGTTTAGCGTACGATGGCCTTGGAAAATTCCAGGAAGCTCTAGACTGTTACCAGGAAGCTCTGGGGATACACAAAAAATTAATAGGCCTGGATGATTTATATGTTGCGGATTATTTGGATAACATGGGTTGCGCATATAGCCAGCTTGGACAACATACGGAAGCGTTAGAGAAGCATGACGAAGCTCTTAAGATAAGAAAAGCATTACTTCCCGCCGAACATCCCAGTATAGCGATCAGCTATAACAATATTGGCTCTGCCCACGCTGGTTTTAAAGACCATCAGAACGCTCTAAAATATTTTCAAGAATCACTAAAAATAAAGAAAAACTGCCTGGAAGAAAATCATCTTGATACCGCAGCCACTTACAGTAATATTGGCAGTGTATATAGTCAGCTCGGATCTCAAAAACAAGATCCACATGAGCAACTAGAGTGCAACAAAAAAGCTCTGGACTGTTATCTTGCAGCGCTTAAAATCAAAAGAAGCTGGTTTGAAGAAGAGCATTTGGAGATAATGACCATATTAAGCCATATTGCAGTAACTTATGGTAATTTTGGAGAAGTTTATTGGAAATTAGAAAATTATCAAGAAGCCTTAGGAGCTAATCTACAGTCTCTGGAACTCCTCAGAAAATGCTACGGGGAGCACCCACTTATTACCGCTATCCTGAACAGTTTGGGAAGTGCCTGTTTCAAGTTAGGTAAACATGAAGAGGCATTAAGTTGCCATCTACAAGCTGTAAAGCTGGCGAACGAATACCAGGAAGCGCCTTCTACAAAAATTGCCAATATCATTAGTAATGTGGGGAGTACTTGTTTTGCTATGGGCCTGTACGAAGGAGCGTTAAAATTTGAAGAAAATGTCTTAGTTTTAAGGAAAAAATTCCTTGAAGAGCAACATCCAGATATCTTAGCTTCTAAAAAGAATATTGCCATAATTTATGAAAGATTAGGTAAGTATGATATGGCTTTGGCAGAATTAGCTGGCGCATTGAGGATTCTAAATAAAACTGATATGGAAGCAAAAAAACTGGAGTTTAAGAAATTGATTACGAGTTGTATTGGTATCAAAAAAACGTTTGAAGTTGTCAAAGGCTTATTGCATAGTGCTGATGAAGCTAAAAATGCTTGGGTAAAGCTACAATCTTTAAACAAAAAGAAGGTTCAGGAATATAACTTAATCAAAAAAAAACACATAGATGCTGATCATAATTATAAAAATGCATTAGATCTATCTAAAGAAATATTTAATGAGGAATTAACACTAAAGTGTTTAAAGGGGTTAGAGATAATTTATACTAATGGTAATAATATTATAACTGAACAGAAGATCATACAGAAAGAAATAGAGGCTTGTACTGAAAGAATTGAAAAAACTAAAGTTCAGGATCTTGTTAATTTGACGCAACAATCTAATATAACAACCCTACAAAATAACTTATCAAAACTCTTAAATAAATCTGAAGATCTACCAGAAAAAGCGGGCGGCTCTGTAAGGCTAGTATCATATAATATCACAGCAGATTATTTTGATGCGAACGATACAACATTAGATGGGCATCACCAATGGAAATCTAGAGTTCCTTTTGTTAACAAGTTACTAAGTGCAGTACATCCAGATATCATCTGTCTACAAGAATTATCACCAAATCAGGCCGTAGAGTTGCATAAACATTTTGGTAATTGCCTAGGCTATAGCTCGGTGTTTTTATTACAAACACCATCTGAAGTAAAAGGAGGAGCTATCGCTTATGGGGTTGCGGTTTCTGATTGGTGCGGTAAAAATACAGATATTACCTTAGTCGGTACTTTCATAAGTAAAGCTTGTAAGTTTTTAGAGGCGGGGACGTTTTGGTCAAATAAAGAACCTGATGTTATGCCGACTAATACTGACGTAAGCGAGACTGATAAGAGTTGTGATAATATTGACTATAGAGCAATGCTTTGGGCTAAAGTGCAGATAGATGATTCTAAGACGCTGTTTGTGTTTAATTCGCATTCCTCACTCAGCAACAACAAGGCCTACCTGGAATGTGCAACACTTGAGATGGCCAAAATCAAAGAAATTACGCAAGGGGCTAATTGGGTTTCAGCGGGGGGCCATAATATTATCCCGGTCAAAGACGATGATGAATCATATGATATATCTATATTCCAGGAATTAGCTCAATACAGCAGGAATAAGGTGAGTGACAACAAGCATTACGGTATCAACACAACCTGGATAGGTTTTTCCTGTGATCAGTATAAGAACGAGCTCAAGTCTGGTGATTTTACTGATCCTTTGATATTAGACGCAGTAGTCAGTAATATGGAACAGGGTTGCACGTTCTTCCTTCATGGCGCTTTTAATCCGATTACACAGGAACTGTTACCTCTGACAGGAGCCTTAAATGATCAACAAAATGAGGGAAGGTACTTTGCCTCAGATCACGCTCTTATAGGCACTGATTTGTTTGATGCATAGTTCCTGCGGTACATACTTAACTGGCAGAATTTGAAAATTATGGTTTGAAGTCAGTGCTAGCTCGGTGATTGGAGTATGAATAAAACTATTATCAGAAATTATAACCTATGATTAAATCCGAGTTGCATTATCAACCATGAGGCAAGCTTTGTAAATTATATCCAAAAAGATATCGAGAATGAAACGGATAATAAAAACTAAAGAAGAAAATACCACTAAAAAGGCTAAACTTTTTTTATCACCTGATAAAAAAGAAGCTCTTAAAACCCGAGATACAAAAGACAGCGGGATAAACTGCTATTTAGATGATTTAGCCAGATTATTTCAGGATAGTACTTATGGTCGTGTCGCAACTTGTCTGATCGATCAAACAATAGTAATTGCGGACGACAAAATTTACGCTGGATTGTCGGCACCTAAGATTGAATTAATTAGAACTGTTATGAAGTATTTTTCTGACTTTGCTAATGAGCACCCAGGGTATAAAAATTCAAGAGAAGAAGTTTTTAAACAACTTTGTGTCGTAAAACTTTATGGATATGAAAAAGATTCTATACGGTTAGACAATCAAATTATTGCCACAATATCAAAAGATATATTGAGCGTTTGTGCAATTGAGAGTCAGCCACGTATATTACACCTTACGCAACAAGTTCTGTCTTATGACGTTAACCTGCAACCTGCTGTTTTAGAAACTTATAAAATAAGCGCTTCTGTGGCTAGAGAGTTTTTAATAATTGAGAAATTTATCGAGACTAATAGAACTTCTGACCAAAATGATTTGGTTATAGCTTTTAAAGGGAAAGAAAATCAAGCAATATTTATAGATCATACAGGAGGCATTTTAAAAGATTGCCAAGGGTTAGTACAATACGGTGGACAGGCTTCGGGTTATATCATGCTGGATATTGACGCAGCTGGAGTTCATCCAAAGGCTAAAATTATAGAATATTTGGTTTATACTGGAATCATACAAGACATAGTGACAGGCGACAAAATTTATATAGGAACTTCTCAGCTCTGTTGTAAGATGTGTAATGATCTTGCAAAAGCAGTGAACGAAATTTTTTGTTCAGGAGAAGAAATAATTCAGATTATAAAAACTTATGGAATACATTTTGATTGGATAAGGCCTATGATTTATGAAGACAACTCTAATGATCGGAATACAAGTGCTTACTTCCTCCATTTAGTAAACCCAGAGCAAATAAACAAGTTAAATAAGTCGGTACCCGAACTCAGGCAAATCTCAGAGGTCTTTGCTAAAAGCTCTATGAATACTCTAGCTCCAAATACTCAATACGAAAAAGTGGAGAAACTTATGCTTAAGATAAAGGAGGCGCCCTGGGATTTTGGAAATAAAAAAGCTGAAGACAATAGGCTTACCTTAGAAAAGCTTACCTCTATAGATACACCGTGGTACGATTATTTGGCGATCAAGGACGGCTTGATAAAAAAAGGAGCTCAAGCTGATAATGTTTTAAACCCAGCTCAGAGTGAAGAAGAATTAGAAGTGATTTTAAATCAAATTAACATACCAAATCATGCTTATATAATACCGTTAAATGTAAACGCTATTGATGGATCTTTCTCAGCAACTAATCATTGGGTAGGATTGTACGTAACTACAGATGAAGCCGCAAGTATTGACGCGATAAAGTATATAAATCCAATTGGGCAACCGATTAACCAACAACTAGTGCTAAAATTATTAATTCAAACCGGTGTCTATACTAAAGACTTGACAGAAGGCAAAGGAGTACAATTTGCCTTCTGCAGTAATGAGTTTGGAATTGCTAAGCTTGAAGGTAATGATTACGATTGCGGCCCTATGCTTGTGCAATTGTTTTATGAATTAACGACATATAGAAAAATTCTTTCTCATTCGTTCGGCGAACAGAAATCAATAGAATTTGGACAAAAATGTAGAAATGAGCAAAGATGTGATGAAGGCAACGAATTAAACGAAGGAGCATTTTTAATTAATAGCGCTGTAACTGCTCAGAATTTAAAGATAGAACAAAACGTTGTTGTTCTGCCCATAGCAGAATTAGAGTTAGCAGGGGAAAGTAGTACTGTTAATTTCGATAATGAGGTTGTTTTGTAATATCAGAATATGTTTAATTATGTCAGCTCTGTCTTTTTAAGTGCGCGCGCGCCAAGGTAAGGTGCATTAATCTTGCAGGTGAAAGTCCTGCTATGGAAGGAGTAGCTAGCTCCACCATATAGCGAGTCTTGTGCTACTGAAGCTAACAACAGTGAACTCATTGCGAGTTTTAACTTTAGTAGGATAAGATCACTGACCCCTTGTATTTAAAAGCTTTGTAGGTATATTGATTATTTTTAATTTACCTAGGGTAGTCAAATAGAATGAAGATGATTGGGCGGTACAATAGGATTCCTACGACCTTGAACGAAAATGAGTTTAATGAATTTGTCTTACCGCATCTTAAAAGTGGTACGCGAGGACCTAGTAAAAAGATATCGCTTTTTAAATTATTCAACTACATTCTCAAGCTTATGCATACCGGATGCCAATGGGAACAAATACCGATAGACAAAAATGAAGATGGCAAGTCAGAAATCCATTATACCAATATCTGCAATGCTTTTAAGTTCTGGGTTAAGCATGGATGTTTCGACAAGATTTTTGAGGCTTCAGTAGCGAGCTTAACAAAGATAGCAAAACTAGTAGGCTTGAATCTTAAGAAAAGTATCATGAGCTTAGACGGCGTATATAATTCACGAAGAAATCGTAAGAGAATTTTTAATTCTGGTATGATGCCTAATATTCCAGAGAATAAAGGGAATCGTAAGAAGCCAAAACGAGGGAGGAAGCAAACTTTTTGTCAGAAAATCTTCAAAGAAAGGTTCAGAACGATAGAAAGAATATTTGCTTGGGAAGACAAGTTCAAACGTTTATTGCTGAGATTTGAATTCCATAGCATAAATCACTATGCCATGAAAACTATAGCCTACAGCATGATCAACCTGCGGCATTTTTGCGGATAACTACAAATCCTAGATTAATCAAGCACTGATGAAGCTAAGGGGAGAATACTGCCCGAATTGCAATAAATCGGGCAATTTAGCGATTAAATCCACGCAATTTTTAATGGAAAAACGACATTCATCAATTTTATTGAAAACAAGAAAACTTCAAGCTATTTTTAAATCATAAACTCGCAATGAGTTCTTATAAGAAAAAACCATCATCAGCATTATGTACACTATCTACACCGGCTAAATTAGCTGTTGGGGGTATTATATAAGAGTGGTTTTGTTGATTAATTTGGTTTAAAGTAACTTCTAATTCTTTGCTATTTCGTATAGGCAGTGAAATATTATCAGGCTGAACATTTTTGTTTATTTCGTAACTTCTGGCTAAATAATCGTACCATCTATTGCCTCTAAAGCCAGCCTCTTCCGAAGTAACAGCAACTTCCGCTACCTTTTGGAACTCAGATTTCACGGTAATTATAGGATTGAATTTCCGTACTGTTTTTACACTAAACTCCCATATTTCTATGGGTTCTAACGCATCTTCAGTGAGAATAGCTTCTGAAGTAGGTGCATTAATTCCTGCTTTCTTAGCATTAGTGCTTGGGCCCAGGGTATCCCTTTGAGGAGATAATTCTTGGTAAAAGGTCTCGCTTGTTTCAGAGGTTTGCTTAAGTTCAGGTGCTAATTTATTTAACTCTTTTACTTGCTCAGAATTTACTAAATAATGAAGGTGTCCATTTATTTGAAGATTATCAGGATTTTCCTCGCAAATCATAGGCTCTACCCAATCAAAATGTAGTCCATAAGTTTCTATGATTTGAATTATTTCCTCTCCCGAACAAAACACTTTATTAACTGCTTTTACAAGATCATTGCATGTCTTACAGCATCCTTGAGAAGTTCCTATATAGATCTTATCGCCTGTCTCTATGTTTTTAATGACTCCGGTATAGGCTAGATATTCTATAATTTTAGCCTTTGCGTGCACACCAAGTTTGTCGATATATAATATTATATAACCAGAAGACTTTTCATATTGCACCACCCCTTTACTTGAATTTAAAACACTTTCGGTTTGATCCGTAAGTATTGGTTGATTTTCTTTACCCTTAAAAGCCCAAGCTAAATCATTTTGGATATTATCTCTATTAATTACTATAAACTCTTCGATTGTTAAAAAATCTATTACGGCAAAGGTAAAAGTTTTATATAATACAGAAATAGAATGTTGTAGGTCAGGGTTGTATACCAAGATTTTTTGAGCAAAACATATAGGTAAGTATTGTGGGTTTTTGATTTTATAAAAGTCCATGGTTTCATAAAAGCTCAGTACCTCTTTTGATATTGTATCAATAATTTTATTATCTAACTGCACGCAACTTTTTTTGTTATCATAAAGGTTTGTTAAACAAATTTGTTTAAAGACTTCTTCTCTCGATTTTTTATACTCCTGGCGATCATTAGCAAGATCAGAAAAATATTCCATGACAGTCTTAATTAGTTTAATCTTAGATCCTTTCGCATCATCCAACAATGATCCAGCATGAATTTTATCGTCCGCAATTACTATCGTATAATCTATCAAGCACGTTGCGATAAAGTCAGAGCTACTTCCCTGAAGTAACCTGGCTAAATAATCTAAACACCAGTTCATTTCATCAATCCGTGTATCCTGGGTTACGAAGTCTTCTTTGTTAATAGCCGGTAAAGATAGTTTAGCCTTTCTAGTAGTAATTTCTTCTTCAGTTTTTATTATCCGTTTCATTCTAAACGTCTCCTTGGATATAGTTGATAGTATAACTCGGATTTAATCATAAGTTGGGGTTCTAAGCGTAAACCTCAGAAATTTCCGATTTTTGCTGTGAAGTAGCAGACAACAAGGATTTTTTAATATCTGATATTGTTTTTTTACTTACAGATAGTTCTTTTGTAATCCAATCATAACTTTTATCGGCTCGTAGAAAAATCTTTATTTTCTCGATTTTATCTGCGGTTTTTGGATTTTTGCTTCCTAAAGTTCTACCAAACTTTACACCATCGATTTTAGCCTTTGCGATTCCTGCCTTAGTTCTCGCGTTGATCATTCCACGTTCTAATTCCGCAAATACTCCCGCAATTTGGAAAAATGCCTTACCCATAGGCGAAGTAGTATCAACCCTATCCCCGCTGTCAAGAGATACAAGATCAACCTTTTTCTCCTTCAATAATTCTACAATTTCTATAAGTCCTTTTAAAGACCTGGCAATTCTGTCAATTTTATAAACAACAACAATATCCTTTACTCTTAAGGAACTAATCATTTTTATTAACTCAGTTCTATTATTATCTTTACCACTCGCCGACTCACTAAATATTTTTTCACATCCGGCTTTCAGTAATTCCTGCTTTTGTAATTCAAGATCTTGAGTATTGCTACTAATTCGAGCATATCCGATTTTCATAACGCCTCCGGTACAATTTTATCTATAAAATAGGATAGTACTATATTCGTACATAAAAGTCTAGCTATTTTTATTAACTGTACTATTTTTGTTGAATTAGCAAGAGTACAGTCATACTGTAGTTTGTTTGTACTATAAACTTACTCAAAAGTAATGAGTATATAATTTCAATAATTTTATTTCAACATATGGACATCACCTAAATGCGTGCTACTAATAAACAATTAACCATCTTGTCCGAAGCGGAGATTTCAGCTTTATATGAAATACCGGACTTTAATTATGAACAGCGATTGGAGTACTTAACCTTAACTGACGGGGAATTACAATTGGCTTTGAGTCGTAAACGCTTGTCCGACAAGATACACTGCATTTTACAAATAGGTTATTTTAAAGCCGTCAAAATGTTCCATCGTATAACCTAGGATGATGTTGATCCGGATGATTATCTATTTATCATGCAACAATATTTCTCGAATCAGGAACCGAAACAGAATGTCATAAGCAAACATGAGTATTACACTCAATGCAGAGTTATAAGTGCGCTTTTTGAATATAGATTATGGGTTAAACACGATCAGCAGTTATTATACTCACATGCAACCAAAGCCCTTTTATGTGATATGAATCCTCAATTTATTACAATGGAGCTCTTATCTCATTTACAAACCCATAAAATCATTCGTCCCGGATATACAACTCTACAAACCATTGTTAGCACCGTTATTAATAATGAACGTAAACGGTTAGCCACTGTCATTCAAAATAATTTAACAACTGAAGACATAAAACTACTGCAACCCCTATTAATTGAAGAAGATACTTTATCTAAATTGGCAGCCATTAAACAAGACGCCAAAGATTTTAAGCCACGCATGATGATAGCGGAAAGGCAGAAGATGGAAACTCTAAGGCCAATTTATCAAATAACAAAAAGACTTATTCCGTACCTTAAATTATCGCAACAAAACATGCATCATTATGCTAATCTAATTCATTATTATACCATCCATGACCTGCGCAAACGTTTAAAAGTTGAGCAAACTTATCTATATCTACTATGCTATACCTGGAAACGTTATCGGCAAATTAGTGATAATTTGATTGATGCCTTTTGCTATAATTGTAAACAGATTGAGGATAAAATTAAGGCAGTATCCGGCGCAAAATTTTCCGCTCATGTGATGAGTCAGCATGAAGAGTCTATAAAGGTGAGAGCCTTAGCTCAATTATATGTTGATGAAGCATTACCGGATGAGATGAGTTTTGGCTCTGTCCGTCAAAAGGCGTTCTCAATTTTATCCAAAACAGAGTTAATCAATACACTATCCACCTCGGGTAAAAAGCGGGTACAGGAATCAGACTTCTATTGGCAGACTGTCGATACTTCCAAACGTCGGATCAAATCCAATTTACGCCATTTAGTCAAGTCACTGGATTTTTCCAGTGTAAATGAAGCAAACCCTTGGCTCTCAGCTATTGAATGGATTAAAATGCGGTTTTCCAAATCCCAAAGACTGGCACCAGGGATTAGTAATTGCCCTGACAAAACCATCCCCGCAAAATTACGCCAATATTTAACTACCGGAGATGATAACAAACCGACAAGAATTCATCCCAACCGTTATGAATACTGGATTTATCGGAGACTAGGCGAACATCTCAAAATCGGTAAAATCTATTTGGAGGATAGTTTACGGTATCGCTCTCTAAACCAGGAACTGGTATCGCCGGAGGAAACAGACGAGCTTATAAAACAGTCAAACATCTCTGCTTTAACTCAGCCTCTCAGTCAACAACTGGATGACTTATTTATAGAATTAGGCCAACTTTGGGAGAAGTTTGACAAGGCGTTGCGTAAGGGAGAACTTAAACATCTACGCTACGATGAAAAAGACAAGACATTGCACTTACAAAAAATTAAAGTTGATAAGGATGAACAAAAGCAGCGGCATTTTTTTGCTCAACTGCCATTTTGCGATATTGTTGATGTACTAAAATTTGTCAATAAGCATTCAGGATTTTTATCAGCTTTTACCCATGTGCAACCACGCTATGCAAAGCAGCCCACAAAAGAAAATCATTTAATTGCCACTGTTATTGCTCAAGCGATGAATAACGGCAACTCGAACATGTCAGACATTTCTAACATACCATACGCGGCATTACAGGATACCCTGCAATCCCATATTAGATTGTCAACTCTCAAAACCGCAAATGATCTGATAAGTAACGGCATTGCCCAAATGTCTATTTTTCCTCTTTATTCATTAGATCTTAGATTACTTTATAGTGGAGTTGACGGACAGAAATTTGAAGTCGCTACTCCAACCATTAAAGCCAGAAACTCTAAAAAGTACTTCAGAAAGGGCAAAGGTATAGTAGCTTATACGCTTTTGGCAAATCATGTACCGCTTCAGACAGAACTAATAGGTGCTAATGAACATGAAAGCTATTTTGTATTTGATATTTGGTATAATAATACATCTGAAATATCTCCGGACATCGTTACCGGTGACATGCACAGCATAAACCGCGCTAATTTCGCTATTATGCATTGGTTCGGCGGTAAGTTATACCCTCGATTTACCAATATTGAAACTCAGTGCAAGCATTTGTATTGTTATCCAAATCATCCTAAACATAAGCAATATCTAGTTCAGCCGGTTGGAGAAATCAATCGTCAATTAATAGAATCGGAATGGCCTAATCTGCAAAGAATTATCGCGACTTTGGGATTGAAAAAAATCACCCAGAGCATTCTGATAAGAAAGCTTTGCACCTATAAGACTGAACACCGCACTCGTCAAGCATTATTTGAATATGACAAACTCATCCGCAGCATTCATACTCTAAAATACTTCCTTGACTCAAATATTCATCGCAATACACATCGCTCTCAAAATCGAATAGAGTCGTACCACGGCCTTAGATCTGATATTTCGGGGGCCTACGGTAGAAAACAATTGATTGGAAAAACCGATATTGCCCTTGAAATTAGTAATCAGTGCGGTAGATTAGTTGCCAATGCGATCATTTATTACAATTCAGCGATCTTATCCAAACTGTACGATAAGTATGAAGCTGAGGGTAATAAAAAGGCTATAGATTTATTACGCAAAATATCGCCTGTTGCCTGGGAGCATATACACTTCTATGGATATTTAATTTTCACGAATAAAAAACTAATAGATTTAGATGAGATAATTAAAATCCTTACTTTAGATGTTTAGTAATATACCCGCAATTCCATACTCTCAAGGCTATTAAAAAGCCCTCTTCGGAAAGAAATATAAACTTGTTAAACAAACTACGTGACTTTACTTAAGCACCATAGCTTAGACAGCCACATTCAGAAATAGTACTGTTGATTTTTAGCACCGTCAATCCTTAAAACCCGATATAAAAAAATAATTAAGATATCAAAAACCCTTATTGTCTGCCACTTCACAGCAAAAATCAGAAATTTCTGAGGTTTACGCTTAGAACCCCTATTTGCAACATGTATCTTAAAAAGGTAAGCCAAAGTTATGGCTTGCAAAGATGTCTTTAGAGGAGTTAGCTTACTTCTGAAGGCAGAAAGAGGTGACTCTGTATTTGCAACTAGACATTAAGTCTGTGGCTCTGATAAGAGCCCTCTTTCAAAAGCCTAAAGCTGAACAGTATCTCAAGAAAAGCTTATGCTTATTCTGTATAAACATGGTTAGCTCAAGCCTTCTAGTACTTCAAATTAACTTTACCAAGGAGGAGTAATGTCCAAACCAATCCTAGGAGTTGACATCTCAAAATTAGATTT
>Ga0209512_1003605_pt1 | contig 14434 bp, 10 predicted proteins | sample frozenSSSSmetaG_FD_184142 | JGI IMG/M metagenome (GOLD analysis project Ga0209512, IMG submission 184142) | Glacier valley bacterial and archeal communities from Borup Fiord, Nunavut, Canada, to study Microbial Dark Matter (Phase II) -... | ecosystem: Environmental > Aquatic > Freshwater > Ice >... | reverse complement strand
ATCCTGAAAGCGAGCCTCCAAGGATACCTCCGCTGCCCAGGATCATCATTGTAATCCCACGCTCTGACTGACCCTGGTCCGGATTTGGAAACAGACTTTGCACCCAGGTTGGCATCCATGAAAATATAGCCCAGAGGCCGATGATCATTGATCCGAAGATCAAGGATCCCTGAATCAGATTCTTTTTATTGTGGCTTTCGAAAAGAGAATAATATTTTGAGACCTGAACTGTACCCAAAGATTCCTGTTTCAGCTGTGTCCATTCTTTTGATTCCCTTATCAGAATTAAAGCAATAAAAGCAGCTAGCAGCGGTATAAAGCCGGGCAAAAATGCCAATCGCCAGTCGGAAAACAAGTTATTGGCAATTCCTGTTGAAATAATTCCAACAGGAAAGGTTACTGCGAGAATACCCAATGCGATTGCTCTTGATTTTGCAGGCCAGACCTCAGCTACTAGAATAGTAGCCATTACAAGTGTACCCCCAACTCCCAATCCCGAGAAGAACCTCAGCAGAATAATGATCTGCCAGCTATTTGAAAAACTGATCAGGATATTAAGTACAGCGTATAAGCATACTGCAATTACAAAAGCTCTGATCCTGCCGATCTGATCCCCCAAAAAGCCAAATAATATTCCGCCAAAGGTCCAGCCCAGCAGGAACATTGAACCGATGTAGGCACTTACTTCGCTTAAATCATCAGTGCTCACATCTCCCATCAGTTCTTTAACTACCACAGGCAGGTAAACGGGCATAAGGGTAGAGAAATATCCTCCAAAAGCATAACAGATCATACAAATGGCGAATAAAAGATTTCTTTTCGGTACAGGATTTCCGGTATCTATCCGTGCTTCTGACATGATCTTATTTTAAAAGGTCGTCAAAGGTTAGAGAGACATAATAGACTCCTCCAACCGCCGGCGAACCGTATGCCTGCACATTGTATTTATTGTTCAGATTGGTTCCCCCGATTTTCAGAACCGATTTTGCAGCCGGTATTTTAAAGCTAACCTGAGCACCTAATTGTCCGTAAGCCTCTATCCTGCCGGGTTGAAGATCACTAAAAGATCCAACCCAGTTGAATGCCGACTGCCAGCGGTAATTCATACTAAAGCCAATATTTTTAAATAAATTCCGGTTTGAAAGGATCAGGTTTGAAACAAATTTTGGGGTATTGAAAGCCGGAATATTATTTGGATTTGCGCCTTTCAGATCAAAGGAGGTCCAGGTGCTGTTTCCTGTCAACTGATAGCTTTTAGGGAAATAATAGGTCAATCCTAAAGATGAGCCTTGCGCACTTACTTTATCCGCAGCATTGGTATACAACTGGTATGCCTGTGCCTGTCTGTTGAGGATTTCCATTGCGGCAGCAGGGTTAGTTGTCCCGTCAGCCCCTAATACCGGGCTTGTGGGACTGATAACAACCTGATTCAGAATGAAGTCTTCGTAATTGCTGTAATAATAGTTGATATCAATAAAGAGCTTCTCGCTGATGAGTCCTTTATAACCAATTTCATAACTTTCTATCTGCTCAGGCTTGATATAAGCCACATTAGACTTTTGAAGCAGGTGCTTATTATTGGCGATAGCTGTTGGAGGCGGCGTTCCTGATCCGACAGCAGCACCAAAGGCAGCACCAAATGCACCTACAGAACTTGCAGTATATGAATTACTATATGCAGGCAGACCTGCACTGTTTTCAGGGGTTCCTCCAAGTATGGTGATCGGACCTACAAATAATTTGATGTACTGGTCAACAGGGGTAGGATTTCTGAATCCGGTTTGAAATGAAGCCCTGAAATTATGATTCTTTACCGGTGAGAAAACGGCAGAAACCCTTGGTGTAAAACTTCCCTTAAAGTTTTCATTCTTGTCATAACGTGCAGAAGCAACCAGCTTAAACTTATCCTCGAAAAGCAGTTTGGACAATTGCAGGAATGCGCCGTATTCACTGATTGTTATTTCCTTATTCTTATCGTCAAACAGGGTCCCGTTTGTAAACATGTCGAACTTCCGGAGGTTACCCCCAGCAAGCACGTCCATAAATTTAATATCCTTGCTGAAATCGTATTGTCCTTCGGCATGATACAACTTACTATTACTGAAAATTCCCGCTCCGGTCAGACCCTGAATATACTGATATTTATCTTTCATGGCTTCAAACTCGGCAGTGCCTGGTAAAAATCTACCCTGATCAGCAAAGCCACGCGCTATTGTATGATTATTTGCAGTTACTCCGGTGACGTTCCCTTTATAAGCCGCTTCGTAACGTGAGAACCAGGTCGCATCAGCCATATTTGGACTTACTTTGTTTCCGCTTAGGTCCTGCACCCATTCCTGATTCACTTTTTGTCCGAGTGTACGTGAATTATAGGAATCATGAGAGTTCTCGATGGTGGTATATGCCCTGATAAAGAACTGACTACCTCTTAGCTCCAATCGGTGTTGCTGCAAAGTGAAATTATTGATTGAAAAGCGGCTGCTGCCGGTATAATTTGCGGTGCCCTGTCCAAAATTATATTGGTAAATAGCTTCCAGGTTATCAGAAAGACGATAATGCAAAGCAGCATTCAACTTCAGATTATGGACCTTATAATCGGTTAAATAACGTTCTTCGTAGCCGGTTCTTGAAACACGTCCAATTCCGCTTATGGTTTGAGCGATTTCATCTCCATAAATATTCAGTGCATTCCTTCCGGGATTTGAGGCGCCACGGGATGCTAATGGAGTATTCTGGTCAATATCAGTGTAATTTGTTGCATACCAATCCAGGCCTTTGAAATAAGAAACATTGGTTTTGAATGCAAACTTATTATTGAAGGCTTTTGCATAGCGCATCGTCAGGTCGTACAAAGGAGCCGCATCAGTATAGGAATCATTCAGATGGTTGACACCCAGTTTGGTTTGCACACTTAAACCCTGGTATTGAAAAGGATCCTTGCTTTTCATCATCAGCACCCCGTTAAAGGCTACAGGTCCGTAAAGTGCTGAAGCAGCCCCCGGAATCAGCTCTGCACTTTCGGCATCCAGATCCGAAAGTCCGAACAGGTTACCCACAGAAAAGTTTAATCCCGGAGTCTGATTATCTACCCCATCTACCAGTTGCAGAAAACGTCCGGTTCCAATACCCCCAAATCCACGGGTATTGATGGATTTAAAATTCAAACCGCTGGTAACCACATCCAATGATTTCAAGGATTGCAATCCTTCATAAAAACTGATAGAAGGTGTTTCCCTGATCGATCTGAGATCCATTTTCTCGACCGTTACCGGCGATTGCATGATATTCTCTTCCACTCTTGAAGCCGAGACGACCACTTCATCCATTTGCGTGGATGCAGGCGAAAGGTTTACAGTGATCTGATTCGAAAAATCATTGACAATTATCACCTGACGTACATAACCCAATCCGGAAACGATCAGGGTAATCGGCAATTGCAATTTAGTGCTGATCTGAAATTTACCTTCACTGTCAGTTACGGTACCGGCAAGTAAGCCTTTAATAGAGATACTTGCTCCCAAGATTGGTTTTTTGCTTTCACTATCGGAAATCCTTCCGTTTACAGTTCCTGTTTGTGAAAAGGACGAAACCGGAATAAAAAGAGCAATGAATATGATATATAGTAAAATTGTTTTCATAAAATTTGGTTTAGGGTTTTTTAATTAATTGCGGGGATCTGAGATATCCCTGGCTAACGATTTTGTTTCCCAGGCTTTGGTAGTATGCAGGGTCATTCGGGGTAATGCTGGCTAAGCCATCCACATATTTATTGTACAAACAAAATAAAGCGGCAATCAGAACAGTATCATGAATTTCAAGATCTGTTGCTCCAAGGGATTTTGCTTTTTCAATAATAGACGGACTAACTCTCTTGCCGGAGATCTGAACTTTCCTGGCAATTTGAAGAAGAACCTTCATCTTATCACTCACCGGTGCGTTTTCAAGATCTTGCAGAACCATTTGAGTGGTATTGCATTCACCAAGTAAAATATCTGCTGCGGCAGTATGGGCGGATGTGCAAAATTTGCATTCATTACCAGCAGATACTACGGTTGCAATAAGTTCGCGTTCTGCCTGGGTTAAAGTAGATTCACCTCTTAACAAGATCTGGGTAAGATCTCTGATCGGATAGGCAGTATCCAATCGGTATTCAAGCAAGCCCGTAATTCCGGGCAAATGCTCTTCTAAAGAAATATGCGGCATTTTGTTTCTTAATAAATAATTAAAATAGCCTTGCCAGGTTCTAAAAATCGCATCATCTATTGCATAGATAAATGATAATCAGGGAAATAAGATTGATACTTATTCCGTTAAATCATGCATTTAAAGCAATTGAGAATAAATTGAATAAAGCACTCGAAAACCTTTAAACACAAATAAAAACGGCAAGGGATTAATTGTACAGGAAACTATTTTAAAAATAGCTCAGACCCAACAAGCTCTGCTCACTGGATATAACTGACAAACCTGAAATTATTAGGAAAGAAGGTATTCGGGAGGCGGGGCAAAAAGATAATAATGCCCGTTTTGAACTGAATTTATCACAAAACTATACAGAGATTGAAAATCAAGCACATATAGGTTATTGAGTGAAATTTCGGAATTTTTGAAGTAGTACTCAAGTTTAATCTGTTTGGCTCCCGATTTCTTGCTGGTGTTTGCATCCAGATCGTTCACCTTATTAAAATACTCAGCACGTTTCTTTTCGATGAAGGTTTTTTCCTTATTCTCAATACAAATCAGGAAAAGTGTATCTCTAGCAATTTTGCGTTTAACGTATTTGTAGATAGTTCCCTTTAAATTTACCTCTCCTTCCATTGATTCAAAATCTTTGGAATCAGAAAGATATGGAACATTGAATGGAAACTTAACCATGATCATGTCTTTTTCCAAATCATGACCATCCTTTATCTTTTCTGCCAGACGCTCATCAGCCGATTGGGTTAGAAAAAAGAAAAGCCCCTTGTAACCCGCTATATTAAACAGGAACAATAGAAGGAAAAATATGGCCGTTAACTTTCTCAAATTCTGTACAATGTAATAACAAAAATATTACATTTCAAAATTTTAGTTAAAAATGGGTGGGTATTAAAGATAGTTGCTTGGTGATATTTGGTTTGGAATGCTGGCGCACGCGTGTCGCGTGTGCCTCTTATATTATTTTTTTATAAACAATAGCACACGTGACACGCGTGCGCCAGCAATATCATCTCATATCTCATATCTCACATCTCATATCCCATATCTCAACCCAACACCTCCTCCAAAACCTCATGTGATCTAACCTGCCCAAAGCCTTCAATATGTAAGCTGTAATATTCAATAATCTTCTCCAGCAGCTGTTTTCTCTGAGCCGAAGTAATATTCAGTTCATCCAGATTATCAAATTTTGCATTCAATATTGAGGTCCAGAGTGCTGTTAGCGGTTGTTCAAGGATCAGGGCATGGGGAGGTTGCAACCTGGAATAACAACCGTTCTTAAGATCAAAGAAGTCAGCATTTCCCGCTAATGTGGTATCAGGATAGAATCCCAGAAAACGGGTTAAACGTAGCAGAAAGTACAGATGAAAATTTGATACCCCTTTACTGATTCCATCAAGAATCTCAATCGCATGAAACAGAAACTCAAAGAGAACTTCATCCGCTTCATGCTGCCTGAGTGACTTGTAAAGCACCTCATTTAAAAACATGGTGATCGAACTTTTTACTATGTCATAGGGAATACTCAGAAAAACCGGCTGATGCCTCAACTCCGAAACACGCTGTATATTTCCTGAACTTTTATGATAAACGATCATTTCCAACAGATGCAATGGTTGCAGACTATTCAGTTTGATCTTTGATTTTGGACGCTTAATTCCGTTGATCATGTAGGATTGTAAACCGAATTTTTCAGTAAAAATCTGTACTACCACGCTGCTTTCAGCATAGCTGGTTGTTTTAAATACTATTCCCCGTGTTTTATGAAGCATGAATGATCTTTGGAAGTAGAATAAGAATTCCGACTGTAAGCGCCATCAGAGCTGCAATCAGTACTAGTGCAGCGGCAATATCTTTGATCAGGCCTGCTTTGATATTATATTCAGGAGAGATCAAATCAACTAGGGATTCAATTGCAGTGTTCGCAAGTTCTGCCATTAGAACTATGGCCATGGCGGCAATGATCCATAGCCATTCAGATGTGCTAATATCGAGGTAAAAGCCTATCCATGACACTATTAGAGCCATAAGGCAATGGACCCTGAAATTCAATTGGGTTTTGAATGTGTATTTTAATCCATTGAAAGCAAAATCAAATCCCCTGAAAAACTTTTTCATAATTGTCAGAATGTAAACAAATGAAATTAATTACGTTTAATTTGCTGGCAGATGTCGAATTATCACATTATTCAAAGTCGAAATTAAGAATTTTTGTAGTTTTACGGATTGAATCCGCCATTATCCTAAACCGCTCAGTATGTGGAATAACTTTTCCAAAATTATACTTTCAAACCGCATTCCTATTCTTGTAGTATTTTTCGTTGTAACTGTGTTCATGGCCTGGAAAGCCAGCTTTGTTAAACTATCTTATACCGGCAGTAAAATTCTCCCTCAAACTGACTCCGCTTTTATCAGATACAATGACTTTAAAAGCAAGTTTGGTGAAGACGGAAACATGATGGTTCTGGGTATCAGCACTCCGAAATTAATGAGCAAGGAAGTGTTCAATGATTGGAGTATTCTGGCATTAGAGCTGCAGAAAATGGAAGGCATCAAGCAGGTACTTTCTGTTGGAAACCTGTATGATCTGCAAAAGGATACCTTAAATCAACGATTTGTTTTAAAGCAGATTACCGGAGGCGCTGTTTTGCGCGATTCTGAGATGGACAGCATTAAAAATCGCATTTACGATCTTCCATTTTATGAAGGATTGATTTACAACAAAGAGAGTCATGCCACATTAATGGCAATCAATTTCGATAATAAGATCCTGAATACTCCAAAGCGTGGCCCAATAATTAAAACGATATTGGAAAAAGCGGATGCTTTGAGTAAAAAACATAGTGTTGAGGTACATTATTCCGGACTACCTTTTATTCGCACAGCTATCAGTCAGCTTGTTTCCAGGGAGTTTGTATTGTTTCTTGGCCTTTCTATTCTTGTTTCTGCTATTATTCTGTTTATATTTTTCAGAAAATTATACCCTGTTCTGTTCCCAATTATTCTGGTAATTGTGGGAGTGATCTGGAGTCTGGCAACTCTGGTTATGTTTGGTTATGAAATCACGATGCTCACAGGTTTGATTCCACCACTGATTGTAATCATCGGAATCCCCAATAGTATCCTGCTTCTGAATAAGTATCATAATGAATTGAGAAAGCATGGTGATAAAGACAAGGCCTTACATGTCACCATACTGCGGATTTCAGAAACTACACTGATTGCTAATGTAACCGCAGCAATAGGATTTGGGGTATTGTTTTTCACAGGCAGTGCCTTACTGGTTGAATTTGGTGTGGTAGCGGCGTTAAACGTAATGGCAACCTGGTTTATCTGTCTGTGTCTTATTCCAATCATTTTCAGTTACCTTCCTGTGCCTAAACTAAAGCCACAGGAAGATCATGACAATGGATTTCTGCATAAATTATTGGTAAAGACTGATTTTCTCGTAAATGAGCGTAGCCATCTGATTTATGTTGGCACAATTATCATCACGCTGGTCTCATTGATAGGTGTGATGCAGATCAATGTAAATGGTTATGTAGTTGATGATTTGCCTCAAAACTCTCCGATAAATCGTGATCTGAAATTTTTTGAAAAGAATTTTGAAGGCATTCTGCCTCTGGAAGTGAGTATTGATACGCGCAAAAAGAATGGGGTTCTGAATCTTTCTACGATCAAAAGGGTAGATAAAATGGAAGAAATGATCTCTGCATATCCTGAGTTTTCGCGTTCAGTTTCATTAAACAAAGCATTAAAATATGCTTCTCAGGCATTCTATAATGGGGACCCCCAGTTCTTCCGCATACCGAATGATATGGAGAAAAACTTTGTACTGTCTTATCTCGGAAATTCAGGTGGCAATAGTGATATGATGAAAGGCTTCATCGACAGCAACAAGCAGGTGGCAAGGGTTAGTTTTCAGATGGCTGATGTGGGCTCAAAACGTATGAATGTTTTGATGGAAGAATTAAAGCCGCGTATCGATTCAATTCTAAATCCTGATAAATTTGATGTCTTACTGACAGGTTCGAGCATTATTTTCTCAAAAGGAACGGATTATATGCTGAAACACCTGATGGAAAGTATCCTTCTGGCAGTAGTTCTGATTTCTCTGCTCAGATTGTTCCAGTTCAAAGATCTTCGGATCATGTTCATCTCGCTGTTACCCAATATTATTCCATTGATCATTACTGCAGGACTTATGGGATTCTTCAATATTCCACTTAAGCCCTCAACCATTCTGATATTTACAATTGCTTTCGGACTTGCATCAGACCAAACCATTTATTTCCTGACCAGATATCAACAGGAATTACAGTCGACGGATTTCACGACCACAAAGGTTATCTCCGACACCATTCGTGAAACCGGGGTAAGCATGACCTATATCGCGCTTGTACTCTTTTTCGGATTCGGGATCTTTACTGCCTCAACTTTTGGTGGCACGATGATTCTGGGCTTGCTTTTGTCGGTTACGCTGATCATCGCGCTGATATCCAACCTGACACTCTTGCCAGCCTTATTGCTACAGATTGATAAGCGCAAAAGACGGAAGATCGCGAAAGCTAAAGGAGAAACCTGGGATATTTAGTGGTAGTATTTGCTGATGTAGACTAGCAGACAAAAATCATATCTCCCTAATTTCAGACAATTTTGGTTTTAGTCGATTTCTATATTGCCAATAATGGGAATTTTATAGTACGTGTGGTCAATATAAAATTTAGCTGGGGATATGTATAAATTGCCTAATATTCTTGTTTTAGAAAGCAAGGTCTGTTCCTCTTCGGATCTGCCTTCCCGTGTTCTGCCGTAATTTTTGTTTCAGATTAAATATTTATATCATGAAATTTAATATTGCAAAAAATCTACAGCTGCCACCCCCTTAGGTTTATTTCAAATGGACTTGTCTTGGAACGCGCGCACCCAATATCATTAAGTTAAGCCTTTATTTCCATTGCTACCTGTCATGTCGAGGATTGTAGTACCTGTTTTTGAAGTCTGAATTAGATTCTTCGCTGCGCTCTGAATGACAAGCTCCTTTCCCTGTGGTTGGTGTTATCACCGACCAATGATATGATTGTGCCTGGTACGGTGAGAACACCGACCAGAGGGGAAATAGAACGCGATTTCTTGCCGGAACTACTCCGGAGGAAAGGGCTGAACTAGCATATAACACACAGGTATTGGTTTCCAAAATATAATCATTGAGAGTCCAGAGGCTTTTCTGGATAATTATAACCGTATTGTGTTAACCGTCCACAATTGAACTCAGGTTAAACAATGACCTTACCCTTGCGCGTGCAGAAGTACCTGAGCAAACTATTCTTCTGTCTCAGAACGTTCTTTCATCAAGGCACTCCGGTCCATTTTGCGGATTAAACTATAGATCACGAGCAAAAAACCAAGCCCAAAGGCTACAGTTCCTATGACCATTGCCCAACCATACTTTAATTCTTCACCTTCCATCAGGTAATAACCCAGAAAGTTAAATGCAATTCCAATAAGGATCAACCAAAGGCCGCGACGCATGTATTTATTTCCCATAGAAATCAAACAGTTTAATACAAAGGTACATAAAATACTTATTTTGTGTTCCGTTAGTGCTATTGGAGATGAATGATTTCAAAAATCTGCATTTTAAGCCTTAAATTTCTTAACTTTGCAACCTTAAATTTTGAGGTTTAAAGCACTGATGTACAAAGAATATAAGCAACTTGATTTATCAAAAACCGGGAAAGAGATCTTAGATTACTGGAAACAAAACCAGGTATTCGATAAAAGTATTTCCAACCGTCCTGCTACTAAACCTTATATCTTTTATGAAGGGCCTCCATCTGCAAACGGGATGCCGGGAATACATCATGTAATGGCCCGTTCCATCAAAGATATTTTCTGCCGTTATAAAACCCTGAAAGGTTACCGTGTGGAGCGCAAAGGCGGCTGGGATACCCACGGCTTGCCCATCGAACTGGCTGTTGAGAAAAAGCTCGGAATTACTAAAGATGATATAGGCAAAACCATAAGTGTTGATGATTACAATGCCGCCTGCCGTACAGAAGTAATGAAATACACTGATGTCTGGAACGACCTGACCGAAAAAATGGGTTATTGGGTTGATCTTGAAAATCCATACATCACCTACGAGAATGAATACATCGAAACACTTTGGTGGATACTGAAGCAGTTTCATGAAAAAGGTCTTTTGTATAAAGGTTATACCGTTCAGCCATACTCTCCTGCTGCAGGAACCGGATTAAGTTCTCATGAATTGAATCAGCCCGGCACCTACAAAATGCTGAAGGATACTTCCATTGTTGCTCAGTTCCACCTGAAAAGGGATCAGGATCATCCGCTGATGGATGTTCTGTTTGAGAATGGAGATGAGGACACTGTGATACTCGCATGGACAACTACCCCATGGACTCTGCCGTCGAACTGTGCACTTGCAGTTGGAGCTTCAATCAATTATGTAAAAATCCGCACATTCAATCCATATACCTTTAAACCAGTTAGTGTGATCCTGGCCACGGATCTGGTTTCAAAATACTTTAAAGAGGAAAACAAAGCTTTGTCATTTGATGATTATAAGGCCGGTGACAAATTAATTCCATGGGATCAAGTCGCGGATTTTAAGGGCTCTGAACTTGTCGGTTTGCACTATCATCAACTGATGAACTATGTAAGCAATGCTGATCTTGAGAAAAATGCATTCCGGGTTATTCCTGCCGATTTTGTAACTACTGAAGATGGTACCGGGATCGTGCATACCGCCTCTGTCTTTGGGGCTGATGACTTCAGGGCAGCCCGTGAAAACAATGTTCCATCTGTTATGATTACTGATGAAAAAGGCAATGAGCTACCGCTTGTTGACAAACAGGGACGTTTTGTTTCAGAGGTCAGTGATTTTGCAGGAAGATTTGTAAAAGAAGAATATTACAGTGATGAGGAACGAAAAGACCCGGATTTCAGGCCTACAGATGTACTCATTGCGATCAAATTAAAAGAAGATAATAAGGCATTTGACGTTAAGAAATACGAACATAGTTACCCGCATTGCTGGCGGACTGATAAACCAGTTCTGTATTATCCTCTGGACAGCTGGTTTATTAAAACCACAGCAGTAAAAGACCGCCTTGTTGAACTGAACAAGACTATCAACTGGAAGCCCGAATCAACCGGAACAGGCCGCTTTGGGAACTGGCTTGAAAATCTTGTGGACTGGAATCTCTCCCGTTCAAGATATTGGGGTACTCCTTTGCCGATCTGGAGAACAGTAGAAGGAGCCGAAGAATTATGTATCGGTTCTGTTGATGAACTCAGATCAGAGATCAAAAAAGCCGTTGAAGCTGGATTTATGGATGCTGCATTTGAGATCAATGATATGCACCGTCCTTATGTGGATGATGTAATCCTGGTTTCAAAAACAGGCAGGAAAATGATTCGTGAAACTGACCTGATCGATGTGTGGTTTGATTCAGGGGCGATGCCTTATGCCCAATGGGGACTTCCTCCAACAACTGAAGGCAAAAGCGGCAATATCAGTCCGGAAGCATTTTTAGAATACTGGAATAAACAAGCAGGTTCTGATGGTGAACCGGGTTCAATCTACCCTGCCGATTTCATCGCCGAAGGTGTTGATCAAACCCGTGGATGGTTCTTTACCCTGCATGCCATTGGGGTTATGCTGCATGATAGCATTTCATTTAAAAATGTAGTGTCGAATGGCCTGGTGCTAGATAAGAACGGCAATAAGATGTCCAAACGTTTAGGAAATGCTGTTGATCCATTTGAGACCATAGAAAAATATGGTGCAGATCCTACCAGATGGTATATGATCAGCAATGCATCCCCATGGGATAACCTGAAATTCAATTTAGAAGGAATAGATGAGGTTCGCCGTAAGTTTTTCGGAACCTTACATAATACCTATGCTTTTTTCGCCCTATATGCAAATATTGACGGATTCAGCTATAAAGAGGAAGATATTAAAGTACGTCCTGAAATTGACCGATGGATCATTTCATTATTGAACTCCCTGAGTCTGGAAGTGGACACTTATTATGCAGATTTTGAACCAACACGTGCAACAAGGGCCATTCAAAATTTCGTGGATGAACATCTGAGCAATTGGTATGTGCGTTTATGCCGTCGCCGATTCTGGAAAGGTGAATACACCGAAGACAAGATCTCAGCATACCAGACACTCTATACCTGTTTGAGTACCATTGCAAAATTAATGTCACCTGTTGCGCCATTTTTTAGCGATCGCTTGTTCATTGATTTGAACAAAGTAACCGGCAAGGAAGAGTTCATTTCAGTTCACCTGGCTGACTTCCCGGTTTATTATAAAGAACTGGTAGACAAGGATCTGGAGGAGCGCATGGCATTGGCTCAGGATATCTCCTCGCTTATACTCTCTCTTCGTAAAAAGGTAAGTATCAATGTACGGCAACCCTTGAGTAAAGCGATGATCCCGGTATTGGACAAAGGCTTCAAAGCAAAGGTTGAGAAGGTAAAGGATCTCATCCTTTCTGAGACAAATCTGAAGAATATTGAATATATTACCGATACCTCCGGAATCATCAGCAAAAAAATAAAACCAAATTTTAAAGCTTTAGGCCCGAAAGTTGGTAAGGATATGAAACTTGTCGCAGAAGCATTGATCAACATGTCGCAACAGGATATCAGTCGCCTTGAAAAAGAAGGTTGTATTGCTATTCCCGGAACTTCATATTTTGTGGATCTTGCAGATGCAGAAGTTCTTGCCGAAGATGTTCCGGGCTGGCAGGTGGCTAACCTTGGAAACTTAACGGTTGCTTTGGATGTTACACTTACCGAAGAATTGAAGCAGGAAGGGATTTCAAGAGAGTTGGTTAACCGCATCCAGAATCTCAGGAAAGAGCTTGGCTTTGAGGTGACAGATAAGATCAGGGTCCTGATAAAAGACCACCCTTATATTTCCGAAGCGCTGAAAAATAATTTAAGCTATATTTGCGCGGAAATTCTGGCTGACTCACTGGAGCTTGTGGCAGATCTTGATTCGGGTGAAACTGTAAGCATAGATGATAAGAATTTAATAGTACAAATAAACAAAGGATAGAAATGGATAATCACGAAAAAACTAGATATTCCGATACAGAATTACAGGAATTTAAGGATCTTATTATTGAGAAACTACGTAGCTCAAAAGAAGAATTAGCTGCTTTAACGCAATCGTTAAGCAATCCGAATATGAACGGGACAGATGATACTGCAGGAACCTACAAAACACTTGAGGATGGTTCTGCAACCCTCGAAAAAGAATCAATAAATCAGTTGGCAGCACGCCAGAGAAAGTTCATCGATAACCTTGAAAGCGCTTTGGTTCGTATTGAAAATAAAACTTACGGTGTTTGCAGAGAAACAGGCAAACTGATCCCTAAAGAACGTTTACGTGCAGTTCCACATGCTACATTAAGTATGGAAGCAAAATTGAAACAGGCATAAATGAAAGCTTTTACCAAGCCATTTGTTGCAATTTTTCTTATTCTTTTAGCAGACCAGGCTCTAAAATTCTGGATCAAGCTGAACATGTCCCTCGGACAGGAGTACAAGATAATTGGTAACTGGGCAATCATACATTTCACCGAAAACAATGGAATGGCATTCGGTATCGAATTTGGTGGCGAGGCAGGTAAACTTGCTTTGTCCCTGTTCAGAATTGTAGCTGTTTGCGGGATTGGATATGGGCTGATTCATTTAATTAGAAAGAAGTATCATCGCGGACTGATCATGAATCTTGCATTCATATTTGCCGGGGCATTAGGAAATATCATTGATTCTACATTTTATGGTATCATCTTCAATGAAAGTTCTTATTATGAGCCTTCAGTGCTTTTCCCTGCAGAAGGAGGCTATTCCAGCCTGTTCCATGGTAAAGTAGTTGATATGTTTTATGTTCCGATTCTGCAGGGTATCTATCCGCAATGGTTCCCATTCTGGGCCAGTGAAGAATTTATTTTCTTCCGTCCGGTTTTCAATCTGGCCGACTCTGCTATTTCGATCGGTGTTATTATGATACTTCTTTACCAGAAACGATACTTTAAGGAAGAAAAAGAAGTTGAAGTCTTTCCACACAGCGAAAGTATTGAAGAATAAAATCCAGGCCTCTAAAGGGCCTTTTTTATTGCTTTAAATGCATTTTTAACTGAAAATCAATCTCAATTCTCAACTCTCAACTCTCAATTCTCAA
>Ga0209512_1003602_pt1 | contig 14445 bp, 11 predicted proteins | sample frozenSSSSmetaG_FD_184142 | JGI IMG/M metagenome (GOLD analysis project Ga0209512, IMG submission 184142) | Glacier valley bacterial and archeal communities from Borup Fiord, Nunavut, Canada, to study Microbial Dark Matter (Phase II) -... | ecosystem: Environmental > Aquatic > Freshwater > Ice >... | reverse complement strand
TGCGGGAATAGGTGGACTGACTGCTGGAGCATTATTAGCTCATAGAGGTTACAGAGTCTTAATTTTAGATCAAGCTCTCGTCCCCGGAGGCTGTGCTTCGACGTTTAAACGGCAGGGATTTACCTTTGATGTGGGTGCAACTCAGGTGGCGGGGTTGGAATCAGGGGGAATTCACCACCGGATTTTCTCAGAATTGTCAATAGATTTACCGGAAGCAACGCCTTGTGATCCTGCTTGTGCGGTGTATTTACCTGGGGAAAGTACACCGATTAATATTTGGCGCGATCAGGAAAAATGGCAAAAGGAACGACAAAAACAGTTTCCCGGTAGCGAACCCTTCTGGCAATTGATCGCAACTTTATTTAATGCCAGTTGGGAATTTCAAGGACGCGATCCGGTGCTACCACCACGTAATTTATGGGATTTGTGGCAGCTAACCCAAGCGATGCGCCTCAGTACATTAATTACTGTACCCTTCACTTTGTTGACTGTAGGAGATGCTTTACGATTATGTGGAGTGGGAAATGACCAACGACTGAGGACTTTTTTAGATTTGCAACTGAAGTTGTATTCCCAGGTGGATGCAGAAGAAACAGCATTACTTTATGCGGCAACAGCGTTGAGTGTATCCCAACTGCCTCAAGGATTGTTTCACCTCCAGGGAAGTATGCAAGTATTAAGCGATCGCCTAGTACAATCCTTAGAAAGAGATGGCGGCAAATTGTTAATGCGCCACACTGTAGAAGAAATCAAAGTAGAGAATGGCAAAGCTACTGCTGTAGTGATTAGAAATCAGAAAACTGGCGAAGTCTGGACAGAAGCAGCCGACCACATAGTTACTAACGCTACCGTGCAAAACTTGGTGCAATTATTGGGAGAAAACGCTCCATCTGGGTATAAAAATCGGGTGGAAAAACTGCCCCAAGCATCAGGCGCGTTTGTGGTGTATTTGGGTGTAGATGCCAGTGCAATTCCGCTAGGATGTCCACCCCACTTACAATTTCTGTATGATGCTGATGGCCCAATTGGCGAGAATAATTCCCTGTTTGTTTCGGTCAGTCATCCTGGAGACGGTCGCGCACCGGAGGGTAAAGCGACAATTATCGCTTCTTCATTTGTCGATCCGACTCCGTGGTGGCAGACTGATGATTATGAAGGACTCAAACAAAAGTATACCCTGCAAGCGATCGCTCGTCTTGCCGAATATTTCTATCTCAAACCAGAAACTATTATTCATCAAGAAGCTGCAACACCGCGCACCTTTGCCCATTACACAGCCCGCGATCGGGGTATAGTTGGCGGTATAGGTCAAAGAATTCCGACTTTTGGCCCCTTTGGGTTCGCTAATCGTACACCAATTGAGCATCTGTGGTTAGTTGGCGACTCCACCCATCCAGGCGAAGGTACTGCTGGGGTGAGTTATTCGGCGCTAACGGTAGTCAGGCAAATTGAGGCGCAAAACTTATGAACTACCAGTAATTAAAAACTCCTCCTTCGTTGGAAAGCAAGTCATACTTGTAACTGATGGCAAACAAGACAGAAAATTGATGAAATAAGGTTAGTGTTGCTAATCTGGAGTAATGACAGACAGCGTTTTAATTCTTGGTGGACGGGGGCGGATTGGTAGCACTGTTGCTCACGATCTAGCTACCCATACGGACGCACAAATTACGATTACTGGACGTTCTGCGGAGTTTGGGAAGGCTGTTAGCTTATCTTCGGGAGGACAAGTGCAGTTTTTAGTATTGGACTTGGCAGAAGTTGACAAACTCCGAGATGCGATCGCAAACTCTAATTTAGTCATCCATTGTGCTGGGCCATTTCACTATCGAGATACTAATGTTCTCGAAACCTGTATTTCTCAAGGCGTTAATTATCTAGATGTTAGTGACCATCGTTCCTATACCAGCAAAGCTCTGAATTTTCATGAACAAGCTGCTGCTGCTGGTGTGACAGCAATTATTAATACTGGCATTTTTCCTGGTATTTCTAACAGCATGGTACGTCAAGGTGTTGAACAATTTGATCAAGCAGAAAAGATCCATTTAAGTTATTTGGTTTCGGGTTCTGGTGGTGCTGGCATTACAGTGATGCGGACAACTTTCTTGGGGTTGCAATATCCTTTTGAGACTTGGATAGATGGCAAATGGAAGTTAATCAAGCCTTATAGTGAAAGAGAAGTAGTTGAGTTTCCACCTCCCTATGGACGTAGGGGAGTTTACTGGTTTGATATGCCAGAAACCTTTACACTACCCAACGCCTTCCCATCAGTTAAAACTGTAATTACTAAGTTTGGCTCTGTTCCCGATTTTTACAATCACCTAACTTGGATTGCGGCACACATTTTTCCCAAGTGGTTAATGCAGCGTCGTTACATGATTGAATTTCTATCTCATGTCAGCCATTCGATGACAGATGTTACTAATAATTTTAGTGGAATTGGGGTAGCAGTTCTTTCCGAAGTTACAGGGCAAAAAAATGGTGAAACAGCCGTTTATTGCTCAACTGTAGTGCATGAAAATACAGCAGTGGCTTCTGGTTGCGGCACAGGTAGTATTGCCCAATTATTGTTAGAAGGTAAACTTAAGAAACCAGGTGTTTTTCCTGTGGAAGAAGCACTACCAACAAATTTATTTGAAGAGGTAATGCAAAGTCGAGGAATTAAAATTAATCACAGTTGGTTATAGCTGAATACACTAGGGTTAAGGATAATTGCAGGTTGGGTAGAACGAACGCGAACAGCGTCCCGCAGGGAACTGAAACTCAACATCAAGCGTTAATTGTTGGGTTATCTGCGGGTTGTTCCTCAACCCAACCTACGCAGGTTATAGCAGTTATCGGTTGAGTGAGGTACAAGAACCCCACCCCCAACCCCCTCCCCGCAAGCTAGGAGGGGGCTATGATGTACCTCATGTGATTAGTAAACGCTATAAGATTTTTATGGCTAACACCAAGTGTATTGCTAAAAACTTCAGTCCACTTGAGTGGACTTGAGCTATTAGCCCAGAACTTGAGTTCTGGGCGGGATATGAATAAGCACGACAATTTGACTATTAAAAAAATATAGGTAGTGCTAAGTCCTAAAAGGTTCAGATAGCATTAACTTAACTATAGGTAAAAATTAATATACCCTACGGTAGAAGTAAAAACTGTACCTAAACATTTAGGATGCCTGTGAGTCTGGAATATCAAATCTATTTATACATGACCAAGGCTCATAACATAAAAACAGGAGGTTTCTTTCATGCAAAAAATTCTATTAACTTTAAAGCAAGTGTTACGTTCAAGCTTTTTGGTTGTTAGCTTAATGATTTTCATCAGCTTATCAGGTTCCTTTATTTTCGTTCAGCAAGCTAGTTATGCAACTACTACTGAAGAATTAAAGCTAATACCTCCAGAGTATAAACCAAATTCTGAAGAAAAAATTAATCGTGCTAATGAATATGACCCAGGTGTTGGCATTCAAGAAGAAAACCGAGAAGAAGCTTATGAGCAAGCAATAAAAGATTCAACAAACCTTAATACTATAGAGAAGACTTACGAAAGGAATTTAAAAGCAGAGAAAGAACAAAATTCCCCAGAAAGTTTTGGTGAAAAAGCGAAAGAAGTTATTGAAAAAGTGACAGGTAAATAGGAAATATAAACCTAACCCCCAACTTCTTCCCTACCTCTTCTTTCAGGAGAGGTTTTGTTTGCTAGTAATAATTCAGGAGTTACAATAAGAAAATTAAATTGTCGAGTGTGTTATCATCGCAAGTACCGCAGCATTAACAATTTAAGGTGCATTAGCCTTTGGCATAATATACCCGATATTTATGGAGTAGCGTTTCTCTGATTAGCAAGATCGCGCTCATACCACTTCATTAATGGAGTTGCAGTAATTCCATGCACAATCACCGAAACTACAATAGTAGTGTAAGTTATCCAAGCAATTTGTTCGCCTGCTTCACCTTTTAAGCCATGACCAAACGCATAGGCAAGATAATATAAAGATCCTACACCGCGAATACCGAACCATCCAAATAACCACCGAGTTCCTGGGTGGAAGGTTCGGCGGCGTGAGTCTAGAGGACGTTTACCTATTGTGCTAATCCAAACTCCTATAGGTCTGATGATTAAGAATAACAAACTTATCACTAACAAAGATTGCATTGCATAATTGAGCATTGGCTTGAATAATAATATTGAACCCAATATTAAAATTGTCCCAACTTCCATCAGCTTTTCAACTTGCTCAACAAATTCTAATTGTGCTAGCGGTTTTTCAGAATTTCTGTAACTGCGTTGGACAACTAACCCAGCCACAAATACTGCCAGAAATCCATAGCCATTCACCATTTCTGTTAAGGAATAAGTTAGTAGAATTGTGCTGATAGCAATAAAGTCTTCCATTAACTCATTGGCAGGACGGTTATTTTGAATTTTTTTGTCAATCCAAACTATACATTTGGCAACAATAATTCCCATGACGATGCCAGCTGCGATCGCCCAAATTAAATCAACCATAATCCACTGTTTAAACCAGTTCTCCCAGTTGTCATCTTTTAAGGCATAAATGCCAAAATAAACGAAGGGAAAAGCTAAAGCATCATTTAACCCACCTTCGGAAGTTAAACCAAATCTCAACTCATCTTGGTCTTTTGTATCGGTTAGTTGTACTTCCGATGCTAATACTGGATCGGTAGGTGCGAGAATTGCTCCTAATAAAATCGCTTCTCCCCAATTCATCCCTAAAAATAATTTACCCACAGCAGCCAGAGCAAAAATTGTAATTGGCATCAGAAATATAATCAATCGCGTCGTAATATCCCAAACCTGCAATTTGAGAGGACGAACTATTTTTAAGCCGCAGCCAAACACAGAAATAAGTACTACAAGTTCTGTTATTCTCTTTAGGAGTTCAGCGTTGAAAACTTCATCCCGACGTAATTGAATCAGCCCGAAGCCGTAAGGGCCTAGAAAAATACCAACTAGTAGGTAGATAATCGCAAAAGAAAGAGGTAAGCGAGCAATCCAACCGGACCCTAATGTTACCATCAGCAAAAGTAGACCAATCACAAATAGCTCAATAATATAGATATCTGCCATATAGCGATTTATATAAAAATTAGGTGTTGCTTTGTCAGCTTAGTTGCAATAGCTTTGTATTAGAAATAACCTATGGGCAGATTTTCTGAGATTAGGGATTGGAGATTCAGCCTTGCTACCAAATTAGAGAGAAAGGAAAAGTTGAAGGAAGAGCCAAGGGGACAAGGGGACAAATTAGATGGTGATTCAGTTCCCAGGTGGGGGTTATTAAACCCTCTAATGGTCTATCTTCCCTACTTTTTCACTCAGACATCGCCCATTTTAGTACAAATATACTATAATATAGATAGCGTCCACAAAGCCTAGCCAAACGCATAACGGCTTTGTGAAAACCTTCTGGAAGATGGATTCAAGGGTTAGTTCGATGATGAAGCATTATATTCTCAACCTCAATCCGACTGCCAAGCATGAATGGGATCGATGTATTTTACGTGACCCCCTGACTGCCAAACGCCCAGATATTGCCAAACTAATTGCTGAAGCAGTTGGTGCTGATACAGGCAGTTATTTGGTGAGCGTGAATATCGAAGTTCAAGTTTTGCAGCAAGCGGCGATACCTCAAGCCGAACAACTCTCGCTTTCATTTCCAGAAGTGAGTGTGCCGTCACAACCACAACTGCGGGAAGTAGCTTGAGCTAAAGTGCAGAGTTTAGCACAGAATAATTAGCCTGCTTATGCAGGCTAACTTCGTCTAGCCGCAGACATCGTTTTTTCTCCTCTAATTGAGTACATTTGGGCTATAATATATATATATAGCGTCCACCAAGCTTAGTTAAGTGTAAAACTGCTCTGTGACAGCCTTCTGGTAAATGGATTCAAGGGTTAGTCTTATACTTAAACACTCCATTATTGACCTGAGAGGAAAATTATTAAATGATGCAACTGAGTCATTATCCAGGTGCGATCGCACAAGCTGCCCAACGGGCTAATGAAATAGACTCTCAGTTGATGGCAGTGCAGCACCAAGTTAACTGATTTGAAGGCAATGCCGATCGTGTCGCTGCCTTTGAGATGGATTTGAAAAATGATGCTCAACGCAAGGCTCGCCGCTTTGAGGTGCTGCTTGTGAATCAGGAATATCAAAAGTCAATAGACACCCAGATTCGATTAATTGTCGATAAAGCAAATGCGTAGACGCAAAGCGGCTTGTCGTCAGACATCGCTCATTTGGAATATCTGCGTAACCAGTTTAGTGTAGCTAAGTTGGAAGCAAGATTAGCGTAGCTTGCCGCCGTAGGCATCGCTCAACAACTCTCTGATTTTGAATCTCGTGAATTAGTCGGTTTGTAATCACACCCATAAACCCCAGATTTAAATCTGGGGTTATCCCAACAAAATCGGTGATTGTAGATTACCCAGATAATTATAATCTGTGGGACAGCAGTTGGGCAATTTGCTGATTAATAATTGCAACATCAAAACGCCGACTAGCAGTAGTCCTGGCATTATTGGCTATAGTTGCAGTTATTTCTGTCTCCTGAAGACAGGTGATAATTACTTGGGCAAGTTCTTCAGGTTCTCCTGGTGTCACTAGAAAACCATTAAGTCCATGTTCTACTAATTCCATTACACCCCCAGCTTTTGCTGCAACTACAGGTTTTCCACATAGCATTGCCTCTACAATCACTCTACCAAAGGGTTCTGGGGAAGTTGAGGTATGCGCCACCAAGTCACAAGCTGCCATTAACTGGGGAATATCAGAACGAAATCCTAAAAATTTGACGCGATTTTCTAGTCCGAGTTCAGCAACTTGTTGATGTAACTTTTGGACGTAATCTTGTTCGCCAAACAGTGCATCACCCACTAAAATTGCTGTCACCTCTTGCGGACATTTGGCAAGGGCATCAATTAAAATATGCTGTCCTTTCCAAGGTGCAAGACGGCTAAAATGTCCGACTACAAATTTTCCTTCTAATCCTAACTGTTGCTGTAATTTATTAATGTCAGATTCATCATTTTGATAATTTTTTAGATCAAAGCCGTTATAGACAACTTCGATGAGGTTTGCGCGTCCTCCTGCTTGCACAAAGGCTGTTTTACTAGCTTGGGAATTAGCAATTACTAATGATGCAAAACGATTAGCTAAGTTAATAGCGATGCGAAGATTAGTTTGGCTAAAATGTTCTGTGGAAAGAATATCATGTAAATGATAAACCAGAGGGCGACGACTGAAGAAACTTGCTAATGCTCCGACAACTAATGCTTTTTGGGTATTGGCATAGATTAAATCGTATTCACGCGCTTTTTTAACTACCTTAGTAATCAAAGGTGCAAGCTGTGCCAAACTCTTTAATCCTTCTACTAAACTGCTTTCTTTGCGAACTTGGATTGCTTGAGTTGCAAGAACTTCTACTGGGATATGATTTTGCTGTAGTAAATCTTTAAATGTCCCATCTGCAAATAAACCTACCAAAGCGCGATCGCTATAAGGTTTAGCAATATCTATTAAACATAATTCGGCACCCCCAGGTTTACCGCTTTGATCTAAGAAAAGAATTCTCATTAAACCTCTATTTTATCTAATTTGACCCACGTAACGCGCCTAGCATTTATTTTATTAACTTGTTCAAGCTAATAAAATATTCCGTACTTGTTGGGCAATTTGATTCCAGTCATAGTGTGTGATAGCGTATTGGCGACAGGCTTCGCGTGAAGGTATAGGAATATTTCCCAAAAGCACTTGCTCTAATTTTTTAGCAATAGCTGAGGCTTCTATTGAAGTAGTAATTAAATCGGGTGAAAATTCTGATAAAATTTCTGGCATTCCCCCAACTGGAGTACATAAAACAGGAGTACCACAGGCTAGAGACTCGATTATTACTAATCCAAATCCTTCAAAAGATTGACTAGGCATAATAGTCAATTCAGCAGCTTGGTAAGCTAGAGGTAATTGTTCATCAGGTAGAAAGCCTAAAAATTTAACGTTGTCGTCTAGTCCTAATTCTGTAGCTTGTTGTTGTAGTGCAGCTTGGATGTGACCACGACCTGCGATCGCTAGCCAAACATCTGGTATTCTGGGCTTAATTACAGCTAGTGCCTGCAATAATTTGTCAACCCCAGTTCGATGTACTAAGCGGCGTGATGTAAATATAATCCGGCGATTATTTGGCCAGCCTAGCTGTTTACAAGCTTCCTGGGGTGATAAATTTGGTTGAAACCAGTTAATATCAACTCCACCAGGGATAACATTAATTTTGCTCCACGGTACTTGATATTTATCATGTAAAATTTTACCAAATGCTTTGCTCAAAACAATGAAGCGATCGCTGCGATTATAAGTATTTTGTTCTATTAGCCAGTGTTTGATCAAAAGACTGAGGTTTTTATTAACAACCTCTTGCTGACTCTCAGAAGCCCAAGGACCATGAAAGTTAAAAGTAACTGGTACTCCCTTTGGTAAAATATCTAAAATAGGAAAACTATATAATGCAAAGTGCAGATTAATAGCATCTGGTTTGCTTGTTCTTGTTTTCTGAAAGTTAGTCCGAATCGACCATAATCTTTGCCAAATAGGACTATCGGGACTCGCCAAATTAGTCAGCTTAATCGGCGAATTTAGTTCAGCTTCTGGCAAACCGACTCCACATAATTCAACCTGATCTTGATTTGCTGCTAATTTATGAGTTAGTTCATAAATATACCTTTCTAATCCTCCAGGACTTTTGGGAAACCAGCCTAATCCAAGAGTGAGAATAGATGCTGAAGCAAAATTTATTTCTTTATTAGCTTCCATCAATGTGTCTCCGATAAATGTATTAAAACAGTAGGGGCACAGCAATGTTCATAGGTGTCAACTTAACGTTAAACTTATGTCCCACAAGGAACTGAAGTTCCTTGCTAATAGCTCAAGTCATCTAAAGATGACTAAATAATCTGAAAAGTCTTTAGTCTACTTCAGTAGACTTGGGCTATTAGCCCTGAAATTTATTTCTGGGCGGGCGTGGAAGTCAATAAGCGATTTCTAGCTTAAGTTGACACCAATGAGCAATGCTGTGCCCTTACAGCGTGTTATGTCCCAATCTGAATTACTTGAATTTCCGAATACACATTACGAATAAGAGTTTTTGTAGAATACCAATTTATAAACTATTTATATATCAACGTCAACAAGGAATTAAAATCTGTGTTTTTATTAACCATATAATACTGACTATGACAGATATGATACTTATTAATCAACGAAGCTGAATGCTAGACAGCGAAAGGAATAAACTACTATAAGTCAATAGATTGTGTATTGATTTTTACTATTTTTGCTTTCGAGAAAGTAAACATTAATACATAAAATAATATTTTTTTAAGATATTAGCTGAAATTTTAAATAACCATGTGATTTTTATAAAGTTTATGTAAATAGGATTTTTTGAATCTCAATTGATTGCTATTTATATATCAGATTTCGTGCTATCACATAAGTTGGATATTATCCAGTTGAAAATAGTTCTATTTTGTGCGGATTTTATAAACAATGATTGTATATAAATAATTAAAAGCTTAAAACTTATATGACAAATAAATTACTGACGCAGTTACGAAAACTCCGTCACCAGCTCAATCAGCACATCAAAAAATTATCTAAGACTAGGTATTTACAAAGAAGTAAAACTTTCAACTTTTTACTCAGTCTGACTGTTGGAGTCATTGTTACTACTCTTGGAATTACAACAGACTGGGCGACAACTGGAACATCCACACTTACTTATAAAACATCGTGGATAGGTAATACTTTTGGCAGTGGAAATCTGCGGGTACAAAACAATATTGAGGCAATGTATGTTGCCCCTGATGGCACAGTTTATACCAACAGCCATTGGGATGAAGCGGGAATGGAGGCAGGAATATATAAGGATGGTAAAGTTATTGGTGCCCTTGGGGATACTCACGGCTGGAGTCGTGGTGGTGGCAAAGCGGTAACAGCAAATACTAAATATGTTTACATTGCCATGACTCAAGGTTCGAGGGGCAAAACAAACGAAGATTACCCACCGGAAGGAACAACTTGGCATTCCGTTAGACGTTATGACTTGTCAGGAAAACCTGCACCGTTTCCTAATGGGCGTGGCTGGGATAAAAGTATGATGATTACCAGTACTAAAAGTGAAGTCACTGGATTAGCAACTGTGGAAAGCGAGTTGTATGTGAGTGATTTTGCTGCTAACCGCATTCGTGTCTATGATACTGATACGATGAAGGAACTCCGCAACTTTACCGTTGCTAATCCGGGAGCAATAACTATTGATCCACAAAAAAACCTATGGATTATTCAAAGCAAAAATGGTACTAATCCTGCAAAGATTATACATTATTCCCAGAGTGGAAAGCAATTGTCCCAACAGATTGCAGATATCGTCGAACCAACTGCGATCGCAATCGATCATCAAGGTAAGCTGTTAGTGGCAGAAAATGGCCCACGCCAGCAAATGTTAATTTATGACATCAAAGATCAGCCGGTGCAGGTGGGTAGTTTTGGCTGTAAGGGCGGTATCTATGCAGGAGTTCCTGGTGAAGTTCGAGATTTGAAACTTTATGGACTTACTGGAGTCGGGACAGATGCTTCAGGTAATATCTATATAAATAGTGATGGTTTCAACAAATCAGGAACAGATTTGCGGAAATTTTCGCCATCGGGAAAACAACTGTGGCGATCGCTAGGATTAATATTTGTCGATAATGCAGATGCTGATCCTAAAACTGATGGTGTCGATTTATTCACCAAACAAGAACACTATCTGATCAACTATAGTAAGCCTGCTGGTAAGCAATGGACTTACAAAGGCTACACTTTAAATGCTTTCAAATATCCTCAAGATCCACGTCTGCATACATCGCCAGATGCAACCTTTGTTCGCCGCATCCAAGGGAAGCCCTTTTTGTTCCTCACAGATATGTATAGCAGCTTTCTGCAAATATATCGTTTTAATCCAGCCACAGATGGCCAAGTTGCCATCCCAGCCGGAATGTTTGTCGGTAGCAATGGCGCAGATAAAAAATTTCTCACCGGAAATTGGCCACCGCATCAACCAGAAAAAGGGGAGTGGATCTGGCGCGATCGCAACGGTAATGGCAGATTTGAAAAGAACGAATATGATCGCAGCAAAGATTATCCCTATCTCGGCGGCTGGTGGGTAGACAGCAAAGGAGATGTTTGGAAGGCTTTGCGAACACCAGATGGTACTGCGATCCGACACTATCCTTTACAGGGAATAGATCCTAAAGGCAACCCCATCTACAGCTATACTTCGATGGAAAAGCAAACTACTCCCAGCATATTTAACGACTTGCGGCGGCTCGAATATTTCCCCCAAACAGATACCATGTATTTGTCAGGCTTCACAGTAGATCACCCCGCCTTCGGTGACGATACAGGAGTTGCTGGATCTGAGATTGCCCGTTTTGACAATTGGAGTCAAGGAAATCGGACTCCCCTGTGGCGAATTGTGATTCCTTACGACAGCACCGGCAAACGCGAAGTTTCCACAGCTGCGATAAGTGTGGCAAAAGATTATGTATTTGCCGTGACAGTTAAAACCGCAGAGGTATATGTCTACAATGCAAAGACGGGAGTGCAAGTACAACAGTTAAAACCAGGCCCAGAAGTTGGCAGTGAAAGTGGCTGGATTGATATACCCTACGGCATCCGCGCTTTTCCTCGTTCAAATGGTGAGTATTTGGTATTTGTGGAAGAGAATTGGAAAGGAAAAGTGATTATGTATCGGCTAGCGAGTTGAGTATTTACTTAACCCAGCCGCAGATCCCCGACTTCTCTAAGAAGTCGGGGATCTTGTTTCTCACGAATGATTCAGGATTGCTATATATACAAGAATATGTGATTAAATGTATTGCAGATTTAATAAAATAAAATGCTCCATGCGTCGAGACTCAATTTTTTATAAACTGTTTCAACAATCCCCCACTCTTTTATTTGAACTATTGACAAATCCACCAACAAATGCAGATGCTTATCGATTTGATTCGGTAGCTGTCAAGGAACCCAAATTTGAAATTGACGGGGTATTTCTCCCACCAGAAAGCGAGACTCCTGGGGTTGTATATTTTTGTGAGGTACAGTTTCAGAAGGATGAACAGCTTTATGAAAGAGTATTTGCTGAATCTTCACTATATTTCTACCGCAACCGCGCCAGATTTAACGACTGGCAAGCAGTTATAATTTATCCATCTCGCAATACCGAACAAAGTAACATTTACCCTCATCGGGGATTGCTCAATAGTAACCAAGTGCATCGGGTGTATTTGGATGAATTGGGGGATATTCGCCAATTACCTTTATGGGTAGCACTGATGGTACTAACTACGGTAGAGTCAGAACAAGCACCTGAAGAAGCAAGGTATTTGTTAACAAGAACTCGGCAAGAAGTACCATTAGTAGCGAGTCGCGCCATAATAGAGATGGTAACGACGATAATGATGTACAGGTTTGAACAATTGAGCCAAGCGGAGGTAGAGTCTATGCTAGGAATAACACTACAGCAAACACGAGTTTACCGAGAAATCAAGGCAGAAGGACGAGAAGAAGGCCGACAAGAAGGACGAGAAGCGATGGCTAATGCTATTTCCCGACAATTAACTAAGCGGCTTGGAGAACTGTCTGAGGAAATGCGCTCCTCCATTTCTGGTTTATCTTTGGCTGTTCTGGCAGATTTGAGCGATGCATTGCTTGATTTTACAGCCTTGGCTGATTTGCAATCTTGGCTACAAGGGCGAATAAATTAAACTACCTGTTGTTGCTTTTGAGTTAAATACATCGCAATTCCTTTCTCGTAGTAAGCTGCTTCATTAATAAAAATAGGATAAACCGTAGACGCTCCCTCATAGAAAATATCTTTTCCTTCAAAAGTCAGAAACATTGGATCACCGGGATTCAGAGGTTGATAATCTCTAAACTGAAGCTGGGGATGAATCATGGCTTGAATCTCCCCGCGTAGGCGCAGCCCGCCGTCAGCATCGCTTCTAGGATAATCGATAGTCCCAATGTATTGATAGAGTGTAAGCGTGCTGTTTATCTGCGGAATATTACCTTGGTTGCACCCTTGAAAATAGTCTAAAATTGCATAAATAAGCTGCTCTGTTTGATGAAATAATTCGGCGTTTAAAATATTCTGAGCCACAGCACCAACTTCTATAACGAAACCCAATTCGCACAAAGAACGGAGAAAACCACCTTCTCTAGATTCTTGATTAACAAAAATCTTTACCATCGGATTGATAGAACTTAAATAAGCGCCTAACCGAAGTAAGAAAGGATGCAGATCACAAAAAATCAGACTTAATCCCATGTTGGCAGTTGTGCTGTGTAAATCAACAATTACATCCACAGAGGGCTGATTTTGCGGTTGCAATATCTGTAGAATTGCTTTTGCCCGCGTATCTTCGTAATTTGAAAGTTGGGGATTTTGTAAGCCTTGATTGGTAAAGCAACGATTTAAATCCTTGTCAATGTATCGTTTGCCTGCTTCAATAGCTTTGAGATTGCCAAGTAATGCCAGAGTTTCAAAACTTGCTCTATTGATTAAATTAGGATACTGCTGAAACATTTTGACTAAATGTACTCCTGTTAACTCATTACCGTGGTTTCCTCCAACGATCGCAACCCGTTCAATCTGACTCATAACAACCTCATATCTAAAAAAGTTATAGGTGGACACTATCATGCCCATCCTACAGTTATTGAGAATAATGCAAGATACAAGATAGAAGTATACCTGCTGCTGACTATATCTTGTAAAAGACTGACGCGATGTCTACGACGGGCTACGCCTACGCTCCAAGTTTGAGCCAAAATGTGATAACTGTTAAGCTGTTGGTTTTAGCAGAAAAAGGGAGGAAATTTATGGAGGATAATTTTCAAGCGATGTCTACAACGGGCTACGCCTACGCTGAACTTTACAAAAACGCCCTCTTCAACGATGTCCTCCCGTTTTGGGAAAAACACTCTCTCGACTGGCAGCAAGGCGGCTATTTCACCTGTCTCGATCGCCAGGGACAAATTTATGATACAGACAAATTCATCTGGCTGCAAAACCGCCAGGTGTGGACTTTTTCCATGCTTTGCAACCAGCTAGAAAAACGCGAAAACTGGCTAAAAATTGCCAGCAATGGCGCTAATTTTCTTGCCCAACATGGCAGAGATAGTGATGGTAACTGGTACTTTGCCCTCACCCGTGAAGGGAAACCACTGGTTCAGCCTTACAACATTTTTTCTGATTGCTTTGCAGCGATGGCATTTAGTCAATATGCACTCGCTGGCGGCGAAGAATGGGCAAAGGATGTGGCAATACAGGCTTACAACAACGTTTTACGCCGCAAAGACAACCCCAAAGGCAAATATAATAAAACTTA
>Ga0209512_1003601_pt1 | contig 14445 bp, 14 predicted proteins | sample frozenSSSSmetaG_FD_184142 | JGI IMG/M metagenome (GOLD analysis project Ga0209512, IMG submission 184142) | Glacier valley bacterial and archeal communities from Borup Fiord, Nunavut, Canada, to study Microbial Dark Matter (Phase II) -... | ecosystem: Environmental > Aquatic > Freshwater > Ice >... | reverse complement strand
GCAGGATATTCACCTGCATGCAGTCCAATAGCCGACTGATGCCTACTGTTGCCTATTGAGGCTAGAGGCATATATAATAGATAGATTCATAGTTTAGCTAGATTCTATTCTACATGCTTTATCACATCTTTGCTTCCGTGCCCACAGTGTCAATCGATACTGTGTTCAACAAGTTCAATAGTGTGGTGTGGATTTGAAACCACACTGATAGTGTGGTGCAGTGAGTGTAAGTTGACGGGGTAAGACGGTGATTATACTGCTAAAAGAACCACTCAATACAGGCTTTCTGGGTAGATCGAGGGGATATTGTGGAGAGGACGAGTGTCTGATCGAGCGACGCTGCTCGGTCGTCCTTGTATATAATCGAGTTGGAGGCATTGAATCATCTCATAAGTCGACAATCAAAGGAATGAAGTTAATATCGAGCGAATCACGATTCGTATTGAGGAATTAATTCGTGCACAAGAAAATGATCGAGTTATCGCGGCGCGCGACTCGACTATTCTCCGTCTGCACTTACATTTATGTACGAGGGACAGTTTTACTTCGGCCTTAGCTTAGACACATCTCATATATTCGTCATATATTCTCCGGACCAGGGACAGAGGACCCAAACCCTGTCTACCTCTCTAACGTCAATCCTACGGACAATTCTAGGGGCCTAATAATTAGACTCCCGTTCCTAGCCAATACCAGGGCAATAGATAGCCCGTGCTTACCAAGTGCGACTCTACCGTCAGCCCCCACTGCTCGTAAATGTGCGGGACTTTTGCCAAACCCCTTTTGCAATCACGCCCCTCCGCCGGATATATCCCACTCGGGAAGCGGGAAGAGCACGTAATCCGCTGGCGGCAGCCTAGATACAGGCTCCCATGCGGCCCCGAGTGGGGACATGCACGGTGATGGAAATCAAGTGACAAACAGTCATTATTCACTTCCCTAAGCGAAGAGACCGAAGAAGAATCAGGGGCGCGGCTGGCGACAAGCTATGCGGGACGGACGGACGGACGGACGGAGGGGCGGCAGCGTCCCGGGGGCTACACTAGTCGGGTAGTCTAAGCTCAAAGTGATAGAGATAAAGTGAGCCGCAGCTAAAGCACTATTATGCGGGCTAATCTTACACGTGGAACTTTTTGCGACTTTTCCTACGTAACGTGGTAAAGTAACGAAGTCATTACTACAGTAGAAGTATTAGCCACTTTAGAAGACGCAGGATGCCACGTTAAATAGAGTTGTGGAAAAGGGCCGATCTTCCAGATAATCGTTGCGCATCAAGCAATTTCACCTGCATTAGGCGCCAGTTCCGAACCCTTCCTACCGTCTTGACATCAGGTTCCGTACTCTACACAAGATGTATTTCGTAGCTCTACCACCACCAAACCACAGGATTCATAGCTATCAAAGTTCATGGACTCTCATCATGTCGCTACATAACCGATCACCTCGCCCTACTGACGGAGCATCGCCTGACAGCTTTTTGGCCTGCCTTGCTTGTGCAAAAGCTAAAGCCAAGTGCGAGAAGAAGATGGGCGAGGAAGGAAGCCGAGATAAGATGTCGTTACCTGGCTAATCTCTTGCTTGGAACTATAGTTTCCATGTGCCAGATGTGTGACAAGGGGAATCCCATGCCGAATGCGCTTGACGCGGAGAGGGCCCGGTCGTAGAAATGGCTCAACCCGAAAGCAGTCCTCAAAGAATGCAGACGCGCAAAAGGTGGTTGAGACAGAGGCTGATAAGCCCAACAACGATCAGCAGTTGCAGCGTACGCGAAGCAGATCCAGCAGTAGCTGCTTTGACCTTGACTGCAACCCTAGTTTTCATGGTGACGTCTTTCTACCGGATGATGACCAGCACAATATCCAACGTTTGGGAAATTTACCATACCTCAACTCGAACGTCGCCAAAGAAAACCAGCCTTCGAGTCCCGGCTTAGAGTTTTTCATGCAGCAAAACTACTTCGAATTGACAGATGTCAACAATTACGCCCTACCAGTACCCACGGATATGCAGAAACTAGATGATCCCATTGGCATCACCTCGTCATCTCGATCGCAGTCATTATATGGCTTATCGCCAGAATTACCCAACCAACTACCGATATCCACTCTCCAATAGTTGGTGATTCTGTCTCCAAATCAGCTATCCCTACTGCTTCTGCAGATGGGTCGTTTCAGACGCTTGAAGCATGGGCCCTCTTTCAGTGCAACCCCGTCATGTCATCTAACTCCTGTCCAACTACCGCAAGGACTCACCTCAAAAACCTTTACGCTGGGTTCAGTCACCGAAATCTGCCGCTGGACGGTTGTCATTTGACAAAACATATTTAGTCTGTTCCAATTGAAGCACTCCTTCCCAGCACGAGAGATAAACTTATGGCCATAATGCAAAGCTTTTCCAATAAAGCCCAGAGAATACACGGCCTGATGAATTCAAACGACGATTACTCTTTCGTTGAACCGACGACCCCGGATTTTTTTATTTTGCCGCCTCTACATGTCCTGGAATCGCTACTTCGTGCCTGTCTCGGCTGCTATGAGCCATATTACCCCTTTTTATCAACAGCGATGCTCAAGCCGAATGAACTTTTGGAGAAAGGAAGCAATCCTGTCGTCAGAAGCTTGAAACTACTCCTTATGCTGGCTGGCGGTGCTATGACAACAGACGCTAGTAGCACTTACCATATAGTACATGGACTACTAGAGATATGCCGTATGACCTTGTCCAATCTCATCGAAGCAGACATGAAGCTCGCAAGATCTTGATCTTCTACATTGTGCTTTAGGATTTGTCATTATGGCAGCATGGAGCGGTGATAAGTGGCAAATGGATGTATGCGTCCCCCTAATGCCTTTGCAGTATTGTCAAATTAACCTCTACAGGCTGCAATATATCTAAAGGCTATGTTTTTGCAGGTAGTTTTTGAAGTACTGCTTCCTTACCATGAATATGTTGATGAATCTCGCGAGTTAGATGCTTGGCCAATCAAATTTCTTTGGCCATCGAGACGTGCCATTCCCCACGCTGGATTCTCGTAGCGAGCTCGATAGTTGCTGGCAGATGTGGAAGGAGCAAGAAGTAATGAACAGGTAAATATTCCCAATACCGGATGAGGAAACGACGCTCAGGGTTGACATCATGCTAGAATGACGTACTCATGGGTTATTCTTGATCAAGAGATGTGTTTGTTTCAGGACAGACCTTCGACTTTATTTGCCTCAGTATCCGACGTCAATGCTCCTGTTCCAAGCCCGGACGCAACCTGGCAAGCAAAATCTGCTGAGCAATGGGCTCGACAGCTAGTTCAGTGCGGTGTCTCTAGCGGCTGCAGCACCTTTCAACCCTCCTTGAGCGAGTATGTGAGATGCTTCATGGAGACCGAAAATGACAATACCTTGAATAAAGTAACACCTATGATACTCCGTCTTTTACTTTGCCATATACAAAATGTCGTGAGCCAGGTTCGTATCAGCATCTCCGATATTTCTAAAGGCAAATCCTTCAAAGCCGTGCGGCACACCTCAATGGTTATGTTGTCTGTCCATCTAGACGAAGCACATGATCTGCTGCAAAAGTGGTACACTCTTGCAAAACGCTGCGCAGCCGAACAGGCATCTCCGACAACTTATGCGGCCATGATTTTATACCACTTCATCGTCCTCAATACCCTCGTCAGCTTCCCCAAAGTCGAGCGATTGACGCGCGGCGAAGCCCCTGATCAAACCTCCCGCTGGAAGCGACCCCATCATTTCGAGGAGATCCAGCATATATATTTTCACTGCGGTCAGATACTCCGCATCATCCGGTCTATGCCAGAACTCAAACGGCCATCCTGGTGGGCAGGTGCTGTGTATCGTGTCGCGCTAATCGCCTGGGCAAATAGCATGAGCTGCTCCGAAGTTGATTCGCAACGAAGCGACCATGTGGGCAAGACGACACCGGTTGTGATGCTGGATAACCTCCCATCAGAGCACCCTCTCATTGAGTTGTATCTTAACAAGCAAGGAGGTACTCCGGTGTTCTCTGAACCTAGCAGCATCCCGGTATCATTGGAGGTTCCCGGCGCTATTATTCTTCATTGTGCCAAATTCCTAGGGCCGGACCAGGAGACGACGTTTGTCAAGGGGATTCGACAGAAACTGCTGAGCATGGCAAAGCGTTGGGAAGAAAGTAATTTAGAATAGATCCCTTTGGACACGCCCTGTGACGATACAGGAGCACGAACGTGGTCGAATGCGACTTGGGCAAAATGATTATTTACAGGGAATTTAGAGTTCGAGGTTACGAGCTTCAAGAATGAGACTTCTACCACGCATGCGACCAGTATGATTAGCATTGGGGAGGGAGACCAAGGATACTCTTTCGGCTCTAATTTTGCCAGCACAATTAGATCTGGAAAGTCTCTCCATTCACAATTGGTATGGACAGTTCACCAAGGTCAGCCTCAAATTTGGTCCCGCATTTACCTCCATCAAAGAGATCCAGATGTCAAGGTCGAAGAGCGGCAGTCATGCTATCGCAAAAACCAAGTTTCTACCAGGTGGAGGGGAAGCAAAAGAAGCTGAATCGAAGTACATTTTCCATCCCATCACAATCGATGCCTTGCTGCAATCTGGTATCATCGCGAGCACTTCGGGAGTTATCAAGGAGCTTGGGCCAAATGTCCCGCATACTTGCAGACCCCAAAGTCTTTGTCACCAGAGACCTGGTTAATTGACACGTCTGCAGAGAAGGTTGGCTTTAACGCCAGTTTGATCACTACATCCCTGCATGACTGCCGGGGTCAAATATGTGTGCACCTGAAGAATGCTGACGCTCAAGAATATCAAGGTGCGGCGCAGCTAGAAGGGGAAGAGGATCGTGAGCCTATGCTCAGAGTGCTCTACAAACCAGATGTATCCATTATACCCAGCAAAGGCCTCGCAGAGTATCTCTAGAGCGCTGACGTAAGTTGATGCGGAACGCTAAACAAACGGAGACTGGCTAACTTTCTTAGACCGAGGATGCTCAGTTGGCAGCGGCTTTGGATATCATTTCGCACAAAGTTCTAGTTCTACGTATCCTGGAACTCAACACCCCAACGAAACTCACGAAGAGATTCCAGGACACCCTTAGAGTGGACACCCCATTTAAGCGATTCAAATCATACGCCAGAGGTTACTTCTTCGACAGCAGCGACCTTGTCATCGAAGCCGTAGACAGCCTTCAGTCTCTCGATGAACCCAAACGCGTCAAGGATGACACCAAAGGAGAATATGATGTCTTAATCGTGCCAACCGGGTTCGACGATCGTTCTTTCGCTACATTCTCGAGCTTCCTGGCTCCTGGTGGAACTGTTTTCTATCAGATGTCGAAGTTAGGGCAGTCATTTGACGGGTACTCTATAATAGTTGCGAATGCTTCAGGCAACACCATTGATTTCGACCTTGCAGCTCACGGAAAATCCCAGGAGCAAATTCCGGGACATTCTCGTTGCCGAAGAAGCTGAGCAATCAGCTTTCAACAATATCTTAATCGACAACCTCTCAAAGACACTTGGGCAAGCAGTAGAGCGTGTTTCTCTTCACAGCTTGAGCAACGCAATGATTAAGCCAAAGTCTACTATCATCTCGAGCATTGACTTGACCAGGCCTGTCATGTCGACCTTGACAGCTGAAGAGATGGTGCAAGTGAAGTTGATGACGGACAACGTACTCAACCTCGTTTGGCTTACTGGCGGCAATAGCTTTGAGGGAGAGCGTCCAGATTTTTCACTTGATACCTGGTCTGTCTCGTGCACTTATGCTGGGGTAGCCGTCCCTTCAATTCTTCACTTTGGATTTGGAGTCTCTCAAACAAAGCGTGGACGCTATGAAAATGTAAGTAAACTTGTGCCACAAGGCCAGGAGTCAGAAACGGTCGATTTCGAGTTTGAGCTACGCAAGGAGATTCTACAGGTCAGCCGGATGGTTCCAGAAGAACACATGAACCGCATCTTCCGCGAAAAGCAGGCTCAGATCTCGCGTCTTATTCGTCTCAATGATGCCATGCTAGCCCTCCTGACAATTGGAACCGTCGGTCAATTTGGCACTCTTTCTTTCACAGAAGAGAAACCTGATCTTTTACAACTGGCTTCAGGTTACATGAGAATCGCCTCTGGAGGAGTTAAATGTTATTGGGGTAGTGGATCCACGATTGTCCTCTTCGTCATCGCTGGGATAGTTTTCATCATATTGGCAATCCAGCAAACCCATGTTCTTGGAACAACAGAAGAACGTCGTATCTTCCCGTTGGTTTTCCTTAAGTCAAAGGAGATGGCCATTCTATTTATCGAGATTGCATGCTCTGGAACAGTTACATTTGTTCCTATCTTCTTCGTCCCGCTCTTCTATGAGTTGCCGCGAGACGATTCGGCCCTTCAAGCTAGTCTGCGATTGCTGCCATTTATTTTGCTCTTGGTAACCATGAACATCGTCAGCGGCTTCGGCATGGACCGTTATGGCTACTATATGCCATGGTTTACCGGCGGCTCTATCCTCGTTATTATTGTCTCACCTCTCCTCTACACCATTGATTAAAACACAAGCAACAGCGTGATCTACGGGTACACTTCTCTTCTCGGCATCGGTTGTGGTGCATCTAGCAAGGCGCCATACTCCATTGACCAAGCTCTCGTCGCTCCTGAGATTGTGCAGCTGGCCATTGGATTCATTTCCTGTGCTCAGATCGATGGCGCTGGAATTGGTGTTGCCATCTCCAACGGTGTTTTCTTAAAAACGGCGCAGAACTCCATTGCAAAAATCTTGCCATACGTTGATCTCCGTACTAACCAAGGAGTCATCTCTGGAGTAGGGAACTCCTTCTATGAGACCCTTAGCCTAACCGATTAAGTCGAGATCGTGACTGCTATGGTGTCTAGCTTTGACAAGGTCTTTGTGTTGGCAATTACTAGTGTTGCCGTTGCGTTAGTACTACCAGTTTTCATAAGTAGAGGAAATAAGTGTTTCCGCCACGATATAAAGAAAGAAAGAAATGGAGACACGGAACTATGCAAGCGGAGCCATGAGCGAAAACGATTAGTCTAGCACTTTGTGGACAAAGGTCTTAGTATAACTTGCAGATTCTAGTGAACGGCTTTGTCATTTTAGAAATATACGTGAAAGAGGAATTAGAAACACAATTTCTATTGTTCGTACCCCTGTAGTTTTTAATCACAACATAAAATTACTTTTAGGTAAAACGAAACCATGGATTCTTCAAAATATCCATTAGAAAAGAAAGACGAAGAAAATTGGATTAAAGAAAAAAACTCGGAGTTCTTTAGAGATAAAGGAAACTGCTTATTCTTCTCATTATTGCAAATTACAACACTTTAACAAAATAACAAAAGCTTAGCATAAATTCCAGTTATTACAAGATCCAAAATGTATTCTCTGTAGAGACTAAGCCATATTAATTTAGGTCTCTTATCATTAGAAACACTTAGAGCCGGCTTTGACACTTTCCTCCAGGCTCATCCAACCCGATTGCTTCACACTATTCAGAAATTCCCCAGACCGTTGATTTGGAATCTCTGTCTGATCCCAGCCGCTCTCTGGCAATAACGGCAGTTCTTTTCCAGGCAAAAGCTGGCCTATAATCTCGATGACTTTCAGCCTATCAATGCGCGGATGTTAGCAACCTTGGACAGGACAATGTGATAGGAAAAGTTTTCTCAAGGCTAAAGTGTGTGAGTGACGAGTAGATGATGTGAACAGCCCGGATAAAAATATATAGACTTACCAACTGTACCGATCCCCAAACGCGAACAGACGTTCTCCGGAAACCGTAGGGTAGTAAGAGTAGCAACATAAAGGATCCCTGTATCACGAGTATCGACACACCATTGAGGAGGCATGATAGCCAAAATCTGCATGTTGACCCCGTTAAGAGGCCATTTGACCATGTCTGCGGTAGAAGGCATGCCCTAGTCCTTAGGGTGCAGAGTCGGACCAATGACGGTACTGAGCAAGATGGTGTTGAAGGTAAACGGCAATTTTTTCTTCTTTACCCACTCTCAGATCCTCTGCTTGAGAAGAGTCTTGAGTGCCATGTAATTTTCAAAATACTTCTACTCGGGACTCGCGTCGTTTCGGGCCAATGCAATGTCATCCTCGTTCCAGGAGCACTCTGAGAGTGTGCGTATCTTGTTGGCAGCTGGCGACGAGGCTGCCCAAGCCGAACTCGTGAACACGAATGATTTTACAGTAGGCTCGTTTCTGGCAGCCTCGAGCAGAAAAATTTGCCACGGGAACTCCTTGTCGGCCGCAGTTTCGAAATCTATGCTGTAGACATACGGACCACAGAACGTCTGCAATGCCGGAAACGCCCTTTACGACTGCATTCCATGCCTCTGGTGCGGAGACACCAGGTACTTCGATGAGGTCGAATTGGCCACTGCCGTATGGGGCATCTAATAAAGAAGTCAACCATGCGTTTTTACTTTTACTTCGAACCGTGCCCCAAACACGGTACCCAGCTACGAGAAGTTCATGCGACATGTGACGCAACTAGACCATTGACTGCCGTCACGAGCATGAGTAATCCTAAAGCGATCGAGGAATTAGAGATCGTAGGCTTTGACATGTTGAGTGATGTTCAAGGGATAAACTTAAAGGTAGATTGGGTAAACATATGAAGGCAGAGTCAATTCAACAGAGCCGTGGTAGTATAACCCACAGCACTGGGAATCAGAGCACCATAGCTCTAATGTAAGTGAGATCTTACTGATTTCGGGCGTCTCTCTTGGACGCAAATTCGGAGATGCGCCCTGCATCGCACGTGGCTTAATGAATATCAAGGTAGACAGGTCTCGCCACAGCAAAACTCGATGAAAAAATTAGGGTATAATGGCATTACCGGAGTTCCGTACTACGCTACTACATAAGTGGATGTCGGGTGCGGCGTGGATATGTAAGGTACTGTAAGCTGCGCGAACGGGTGATCCGATCCTTGCCCAGCTTTTGGAGATCTTTTGAGGGTAGGCTGCTCTTTGGCTCGATCGATCTTTCTATTGGGCAGAATATCTACTTGAGTTCCTTACAAATCGTCGAAATTCAAGATCTGGCTGATTCATTAGGTTTCGTTTTGGGGATAATATTCTTAAAGAATGAGGCATCACAAATGGAAGTTCAAAACACCAACATACATTTCAGGACAAACAATTTCATCTAATAGGCTAAAAATTATCTAATGGCTACTTCACTAGGAGCAAAGTTACTATTTATGATAATCAAAAGTTTGCTGAGAGCCGCAGAGTTTTATTTTGCGTTTATTGAATACTAATTCATTAATCTACATAGCAGTGCTAGCTGGTATCACCAAAGTTCGCATATCAACCAAATGTCGCATTCCCTAGTGGCTATCTACGCCTCGTTCTCAAGTGCACTAAGGATATCTCGGACGCCTGCGAAAGAAAGCTCATCTAATAACTCATCCCATAGCTTCTTGGCAATACGCTCTCCTTCGGGTGTGTAGATTATGGGCGCCATTCTGGTATTCCATTGTCAGTAAAACAGCTCTTTATATGCAGAACATGCAGGACATACGGTCGTATCTCGCAATCTTCAACGTATTGTCCGTGGACCTCATCACTGAATTTGACAGCAGCCGCAGTCAAAGCACGGGTGCCAACAGTGACTATTCGACCAATGATACGCGTGAAAACGCGCACGATGAAGCCCAGAACTGTACCCTTACCATCGCGCTGCAAGCCCGATCCGTAGCAGAAGCCCGGGTTGGCTGCGTCGATGATGACTACAGACGGAGCCACAAGCGTTGCCAACTGGAACAGGAATAGCTGGCCTAGCAGCTTCGATGTCGAGTAGCGCTCTTGCATGTTCCACTTAAACTCGTTTGTATTGAAGGCCTTCAGCAGCGGGTCCGACTTTTTCTCTAGGAACTTGGCCCAGGCAGCTGTGTCTGACGAGACAATGGTGATCCGGCCCGGTGCCGTGCCCGACCTCTTGGTGTTCATGATGGGGAGCAGCAGGAGGGTCAGGAGAGCAGTGGACAAGTAATTCACCTGGGTATCCTCCTCAAAGCCGGTTTCTGGGTTGATTGTCAGTTCCACTTTGTAGACACCAGCGTTCAGCATGGCAATATCGAGGTGCTCTAGGGGGCTAGCACGCTCAGCAAACTTGGTGACAGAGTCATAGCTGGAGAGATCGAGCTTCCAAACCTGAATGGCACTCGCGTCGAGGTTCCGGCCTTTAAGAAGAAATGTGCGGGCTGTCTCGCCCTTTGATTCATCGCATACGGCAAGAATTAGCTTGCTTAATCCCAAGTCCAGGAGTTGGCGAGCGCATTCTAAACCGAGGCCAACATTGGAACCCGTAACTATGGCTGTCTTTCCGTTCAAGTCGACATCGCGATGTGAGACTGCTCGAGGAGTGACAAAGAATTGGCGGTAAAGGTATTGCCTTGTGCTTGCCTCCTTGTCTGGGGAGATATCGAATGCGAAGGAGGGGCTCATTGTGAAGGTGAAGTGAAGGCGAGATGCTGTAGGTGGAGTGGTAGTGGAAGGAGAATATGTCTATTGTATTTGGTAGGTAGGAGGAAAAGGAAGGTATCTCAAGTCAAGTCAGGAGAGGTAAAGAACGGATGGGTGTATCTTAGAGTAAGCCAGAAATTGGAAAGTGGAATGCTATTGATCCGTATCAGACGTACGTGAGTGTAACAGAGTCGGGCCAAAGGTTGCTCCGAAAGTCTTCTCTACGGAGGAGGCGGTGATGAGGTTTACATAAGCACCTATAACTTACCGGAATCCCGTACATCGTCCATTTTGTAGTATTCAGGGTTGAGGGTTCTTAGTCTTCTTCAACTTGAGACCGGTAGGATTGATGCAATTCTTGACATTTCGACTTTTGTTAGAATTGCAATTACAGCTGAAATTTTGGCTTTATCATTAGGATGTCCGACTTGCAGAGTCTGTGTGATAAATCCCGTGATCAGTCTGAACAACTACACGGTATAGCCAACTGGTCTGAATTCGTGATAGAATTGGGTTCAGAGTTCAAGTACGTTGATTTCCCGGATGTATACAATCCCAGAGACCAGAGTTCCGGTCAAATTCTTGGGCCCACACATAAGCTCCCAGCCATAACCCTAAGGATGGGCCCTACCGTGCCGTTGTGTTGCGTTTACGCGTTCATCTCACCACACGTCTGTTGAAATGAAGAATCAAAGTGAAAAGGGTGATTGATTGATTGATTGAATGATTCAATGAAGCTATCTAGTCTATGAACCTCTATTTGTATTCACAATAGAGCGTTTGCAAAAGAGTGTTTGCATGAGGGGTTTTCAGAACCCTCATGCACCTGAGCCATTTCCCTCCCGTGAGCCATTTTCTCATGGGATCTCCAAATTGAGAATCTAAATGGAGAAGCAGCATTCATCTCTCCCAGGAATGTGGCCTGAAAGACTGGACAACTCTGATCTGTCGAGTTGGTCCTGATATAAGTAGCGACGCCAGCTAACTCTTGCACATGCACGATCTAAAAGTTCTCTTCTAGTCTCATTGTGAATTCTACATCTCGAGCAACTCCGCAGCCTATTACATCATGGAGTTCTGGAAGCCCCATGGACTTATCCAGAAACCTGGTCTTGAAGAGCCATATCAAGATGCTAAACTCTCAATTGACGAATTGGGAAATGAGAGAGACCCAAAGGAGCATTACACTGTGCACTTATTCGAAGATCTTTTTAACAAGCAGATATTCACGGGAGACCTCTTTTATGTCAATTCTCAACAACCGCTTTCGAGAAAGAAGGGCAGCGACAAAGCTGCCGACATTGTCATAAAGTACCTTGACAACAAACTACCATCATCAAATTCTTTGTTTCGTTGAAGCGAAGAGGGCTAGAAATACCATCTACTCCAATATACGGGATCTCGAGAACCAAGCACAGGGCCATTGCCAAGACTTCCTTGAAGCTCATCCGGAAAGTGATTTGGTGTATGCTTGCACGCTCGTTAGTGCACGTATTCGATGTTGGTCGTTAAGCAGAGGAGATCGCAAGCTAGTGGGCTTCTGGGATGGCAACGGCAGAGATGATTTCCGGTACTACAGAGATGTGGGTTTGGACGAACACAAGTTGGAACTAGAAAAGGCATTCGACTTGATGAAATCAATGCCCCCCACTGCTATCCGTCTCGGGCAGGATCCACCGACCATAGGGAGTCGACTTGGAGAGCTCTCGAAACTAGAACCAGTCTACTCGCAATACTCAGTTAGTGTGGCTTATACACAGCCACCCACCGGATACAGTCGTGGATTCCCTGCCGCTGGTACTTCGTCCACACCCTCTCTCGAGGTTCCAAACACAGCCCTCTACGAGGCCGCAAGAGCTCCAATGGACGTCGAATACCCCAATATCTCGCAATTGCTCGACGAAGATTACGTGCAAGTTTCGGTATATGAATTTGGGGACAGCATTTGGGAGCATATCTATCGATTTGTCCATACGGGTAGGACCTTAGAGAGGAAGGATAGCGAGTGGCACGAAGATACTGTTCTACGCCAGGGACAGTTAATGCCCTGCATGGTATGCACTGGTAGGACTTCTGGAGTTCGATACTGGACGTGGACTTTGGACCCCGAGAGCCAGTCTGTCACAGTAAATTTGAAGAACAAGGGGAAAGGCAAGAAGCGGCACTGAACCTTGAAAGCGTGCTGAGATGAGATGGCATAAAGGATCGGTGCCAGAAACGGCCACGTTCCAGAAACGCCCTGGTACCAGGAAAGATTGAAATGATTGAATGGATTTGAAGAGATTGCATTATAAATTTTTAGTTCTATCTCTCAAAATCTAACTCCCGTACAAAAAAAAGCTCCTGCACGAGAAGGGCGCCCGCTCTCCCAAACCGATTGCTCAGGTTCAGTTATCTAGACGGATCTCTTGATGCTTATTTATGATCCTACCATCATATCAAGTCCATGACACGGTGTTCAAATTTTGACGCAATTCCTTCGCTCGTCCCATTCCAGAACACCACTTCGTCATACGACGCTGTGAACCACCATGCGACGGGCTAATAATTGTTAGAGAATATGACATGACAGCCATTTTGAGAAGTGCCGTACCTGGTCCAGTTGATTGACGTGAAAAGTCTTGGAACGGCCCACATGTGAACCGTCAGGAGTTTCAGCATCATCTACACCAATAGCTATATCATCCACGTATGAAGAGGAGGTCGATCTCGAAAAACGAAAAGTGATCGTCGTAAGGATAGGTGGAGGATAGGGAGGAGAGCTTGGAGGGTGTGCGTGCTAGCACGTTCACTTCGTGACCTGCTGCGAGCGCATTTTTGAGGACCGCGAGGCTGGTTCCACTGGCTGCGCCGAAGATGGCCAGTGTGGCTTTTTGTGAGGAGGACATGATGATGATCTAATAGGAATATCTGAAAGAGTCTTGGGAGGGACTAGGAAAACGGTTTGCTTAGAAAGAAGTTCTGTTGAACACAGTATTAGTGACCTGTGTGCACGGAAGTAAAGTGATAAAGCATATAGAATAGAGTCTAGTCTAGCTATGTAAATCTATCTACTATTTATATCCTCTCGCCTAAATAGGCATCAGTCGGCTATTAGACTAAAGGTTGGTGAATATTCCTCTCTGTGTTCTCTGCATGTGAGACATGCATGATGTGAGAACTGAATATCCCCGCGCAACAAGTTCGACTTCAAATGGAGTATGGTAGATGTCTTTGAGATACTGATGATGTGAAAGCTGGAATTGAAATTAGGGAAAGGAGATAGTGTCCATTTATGTCTCGATTTCATGATGATCGACGACTACAAATATTCCTCCGACTCCTTAATCGGGGATAACTGTAAACTAGGTGTACGTGAATTAGTCGCAATATGGAGACCAAGATATTTGTGGCGTTTCCTTTTCCTCCGACTGCCATCTAGGGCTGAGCTATGCGTGTCTAGGCTAAAAAGTATGCCAAAAGGTGGCTCGGAATTTGTGGCTTGCAGCTCGGCTGAGGGTCATACCTGTAGAAAGTAATCGAGTCACAACGTAGATAGAGTAGTGGAAGATGAATCTAAAAGAATGAATTGATTAAATGATACTATCTAGATTATGAACTGTTATTTAAATGTGATACGGCGTTTAAACCCTCCTGTATTAAGCCGTCGTCTCCGTGGAATTCTCACATTCTCACAAGGACCGCCGTCATCACGCCAGTGGAGACGCAAAGGAAGGTTTTGGAATAGACATACGAAGGTGTTCTCCAGTGTTGTTGGAACACTCTGGCGGTCACGGTCAAGAGTTGCAGAGGCATCGGAGCAGCGTATTCATCAAGAGAGTGTGGATCATTTTCAACAGGCTTCTCGATGAGAGTGCGGCGCATCTCAGCGAGTTCTTCTCTCACCTGAGCCTTTTCTGGGGAATCTCTCCAAACTTGAGGCCAGTCGATAGTGTTGT
>Ga0209512_1003596_pt1 | contig 14465 bp, 10 predicted proteins | sample frozenSSSSmetaG_FD_184142 | JGI IMG/M metagenome (GOLD analysis project Ga0209512, IMG submission 184142) | Glacier valley bacterial and archeal communities from Borup Fiord, Nunavut, Canada, to study Microbial Dark Matter (Phase II) -... | ecosystem: Environmental > Aquatic > Freshwater > Ice >... | reverse complement strand
CGCATGTCGGTGCCGTAGATGGTCGAGATGGATGTATCCGCGTCCTTATCGATGCGGAGGTTGGCAAACGCCTTGCGGTTCAGCTCGCTGCCAAGGTGCCCCCGTGTCTTCGCCTGCTCGGTTCCTGGGTTTTCATGTAAAACGCAATAGATGGCAGCGTTGAATTCCTGACTCAGCGCGTGAACCTTGGAAACCAGTTCGAGCGCCTCGGCTTCATCGTTAGGGCTTTTGCAGAGGTCCGCAATTCCGTCGATGATTACAGCGTCGATTACACCTCTCTCTTCCTGCTCATGCCTCAGCGACTCCCGCAGGATGGTCAGGCGTTCGGATCGTGCGAACATGACAAGCGGCAGTGAGACGAGACGGTCACTGACTCCCGGCAATCCTGATCGGGTGACGCTGCGGGAAACCAGCCCGTGCCAGTCCGCGCGGCTTTGCTCGGTGTCCAAATGAACGATTGCCCCGGTGTCGTCGCCACTCCATGACATGCAAAGCGCATCCCCGATGCTGGTGAAATTTCCCCGTTGAGCTGCTGCTAGGATTGCGGAGACAACGGCGGATTTTCCGACCTTGGATTTTCCTTGAATCACGGTGAGGTTTCCACGGGCGGCGATTGGTATATCTCCAATCATCATGCACGATTCATCCGGTGGCGGCGTTTCGTTCGGATCGAAGCGCAACGCATAGGCACGCTCCCTGAGATTGCTCTTGCGGGTGTCGCCCCCGGCCTCGATCTCTCCAAGCTGTTTGATGATTTCCGCCCGCCGTGGTTGCTCCTGTCCCTGCGGTGAAGCGAGTTCGCTGATTAGATGCTGGCGTTTACTTTCGTTGGAATAGGCTTGAAGTTTGAGAATCAGCGGGGCGCAATCCTGGGGTTGCGGGGCGAAGTCCTGAGCGCATTCTAGCAACGCCGCTCTGGTTCCTTCGGGTGCTTCATCGAAATAAACGACAAGCCCGGCAAGGTCTGTAATTCCCTCGTGCAGCATCGCGGTTAGAACTCCCCCCGCTACCTGTTGAAGCGGTCCCGTGGGGAAATCTTGTGGCTCAAAGTGGTTGAGCTGTTTCGGGCCGTATTCGATCCATGAACGAATCAGGCGACGGCCTGCGGTTTCCGCCCCCGGCAAAAGCCGTTCGTGCGGTGCTTGTGGTATAGCATTCAATGCGAGCCTTCCTTCCCAGCGTCCGAAATTGGAAGGTTGTCGATTAGGTCCAGCATATGCGCTAGTTCCTTGTCAGAGCGTCGGTTGTTTGTGCCGCTAATATATGGATCGGCTTGCAGGATCCCATCGAAGTCTTCATCATCTAGCAATCCGTGAATAGCAACGAGCTCGTTGCTAAACGCTTGCTTTTCCGCAAGCTGGATTTGCCATTCTGCATGGCGCTGGTCGTCGGTCAAAAGCAGATCCAAGGCGAACGGCTCGGTTTTTTGGTGGGGGCTGCTCACTTGGTCGCTCCCAGCACGGCCTCCATATCGAATCGCAACGCGCCACCAACGCGGATACACGGAATGGTTCCATTTTGCGCCCACAAGGCGACCGTGCGCTTGTGAACGGCAAAGTGACTGGCGACTTCATCAACCCGAACTAACGGGCGGCGGGTTTCAGCAAGCGCGGTGTCTTGCTCCGTTTTCGTGGCATGCTTGATTGCGTCCATGCATGCCTATAAATACCCAAAAATGACCGGGTGGAACGCGTGATAAGTCTAAATAGATTTCCTTTTGAATCCTGCCTTTGCCGGAGCGTATGGCAGGCCAAGTGCTTTCAGGTGATTCGTGCAATCCCGGGCAGATAGCTCCGCAATCTTGTCAGAAGCACCCACCGTCAAAGCTACCTCGCCTGCGGATGGGATATACTGCCGGGGCTGCCGTGGGGGAGTTGTTGACCCGTGACACTGGTTTTCGATTAGGTGTTCCATTTCGGTTTCCGTCATTCTCGGCCTGCCCTTTGTTGAACAAAATTTCCAAGCAATCCAGACTCGAATGCGAAGCGGGAAGAGCGGTTTTTCAAGGCCGGACTTGATGCTTTCGAGGTGAAGCGGAAAAACTGTGTCACCTACACAGTCGGCCACTTTGCAGACTTCGGTTAGTGCATCCTGAGTCCGCTTTGCCCATTGTGCCGCTTGTCGTGCTGGCTTCTTCCCGGCGAATGATCCTAGCTGAACAATCTCGCTAGCTTTTGCTGCCGCTTCCATGATGCGGAAGTGCCGCTCTGCCTTTCCCGCTTCCTTAACCAGCGCGAGCAAGCGGAAATCCGCCCGCGCATTCACTTCATGGACGGGCGCGAGTTGTTCCGGGTCCGGCCAGTGAAGCTCCAGCGCGGCGATAGTTTCGGGGGCGAGCGGAGGGAGTTTCTTTCGGCGGCTCATGCTGCTTGGATGTTGGCGATTTTCGATCCGTTAGGACCGATGGCGAGAATTGCCAGCGCGTCTTTTTTCGTGAGTCTGGAAACGTAGTGGCGGCGCAAGAGGTCGTGTCCGCCGCTATGGCCAAACTTGAATGTCAGATCGTCAAGCGGCGTCCCGATGGCTACTTGCACCGTTGCGCAGGTGTGGCGGCATGCGTTGCTCGGCCATTCGCCCCGGGTCGGCTTCGGTGGATTGTCGAGCAAACGGGCGGCGACGTTCCACCCGGCGCGACGGCGAACGGACTTCGAAACGTCAACCCAGTTCGGCGGGACGACGAGCGCGGTTTTTTCGGCGTCGCCTCGGGTTGCGTCCATCCATGCGGCGAGCGTCGGACAAACGGGGATGAGGCGGCGGGAATGCTTCTTGGCGATGGCACGGCCGATTTCGATGTGTTCCGGGCCGATGTCGCCCCATGTCAATTTTCCAAGTTCGGCCATGCGGACGCCGCCGAAAACGGCGATGGCATAGGCGGCGGCGGCGGCTTTGCTTTCGGTCTCGGCAGCGTGCATGAGCGCCTTCACGTCGGCAGCTGAGAGAATCTCAATGTCCGCGTCGGATGAAACCCGGATAGCTTCCAGCGCGTCAACCGTGGCCATGCTCGCCCATTGTCGCGGCGGGAGGCTCGCCCACTTCCAAAACGTGCGAAGGTTTCGCTTGTGCATTGCCCGTGCCGTTGGCGCTTTCGGCGAAAGGATCGCTTCGAGCGCGGCGGTTTGAATGTCCGCCATGGTTTCGGCGTGAAGCGGGGCAAGCGCCTTTTCGAGGGTGTATTTGTAGCTCTTTTGTGTCGTGTCGCGTAGATCCGACCGACTGTCGAGATAGAGCGCCACGGCCTCACTAAGCAACTCGCTTGCGGTTCGCGACTCATGGCTTGCCCGGTAAGCTTTCGCCGCTTCAAGGATGCTGCCAGAACCTCCGAGAGCTTCGAGAGCGGCGGCAACTTCGCGGGCGGCTTGCACGAGGTCGAGGTTCCACCGTTCGAGGATGGATTTTGCTTTGTCGGCTTCCATCGCCAGTGACGGCGCAATCGCGGCAGTTGGCTCGGCGCTGCCGTTGATTCCTGCTAGGTGATCGCGGGCGAGGTTGCGAGTTGCAAACCAGGCTTTGTATCGTTTGCCATCGACGGCGACGGACGCGGGGACGTCGATCTTCCAGCGGTTGCGGGCTTCATCAAAGGCGGGTTCAATTTTCTTTTTTGCGGCCATTGTCTTACGGGTTGAATTGTTCCCAATTGTTCCCAGAATTGCGGGAATGGCAAGCAGAATTGGGAAAAACGCGAAGAAATAGGCGTTGATAATCAATCAGTTATTGAATCCCTAATCTATTCAGGTTCTAGTAGGGGCAACCCTGTGGAGGTTCGAGTCCTCTCGTGCGCACCATATTGAGGTTTAATGATTTAGGGAGCTGTAAAGGCTCCCTTTTTCGTGTCAAAAATGTGACTTCCGCCCATAATCCGGCCACTTTTTCAAACTCAATGTCCCGCCGGTTTATTTTTGGACTGGCGTCCAACTGGGAGAAAAACTTCGGGAATTTGCCCCTGAGGCTGTGGTGGATACGCAACGAGAGGGAATGAAAGAGTAGAAATGCTTTACCCGCAATAGTCCGGATGATATTTGATCGGAGTCTCAAAAACACCATGTCGGCCCTCACCGTCTGGAAAAATAGACAAGTGAGGGAAAATGACAAAAACAGATCGAACTACTGCTTCCGCTCTGGGGACTTGATCCCCAGCCCCCGGATCTCCGTGATCCTTGGGAGCCACTTAGCGACCTATCCAGGCAGGAAAGGGCAGTAAACACCGCCCTCAGGGATCGCCCCGACTTCGGCAGGGCGCTTGGCGAGCGGATCACGGGTTCCATCCGCCAAAGCTCTCTTTTGAAGCGGCGGGAATATCGCTGGATCCGAGCCACTGCCCACCCCCTCCGTGGCGGTGATTTGGCCAGCCGGCACCTCAGGGACAGCCAGGTGGTTGCTCAAGTCCGCGGGCTCTATGATTCCGCCGCAATCCGCCCTGTGTTGAACGCCGCGCTCATGTCCAGCGAGGCGTCCGTACAAATCCGTAGCTGATGCGTTCAAAATGGACCCGGAGGTCATCGAGGTTTATGCCGACCTTTTCTTCAACGTGCTGGACCGGAAGGACGACCTCGTTTTCCTCCAGAAGATCTTGGGCTCCGGAAATCCCAGTTCACTGTTCCTGAGCAAATCCTCGCTTCCCACCGAAGAGGAATCCCTGCTCGCGGCCGGGTCTAATGGAAAGATCGCGGACGTTCTGCAGATCGCTGGTCTGGGCAAGGCCTTGGAAGTCCTGCGGCAGGATCTCGCGAATGACCCAGTGCCTAATACGGTCGAGTGCGTGCAGCACCCGATGTTCCTGCTCACAGGGGCTGACGGAAGATCCCTGAAGTCGCTGGTCGGGGAGTGCCACCAGCGGACCGCGCTCGCCGTCAAGCCGAAGCTGTAACTGGCGCGGCAGGGATCCGAGTCGGCAAGGGTGATGAAAATTCTCTCTGACCTGATGGACGGTGAGGTTATCACCAAGCTCCCGGCTTCAGTGGAGCGGGGCCGCGACTCCAGCGTTCTGGCGAAAGTCCATGTCCTACTGGCACTACGCTCCGACGAGATCCAAGCGCTCGCTGTTATGGGGGCCGATCATTTGAATCGTTTCCTCTGGCTCAAGCCGCACGAGAGACGGGAAAACAGGTCTTCCGATAAGGGGGCCTGCTCAGCGTTCATGGAGGCTTATCAAGGCGCGGTTCAGGAAATCCTCGCACACCGCCGGGAGGGGAGACCGTTGATGGTGGAATTCGAGAGCGATGACACCGCCGACGCATTTCAGATTGGGTTAGCCTGCTACGAGGCGGACATGGGTGAGGGGGCGGGCTGCCTGGAACCGTGGGCGAGGGGACTGCCGCAGACGTTGTTTTGGGCGATGGCGTTTCTCCGCCGTGCAATGCTGCCCGAACTCAGGCCGGGTGAGGGGAGGCTTGTGAAAACCTCCTTCGCGGTTTCCCTGCGGCTTGTAGGGAGCCATAACGAGCAGACGCGAAGGGTGACCAGTGCGGAAAAGCTCCGTGACCGCCAATCGTTGGCCGCAAAAATCGTCCAAAAAGTATCAAGCGCAACTTCGCCACTCAAGTTTTGGGACATCGCCCGAAGATTCCAGAACCAGGATAAAAGCCGCTTCACCCCGGTGATTGACGCGATGATCGAGGTTTGGGTCCTGGTTAGGGATGCAAATGGACATTTGCCGTTAGGACCGGTGGATTTGGCTGATGCCGGAGAAAGCCATGATCAAAAGTTTGTCCTTTAGTAATTGCAATATTTGGTGTGGAGGGATCTTTTCAAACAACTTTCGTCCTGATCCGAAAATGGTCTGATGACGTATTCTACCGCTGAAGTCACTGAAAGCGCTGAAAAGCCATTTCATTCAGTCTGGCGACTCAGATCCGTTTCCATTGTCCATTTACCCCAATGAGCTTCCTGATTGACCCACCCGGAGCTAATGACGTCAAAGCCCTGTTGGAATGGAGTCCGAGCCTCAGACAGGCCTACATCGCGTGCGGTATCCTGCCCGAGCCTCCTCAGCGGGAATTGGAGGAGGCAGCCGATTCGGACGAGGCCAAACGGGAGGCCTTGTTGTCGAGCATCACCGGCGTGCAGAAGAAACTTCGGCTGTTTACCGGATTGAAAGGTCACTTGGCTGCTGACGAGAAGACGCAACTCAAGCTGGCGAAAAAGAATATCGACGCATTTTTTGCGCAGATCCTGGGCGAATGAATATGAAAGACGCTCCGTCCATGATCTCGGCACTGCACGATTCGCCGGCTACAATCACAATCGAGCGCAACCATTTCAAATACAAGAGCCTCAGCTCCTAGCAGCCTGTCGGACTTGGCGCAGCTGCGCTGAAGAAATCTCCACGTCTCCTGCGTATGGGGTGAATGTCCGCCCGTTTCGTCAATATTGACCACGACACCCCGCTGCTTCTGCCGCCTGACCTGCGCGACTGGGTTTCGCCCGGTCACATGGTCCACTTCGTCATGGAAGCCGTCGTCGCACTGGATCCCAGCCTGGCGCACACCAACGAGCGCGGCACCGGCAGCGCCCAATACCCGCCCTCCATGATGCTCGGCCTGTTCATCTACTGCTACACCACAGGCACCTTCTCGAGTCGCCGCATCGAAACGCTCACCTATGAAAACGTTGCCGTGCGTTTCCTCACCGGCGACACTCTCCCCGATCACGACTCGATCTGCAAGTTCCGCCGCGAAAACAAAGTCCTGCTCTCCCACGCCTTCCATCAAGTGCTCGAACTCGCAGCCCTCGCCCGCATCCTGAAAGTCGGCGACATCACCATCGCCATCGACGGCACCAAAATCCTCGCCAACGCCAGCAAACACAGCGCCGTGAGCTACGGCCACGCCGTCCTGCAAATGAAACTCGCCGGCGAGCAGATCGCCCAACTCCTCCAAAAAGCCGAGGACGCCGACAGCACCCCGCTCCTGGACGGCCTCTCCGTACCCGGGGAAATCGAGCGCCGCGAAGACCGCATCGCCAAACCCGGTGAAGCCAAAAAGGCCATGGAACAGCGCGCCAGGGATCGCCTGATAGAAGAACAGGCCGCCTATCAGGAAAAGCTCGCCGCCCGCCAGGCCAAGGAACAAAGCACCGGCAAAAAGCCACGAGGCAAAGCCCCCGAGCCACCCAAAGAAGGCCCGCGCGATCAGGACCAATACAACTTCACCGATCCCGAAAGCCGTATCATGAAAGTGCGCGGCGGCTTCGAGCAAAGCTACAACGCCCAAGCCGCAGTGGAAGTCCAAAGCATGCTCATCGTCGGCCTGCATGTCACCCACCAGGCCAACGACAAACAACAACTCATCCCCACCCTCGCCGCAGTCAGTCCTGTCATCACCCAAGTCGCCAACGTCCTCGTCGACAGCGGATACTACAGCGGAAACTCCGCCCTGAGAGCTGAAGCCAGCCAACCGGACACCACCGTCTATGCCGCCATGAATCGCCAGCGTCACGGGCGCAGCACTGCCCAACTCGAAGCGCGTGCCGATCCGCCCCCGCCACCTGCGGACACACCGGTCGCCGAGCGGATGGCGAATCGGTTAGAAACGGCGCAAGGCAAACAACTTTACGGCCTGCGCAACCAAACCGTCGAACCCGTCTTTGGCATTGTCAAAGAAGCCATCGGCTTCCGGTGCTTCCTGCTGCGCGGACAGGAAAAAGTCGCACTCGAATGGACCCTGATGACCACCAGTTACAACCTCAAGCGACTCTTCAACCTCGGAATGAGTCTGCGAGCAGCCTGAGAGGGCGGCACGGGTCGTCTAATATCACCAAGCGCGCCGCATTCACCCATCGCGGATGGCGAGTCCGAACTAGCAGACCACGAGGCGGCCCAATCGGTCGACCAGCACTAATCTGCTAGAGCGCGATCTCAAACGGTTGTTTTGATTTTGTCTCAACACTCAGACCAGGTAGCGTCTTCAACGCTGGAGCGTCGAACTTCACTTCCGTGAAATCAAAATCACCCTCGGCATGGACGTGCTGCGCTGCCAGACCCCCGCAATGGTGGAAAAGGAAGTCATGATGCACGCCGTTTCCTACAACTTGGTTCGCTCGCTGATGCAGGAAGCTGCCATCAGGCATCAAGTCGATCTTACCCGGATCAGTTTCAAAGGCACTGTCGATACCCTCCGGCATTGGAGCGCCAGCCTCGAAGCCATGCGAGGCATGCCACGCAAGCAACAAGCACTGCTTGCCGCGATGTTCGAACTCATCGCCAATGACCTCGTTCCGCACCGCCCGGGACGCGAGGAGCCACGTGCGAAGAAACGGAGGCCAAAGAACTATCATCTCCTGACAAAACCACGCCAAAGCATAAGAATTTCAGGCCACAGAAACCGTCCCAAATCCTCATTAAGTTAGCGCCATTCACTACTGACCCCGTCCACAGCGATGTGACCACCTCGATCTGCGGGGTGAGCCGCGCGTCGATTCTAACCGGGTGCGTATTGAAATCCCATCTCTTATTTCGCCACCTTGAGACGCAGGAATTCCTGCGGGTTGGCGGATTGGAGGAAAGCGGAGCGCCAGGTGCAGGTGGAGGTGCCATTCGCGTTGTGCGTCTCGCCGAGGTAGATCACATCGGTGGGCGAGCTCGACCAGGTTCCCAGATTGGTGCTGCGTTGCACGGTGTAGGTGACGTCATCCGCGGCGAGATTGCGCGTATAGCGGAATGTTAGGAAGCCGGCCCCGCTGGTGGAGACTGGTAGCGTGACCGGGTTGGTGCCGGCGAGCGCATATTGGAGGAGATTGACGATGCCATCGCCGTTGTCGTCGCCGAGTGCGGTGCCGGTGAAGGTCGTGCTGTCACTGGTGCCGGGGTTGCCGTTGAGCGCGACACTTGCACGCCAGTTGACGGGGTTCGCGTGGTCGGGATTGGCGGAGGGATTGATCAGCACGAGGCTGAAGCCGTCACCGTCCGCCGACTCCGGCCACGGGGCTTTGTCACCGTAGGAAAAATCGCGGATGCTCTGGCCCTGCGCGTTGAGGAGGGTGATGTGATCGCCGCTGTTCGCGAGCTGGGTCGTGGGTTGATAGGCGCCGAGGATGTTGAAGCCGCTGCCGTAGCGCGCGGTGAACGCGGCCTGGTTGCCGACGACGAGGGCGCGGGCACCGGGTGATAGAATGACGCTCGGCAACGGCAGCGAGAGGCCTGCGGTGAACTGGCAGTTGGCGAGCGAGATGGTCGCGGTGGGGCTGATGTTTTGCAGCTCCACGTATTCGAACAAATCGGGATCCGTATAACCGGCGGAAAGTTCGGCGGCGCTCGGCGGTCCGGGATGATACATGATTTCGGAGATGACGAGATTGGTCGCATCAGCGGGAACGATGGTGCCGTTGCCGGTGATCGTCACCGAGTCGGTGCCGATCTGCACTCCTTGCGAATTGTAGGCGTTGATGGTGATCGTGTTCGGTCCTTGCGCGATGGTGATATTCGTCTGCCAGGTCGTCGCGCTGAGCCATGTCACCGTAAGTGGCAAACTGGAGCCAGCCAGCCGCATTTGTGCGACATCCACCCATGCGGTGCCTGCGATCGGGATGGTCGGGCCGGGTGCGGTGCCGCTGGGAGTAGTGATGGCGAACGGGACGGTCGGAATCGCGGAATTGAGCTGGCCTAGCGCGTAGGCGCGGCGCGTGTCGACATAGCTCATGAATTGCGTGAGATCCTCGCTGACGAAGTTGTTATAGTGCTGCGCCCAGCTGGAAAGGTAGCTGCTGGAGAAACTTGTCTGGCAGATATCATAGACGTGCGCCCAATACATGCGGAGGTTCGCGGTGTTGGAGACGAGTTTCACCAGGTCTCCGTTAGGAAACATGGTGGATGTCGCGCCGTTGTTGAAGCTGAAGTCCATGTCGTAGGGCAGGAACACCCAGCGCGAGTCCGACGGCCGGCGGAACATGTAGAAATTGTGCTGTGAGCCTGTGCCGTAGTTGTCGCCGATGCCGAAGAGTGTTTCGATGGCGAAGCTGCGCAGCCATTCGCTCACGTCGGTCATCGCGTTGGTATCGGCGTAATACTGTGCGTCCGCCGTGGAGGAGCGGCCGAATGCCGTTACGAAAGTGCTGAGTCCGCTGTAGTCGTCGGCATCCTCGTGGTTGGAGATGAGCCAGTGCCAGCGATACGCTTCCTTGTCGGCACCGAGACCGGCGAAGGGTACCCCCCTGACATCGTCGGGTTCGGGGAGCTTGAGGTTTTCCCGCCCGCCGTCCGAAGTGGTCAGCGGATAGTAGATGAGTTCGTATTTGAAGAGGTTGCCGTCGCTGCCGTTGGCGTAGGCGCTGTCGAGATACTCGCCGGTGACGATGCGCTGGCGGCCGAAAATCGCGGGACCGGTCTGCGCGCCTTGCGGCGCGATGACCCGGCAGAGATCGTCCTCGCTGCCGGGGATGCCGCCGGCGTGGGTGATCGCTCGCTTGATCAGGATTTCCTTTTCCGAGGATTGGTTGCCCGCGCCGCTGCGGTCGATGACGCAGGAGTCCACCGCGCCTAGCAGAAGTTGGTTGGAGGGGAATCGAAGGTTGAAACTGACCCGCAGCGGCTGGTTGCGGCCGCGCTCGCTGCCGTGGAGGTGGGTATCGCAATCGTAAAACGCCTCGCGTTCGTTCCAGATCACGGTGCAGCCCATGGTGTCGTTGCTCATCACATTGGTGGCCGTGTGCAGCGTGTTGGTGTCCGCGCCGGTCATCACGATGCGGATGTTGTTAGGCTGCACGCCATTGAGTGTCAGCCGGGCCTGTCCATCGTCCCACGGGATGATCGCCCGTGAATTTGCTCCTAGCGCTGGAGCGAAACCGAGTGCGCCAAGGCTGTCGGCGGCCTGCACGTAGAACTGCACCTTGGCACCGGCCGCTTGTCCGGGAATCGCGGCGGTGTAGCGTCCGGAGCCTGAATTCGCCATCGCCGTGCTGGTGAAAGCACCTCCATTTACCGCATAGAAAAGCGCCACTGCCCCAAGGCTGTCGGGATCGCTAACAGTTACGCCCACGGTGGCCACCTGGTTGGCGGCAGGCACGACGGGCGAGTGGCTGAGGCTGCTGAAGGTCGGGCCGAGATTGGTCACGCGTGCCGTATTGACCGCACCAGGAGTCCCGCCGCCGGGGGCCACGGGAAGCACGGATGTGCGGGCGATGCGGTCGAAATAGAGACGCGTGTTGAGCAGCGGCGAACCACTCACCCAGCGGGCGCGGAAACTCACGGTGTAGGTGAGATTGCTGTCGATCGTGTGTTCCGAGCCGGAAGCCTTTAGCATCGTCTCGCAGTGATTGTGCATGTGTTCGCTGGCGCCGGTGGCATCCACGCGCAGCACGCTGCCGGTGCCGAAGGGATCGCTCACCACGCTGGCGCGACTGTGGGTGCCGAGGCAGCGCCAGCTTGTCGTGCCGGAGCTGAAGCTGCCGTTTTGAATGAGCTGCGTGCCCGCCTGCGTCACGCTGATGTCGTCGATCATCACCGATCCCCTGTCCAGTAACCCGAAGATGAACTCGTTCCAAGCCGTCGGGTCATTGTCATTCGCGGGGGCGGCGGTGGTTTGAAACGTGTAGGTTTGCCATGATCCGCGATAGGCCTCGTCGCTCGCCGCCCAGGCTTCGGGGCGGGTGTTGTCCGCACGCGGGTCGCGCAATTCAACTGACGATCCGCCACCGCCGGCTGCGGCAGGCCACGGGAAACTGTTAGCGAATGATATCTCGTTCACCGGGTTGCCGGCCGCGTCGGCGACCTTTAGGAGCTCGCCACCGTGTTTGATCTTGCTGCTGAAATTGCCGATGATTTTCCCGGCGACACCCGGCCACTTCGCCTGGAGCGCGGCGGCGTTGTTCGATACGACAAGGTAATCTCCCGCCGCGATGGTGGTGCCAACGGGAAAGCTGTAGTTGATGCCATAGGTGAAACTCCATCCGGTTAGAACGACGGGCGAAGCGCTGCGGTTGTGAAGTTCGATCCATTGCTCGGCGTCTTTCACGAACGGGTTCTGCGTCAACGGGCGTTGCTCATACATCACCTCATTGATGACGATGCTGTTGTTGAATGTGAATGTGTTCGCCGCCCCGAAAGTCGCGCTGCTGGGAAACAGCCAGCGGCCGGGATACTGGGTGGAAAGTCCGCGCAGCTTGGATGTCACCTTGCGTGCATCCAACAGCTCGATGCCGCCTGCTTTGAAGAGGAATAGCTTGTCGTCCTTCACCGGAGTGAAGCCGAGTTGCGCCGCCGTCACTGATAAATAGCCACCCGTGCCGAGCGTGCCGGAGAGAGCGTAGCTCGCGCCGGTCGAGCTGCGGATGCTGTAGCCCGCGAGGTTCACCGTGCCCGCGCCGAGGTTGGCGAGTTCCAGCTTGAAACCTGCGCCGCCCGCGCTGATTTCGTTGAAGACCAATCCCGCGACCGTATCCGCTGGCGAGGGCGAGGTTTCGGTTAGCGTGAGTTGCGCGCCGAAGACCATGTCGGGATCGGCTGCGAACGTTCTGACGCGCACGGCGAGCACATTGTTGCCCCGGAGCAGTGCGGAGTTCGGAAGCGGAATCTCCGCTGATAGATTCGCCGTCGCGGTGCCGGAGGTCGCAGGATCGTTCTGGGTATAAACCTGGGTGCCGTTGAGCCACACCGTGCAGCCGTCCTCCACGAGCATTTTCAAGGCAAGGCTCGTGCGCGATGGCGCGCCCGTGAAGGTGAACGCGCGACGGAATCCATAGGTCGTCGCGGCGGCGAGCGGCGTGCGCAACGTGCCAGCGCTGGAGACGTTGAGCGGAGTGGCCACGCCGCTGTATAGGTTGGCAACCTGCGCACCGGAGAGCGCGCGACTCCAGACGGCGACGTCATCGAGCCAGCCCTTCCAATTTTCATTGCCCTGGTCCCCGCCGAAATAGAACGGCTGCGGATTGTTCTGCCCCTCCGTGATCGTGCGCGTGCCGGTGAGGCTGCCATTGCGGTAATACGACAACGACGCACCCTGTTTCACCACGGCGTTATACACCCACTCGTTCTGCGGGATGTCGGCGTAATCGATATTTTCGCCGGCCGCATCGTGATGATATTCGAAGGCTGCGGGCGTGAACTTCGTGAACTCCCGCGGGTTGAACTCGACCCCGCTGGCGGGTGAGTAGCGGTTGCCGATGATCACGTTGCTGGTGGTTTCCCTGGAGTAGCACCAGAATGACCAGGTGAAGTCGTTGGTGAGTGTCATCTGCGGTAGGGTTCCGGCGTCCACGTAGCCGTTCCCGCTGGTTCCGCCGCTGAAACTCAGCACTTTCCCCCGGGTGCCATCGTTGAACCAGCTCGCTCCGGTGAACAGCGTGCCCGCGGTGCCGCCCACGGCGAGATTTGGCACGGTGGTGCCCGATGTTTCCTCAAGCGGCCAATAGCCATGCAGTCCGTCCGTGCTGCCAGCCAGCGTGGGCGAGTCGGAGTATAGCATTGAATCTCCCGTGCCCCACGCGCTGTCGTCGAAGGCCGGTTGCTCCCAACCTACGGGGAGCGCGTCGACGAAATACTTCCACGTTGCATTGAGATCCACCGGCGTCGTCACCGTGGGCGCCTGGCCCGCCACCGCGAAATTCTCGCGCCCCGGGGTGCCACCTGTATCCGCGCTGGCGGCCCAGCCCGAGGCGTTAGGGTCCGCGATCTCGCTGTTGCGCCGTTCCAGTGTGGCACCGGAACCGTCCGCGCCGTTAGGCCAATCGCCGCCATCGCTGTAGGTGATGCGGTCCATCGTCCGCGCATCATGATTCAGCAAATCAAGCGTCTCGCCGCTGTTGTTCAGTGACCCGGTCCAAGGCCCAAGTGCCCCGAGTCCGCTCAGCGAGGCCGCGCCCGGAGTGGCCGCGACGAGCAAAAATCCGTGCCCCGGGATTTTCGACCCTTCGGGGAACGCGTAATCAATCGCATTGGCCAGCCGCCAGCCGGAAAGATCGATATCCACCCCCGTCAGGCTGTGCAGCTCGATCCACTCCGTGCCACCCGTTAGGGGATGGTATTGGATCTCGTTGATAATGACCGCCGCATCGTTGGCTTTAGCGGAGAGGGTGAGCCCGGCGAGAGCCAGAAGGATAAAGACAAGGCGGTACAACAATGGATGCATGGGAGACGGGTTGCTGGCTGCTAGGAATTTGCTTTTGGGATGAAGGCCGTTGAGAAAGCTCATGGGAGGGCGGATTGGAGAACGTAATAGTGATGGCAACCCCACTAGCGAGAGCCAGCGTTGATCGCGGGGTTGAGGTTGTAGTTACATGAAAACATGGAGAACAGAGAGGCTAGTGGGGCTCGCCATCCACGACTTGTGTGTGCCCAGCATGGGCGCAGTCCTAAAGGGGTTCAAGTCCCCTGTGTGAAAATCGAAATGAACAGCAATGAACAAATAAGCAACAGCAGAAGCCAAGGAGGCACGGGCGACCGTGTTGCCGAAAGAAGGCTATGCGAAACCCGCAAGTCGATGGACAAGAACCCCATACAAGGCCGTCCGGGCTTGGTGAGCTGGCACAACACAGCGAAA
>Ga0209512_1003588_pt1 | contig 14486 bp, 17 predicted proteins | sample frozenSSSSmetaG_FD_184142 | JGI IMG/M metagenome (GOLD analysis project Ga0209512, IMG submission 184142) | Glacier valley bacterial and archeal communities from Borup Fiord, Nunavut, Canada, to study Microbial Dark Matter (Phase II) -... | ecosystem: Environmental > Aquatic > Freshwater > Ice >... | reverse complement strand
AGCAGTGCGAGCATGGTGTGGCGCGGGGTCATCCTGTCAGCCTGTCACGACTGAGTGACATGCTTGACACCATGACATCGCGCGCGACAATTTCCATCGAGCCCGTGGATGCCGCGAGCATCGAGTCTCTCGTCGCCTCACCCGAAAGCGGCGCCGTCGTCACCTTCCGAGGGGTCGTGCGCAATCACGATCACGGCCTCGCGGTGACCGCTCTCGAGTACCGAGCGCATCCTGACGCAGAATCGTTTCTCGAGCAGTGCTGCGCAACCGTCGCGGCCGAGACCGGTCTCGCAGTCGCGGCCGCGCACCGCGAGGGGTTCCTCGTTGTTGGGGATGTCGCTCTCGTTGCCACTGCAGCCGCACCGCACCGGGCCGAAGCGTTCGCGGCGTGCGAGCGCCTCGTCGAGCTCATCAAGCAGACGGTGCCGATCTGGAAGCGCCAACACCTCGCCGACGGAACAACGCAGTGGGTCGGACTCTAGGTCCGGCCCACTCCGTTGTTTGTGCGGCTGGGTCAGCCGTTGTCTGACTTGCCCGCCGCTGCGTTGCCGTCGCTGAAGTCTTTGTCGATTTGGTTGCTGTAGCCATCGATCGAGCCAAGATCAGCGCTGATACGCGCGAGTGGGTCAGACGAGTCCGCCGCCGACGATCCGCCCGCAATGCTTCCGGGAGCGCTGGGGCGTGGTGTCGGAATGCTCGAGGTCGGTGTGGGTGTCACCGACGACGAGCCCGAGTGTGCACCGGCGAGGGTGCCGCGAACACTGCACCCACTCAGTGCCGCTGCGATCAGGATGACCGCGAGCACTCCCGCCGCGCGCCTCACTTCAGAGCCGACAGCACAGCTTGCGCGTCCTGCTTGGCGAGCTTGACGGCCGCTACGGCCGACGAGACTGACGTCTTTACCGAAGACAAGACTGCGTGGTTGGCGTTGTAGTCGGCCGGGGTCACAGCGAGTGCTTCCGCGGCGACCCCATCGATGGCGGCCGTCGCTGCGGCGATCTGCGCCGCGAGATCGGCCATCATCGCCTCAATCTCGGGAGTCGACTTGTCTGCGTATTTGCCCGCGAGCGCGGCGGTCAGTTTGGTCTGAGCTGCCGTGAGCGCAGGGATGGCCTTGCTCTGGATGCAGTCTGCCGCCGCCGCGTAGTGAGCCTGCGCGATCCCGACCCCGTAGACCCGATAGTCGTCGAAGATCGACTTGTAGTGAGCGGCCGCGCTTGCCACGTCGGCGTCGGCGGCGATCGCACTCGCGAGGTCCTGCATCCCGGTCAGGTCGGCATTGAGAGTGCCGAGAATCGTGGACTTGTTGGAGTCGGTGATGCACGTGTTGCCAGAGATCCTGGGGATCTCCCGGTTGAGGGATGTGATGCGATCGCTTGTCGCCTTGGCTCCCGCTGTCTGAATCTCAGCGAGGGTCTTCGGTGGCGCCGTCGCCGCCATAGCGGGTGCCGCGGCGGTGAAAACGAGTGCGACGGTGATGATGCTGGCGGCGATGGCGCCACCCAGAACAGTGCGCTTCATGGTGAGACTTCCTTTCGGTTGATAGCGCAATCTTCTCCACGAGAGGTTCGGAGTTCGTCCGGACGATGTTCGGGGAATGTAAAGGTAACCTCGAAGCATGGCGAGCGATTTCTCGATGCGTGCGATGAACGCCGTGCATCGCGGCATCCTCAAGATCAGCGGCGGCCGACTGGGCTGGCACGCGCGGGGGATGCCCATGCTCGAGCTGACGACGACGGGCCGCAAGTCCGGCCAGCAGCGCGCGACCATGCTGAGCTCACCGCTGCAGCTCGACGGTAGTTACGTGATTGTCGCCTCGCGGGGCGGCGACGACGTGAATCCGGCGTGGTTCCTGAATCTCGTGAGCGATCCGAATGTCGAGGTCATTATCGGTGGTGCGCCGCGAGAGAAGCGCCTCGCGCGAGTCGCGACGGCCGAGGAGCGCGCCGAGCTGTGGCCCACGATCACCGCGGAGTTCGAGAACTACGCGGGGTACCAAGAGAAGACCGACCGCGAGATCCCGCTCGTCTTTCTCGATCCCGTCGGCTGACCCGGAGATCGTGCGGCAACGGAATTCGTTAGCCGCCAGCAAAGGGCGGCAGCACATCGACACGCGACTCGAGTCGGCGCGCATCATCGCGGCTCACGATTCCGCCGACAAGGAATGATCCCACCGCGAGCACACGCGCCATCTCGGCCCCATACCGTTCAACCAGCACAGCCTTGAGTTCGCCCACCGTCGATGGACCATCGATGAACTCTTCCTCGAGTCCCGCGGCTTCTGCCGCCGCGGCGAAGTAGCGAACGAGGACCTCAGCCACCGATCGCGCCCATACTCCGAACCGGACGCCGAAAGCCCGGCAGCGACATTCCATGGCCGGCTTGCTTGCCCCATTGGGCCGCACGCCACCGGTTTGCGATCTCGAGGTCGGTTGCTCCCGAACGCAGAAGCGATCGCAAGTCGGTCTCATCGTCGCCAAAAAGGCACGACCGCACCGTGCCCTCGGCGGTGACTCGAGTTCGATCGCAGGCTTCGCAGAACGACCGAGTGACGGAGGCGATGATGCCGACGGTCGCGGGACCACCGTCGACGAGCCAATCTTCGGCGGGAGCCGACGGGTCATCCCGATGCGGCTGCGACAGCGTGAACCGTTTCGCGAGAGCGGAAACCAGTTCACTCGCGTCGACCATGTTGTCGCGCGCCCAGGTCTCGTCCGCATCGAGGGGCATCTGCTCGATGAAGCGCAAGGCAACGTTATTGGCTAGTGACCACTCGACGAGGTCGGCGGCCCCCGCGAGGGTGTCTCGCATCAAGACAGCGTTGATCTTGAGCGGGGTCATGCCTGCCCGCTTGGCCGCTTCGATCCCCTGAAAAACAGCCGGTAAGCGGTCGCGACGAGTGAGGCGCGCGAAATGATCGCGATCAACAGTGTCGAGCGAGATGTTGATGCGCGTGAGGCCGGCGGCGGCGAGGCCGTCAATGCGCTTGTCGAGTCCGATCCCGTTCGTGGTCATGGAGATGCTCGCGCCCGCGGCACCCGCGGCCGACTTCCCGATGATCTCGTCGAGGTCGGCGCGCATGAGCGGCTCACCACCCGTGAATCGGATGTCGCGCACTCCAAGGTCGCGAACGGCAATCCCGACCAGGCGCGCGATTTGGTCCGCGGTCAACAGCTCGGACGCCGGGATCACCGGGAGGCCCGCCTCCGGCATGCAGTACGTGCATCGAAGCGAGCACTTCTCGGTGACCGAGATGCGCAAATCGCGCGCGACTCGGCCGAAGCGATCGACGAGCCCCGACGCATCCGGCCGCCCGTCGATGGAAGGCGCAACGCCCGGGTCTCGGCGAATGCCGGGGATGCCGAGCGACAGCGTCATCTAACAAGCCTACGACTCACGGTCACGGCTTTGTGGCGCCTCCCATGCCCGGCATCGCGACCATCTGGCTCTTGATCGACGAGTCGACCGTTCCGCTGAAGCACTTGATCGACGAGGTCGAGTCGGCCACCCCCAGCAGCACGTAGTGGTAGATGCCGTTGGGAAACTCGGGAGTCGCACTCGTGATCCCGTTGCACTCGTCGAGCTGCGACGAGGTGATGACGGCGCCAGTCGCGTCGCGGTCACCGTAGATCGGGAAGCCGTCGAACGCGACCCCGAGAATGTGCGACGGCCCGCCCCCTGTGTCGATCGTCGACGTGATGCAGCTCGGCAGCCCGTGATAGTGATAGGTCCCCATGGGGGTCGGATGACCGTTGCAACTGTCGAGGAAGGCGACGGGCTTCCCGTCGGAGCCCGTCACCGTGAAGTTCGAACTCATCGCGACCGTCGTCGCATCGCCTTCGTATGGGTTGAAGAGTGCCGCGCCCGAGATCATCACACCGATAGTTCCCAAGCTCGTCGAGGTCTTGCTCGCGGCCATGACCGGGTTGGTCGTGATCGTGAAGTCGTAGTTCTGGGAAACGGTCGGATCCTTGCCGGCGGTCGCGGACGAAGCGTTGGGAACACGAACTCCCTGATTGGGAAGCGCGTACTCTGCTTGCCGCGCGTGATTCGGGATTCCGTCCGATCGGTATCGGATCGACCCGTCAGCGATGGTCACGGTCACGTTGCTCCCCCACGACGCAAGCCTGAGGCCGTCGGCGGTTGAGGTGGTCGCGGCGCAGCCCGCAAGAACGAGACCAGCCACCGCGAGGACGCCGCCGACAGCGTAGGCAAGGGGTTTGATTGTCATGGGGGAAATCTGGCGGACGAGCCTATGAATAAGCTGGGGACATTCGTGGGCGCGTGTGGCCCGACCCTTAGCTAGTCTGAGTGAATCGGAAGGAGCATCCATGGCCGTTATCTCCCGAGGATTCACGGGGCGTCCGCGCGACTCGACGCCCGAACTCCCGCCCGGACAATTTGTCACCGAGGACTTTCCCGTGCTGTCAGCGGGCCCGACACCTGACGTAGCCACTGACAGCTGGTCGTTCACCATCAAGACCGAACTCGGTGGCGTACACATTTGGAATTGGGACGAGTTGCACGCCCTCGGCCTCGACGACGTGCACACCGACATCCACTGCGTCACGCGGTGGTCGAAATTCGGCACCTCGTGGCGGGGCGTCTCGCTCGACACCCTCTTCGAAGACGTCGAGACCGGGCTGGACTTCGTGATGATTCATTCCTATGGCGGGTACACGACGAACCTTCCGCTCGAAGACATCCTTGACGGTCAGGCCTGGATCGCAACCGAGTTCGACGGTGAACCGCTCGAGCCCGATCACGGTGGACCGGCCCGACTGCTCGTGCCGCACCTCTATTTCTGGAAGAGCGCGAAGTGGGTTCGCGGCATCACGATGCAGAGCGATGACAACCCGGGATTCTGGGAACAAAACGGCTACCACAGCTACGGTGATCCGTGGCGCGAAGAGCGGTACAGCTAGCCCGTGAGTTTTCGGGAGTGGCTCGTCGGCACAGTCGTGTCGACGACCGCGCAGACGCCGACAGCACGAAGCATCGTGCTCGATGTGCCCGGCTGGGGCGGCAGCACCGCGGGCCAGCACGTCGACGTGCGACTCACGGCACCCGATGGCTATACCGCCGTGCGCGCATACTCGCTCGCCTCGACCGGCACCGGTTCCGCGGTCGAGCTCGCGGTCGACCTGATCGACGACGGCGAGATCTCGCCCTATCTCGTTCACGAAGTCCGGCCAGGCGATCAGCTCGAGTTCCGCGGTCCGCTCGGCCGGTGGTTCGTCTGGAAGCCCAGTATTGAGGCGCCAGTGCAGCTCGTCGCCGGTGGTTCGGGCGTTGTGCCCCTCGTCGCGATGATCCGGGCGCACGCCGCATCCGGTAGCACCGCGCCAATTCGACTGCTGTACTCGGTGCGTACCCCCGACGACGTCTTCTACGCGAACGAGCTTCGGGATGCTGCGGCCGGTGGCGGGCTCAACCTCACAATCACCTACACGCGCCGCGCCCCCGCGGGTGACTCGACCCCTCCCGGGCGCATCACGCGGGAGCTCGTCGCAGCGTCCGCCTTCGGCCCCGAGGTGAAGCCGGCCATCTTCGTGTGCGGACCGAACGGTTTCGTCGCGGCCGCCGCCGACCACCTCATCGCGCTCGGCCACGAGCCCCTCACGATCAAGACAGAAAGATTCGGCGGCACCTGACCCCACTGGCGCCGCCGAAGCATTCACCACACCTTTCACCCTCTACCGCTTCGAGTAGTAGTCCTTCCAGACGAGCTTGTGCAGCGGGATCCAGCGTGGGAGTGTCCGCAGTCCCGGGATGAAGGGCACAATCGCCAGCAGCACCGTGAGGACCAGCATGATTCCGACGACAAGGATGTCGGCGTTGGATGCGTCGCCCACCCCCGGGACCTGGTACCAGAACGAGAACAGCCACAGCCACGACTGGCCCGGGAAGTTGCCGGTCTCGTTCATCATGCCCCACTGGTCGCCCGTGAGATGAGCTGCGTCGGCGAGGCCGACGAAGTAGGTGCCGTCACCCAGAAACAGAATGCTCTTCGTGTAGTCGAGGTTGAAGAATCCGCCCTCGTTCTGAATCGCACCGTCGAGCGCGCCCGTTTGTGCCATGGTCAACAACCCTGTGGCGAGCGCGGGAACCGGACCGTAGTCGCCCGCCGCGACCTTGGTTGCATCGAAGTTCGCCTCCCCCGCGCGAGTGTCGGGCGGATACGCCGCAGTCAGCGCATCACTGTACGCGGTGGCCCACGCGGCCTGCTGATCGGGCGATGCATTGTTCCACTGCGCGAGCTCGCTCGGCGGGTTGGACTGAACGCTCAACGGAGCGGTCACGAGATCCACGGCGGTGTTGATCGGAATCTGCACACCAGAGAGGCTCTGCAGGTCGATCGGGCCGATCGTCTGACTCGCGTCGGCGGTCGTGTTGTACGGCGCTCCGTAGCCAGCGGTGTCGCTTGAGCCACCGAGCTCGGCCGCTGCGGTCGCGACGAAGTCGGCGGGTGCCGCGACAGCCCAAGCCTTGAGGGTGACGCTCGATTCGTCCGGTGAGCCGAAGCCTACGGCGAGACCGATCGTGAGCAGCCCCATGACGATGACGCCGACAGTGAGTTCTTTGAAGAGGTCATACTCGCGTTTGCGCCCGGTCCACGGGCGGCTCGCGATGTCATCCTTCTTGCGCCACGTCATTGATGCCGCTGCCTTACTCATCGCGCAACTCCTTGCGTGCGGGCTCCAGTGGTTTCGGTTAGCTGGGCATCGGTCTGGCCGGCGTCAATCGGCGGCACGACGCCGTGCACTCGAATGAGTACGACGTGAAGCGCGACGATGACAGCCACCGCGAGCGGCAAGAGCACGATGTGCCACATGAAGATCTGACCGAGATTGGCAACGTTGAACCAGGCGCCGATCCCTACCGCGTTGAGTGCATCCTTCGCTTCGAACGCAATCCACTGCGAGTCGAAGTTGGTTTGGAGCAGGTAGCCGGTGAATGCCGCAACGATCGAGACCGCGAAGGAGACGACTCCCGTTATCCAAGTAAGCACGCGCCCTCCACGCCACGCCGCCATCCAGTACTTACCCCAGAGGTGCACGACCATCGTGATGAAGAACAGCTCGACGCTCCACAAGTGGGTGCTGTTGACGAAGTGCCCGAACGCCGAGACGTGATACCACGCGGGCCCGTTCAGGCTCAGGATCACGCCCGAGATGATGATGTAGACAAGCGAGGCGATTGCGCCCATGCCAAACACGTAGATCCACGACGCGACGTAGCTCGGCTGGCCCTCGGGGAGGAGCTTGTCTGAAGGGAGGACCTTGATGAGCCATTGGCGAGTCTTGCCGGTCCAGGTGTGAAGCTCTTCGGGCGCCACAACCGCATTCGCGGCAACTGCCTTATTGGCAGTCTCTGGCTCTAGTGTCGTGGTCACTTCGACCGCCCGCTTCCCGGGAACGGCAGCACGAGCGCGAGCACGAACAGCACGAGCATGACAACAATGACGATGAGGTTTCCCGACTGAATCTGGAAATTGCCGAACCCAAAATATGTGCCACCCGTAATGTCGGTGGGCAGCGCGAGAAGCGTAGCTAACATGCCGAACTCCAACTACCGGTTGTCTTGTGTTCCGGTGCCTCAAGAGTGCCTGCCGCTCACGCGCGCAAGTAGTGCCTTTAGTCCCACCCTGCTGTGGGCGTGCGGCAGCAATTTTTCACGCGACCGCTGCCCAGTTCAACTCGCCGGGAGCACCGTGGGGGCCAACGTGCTAGCACCCCGCAACCGGCTGTAGACAATCGCGAGGGATACGAGTCCTACGATGAATGCCGCAATGCCAACGACATAGACGGTGACACTCAGCCATCCGGTCGACGGTTCAAGGAACGGGTACGGGTACCACCCGGTGAAAGCGCCGCGGATAAGCGTGAACGCGAGCCACACGACTGGGTAAATTATGACAATCCGCAAGCCCGTCCACAGCAGTCGCAGACGACCGGGCGAGAGCAGCCAGTCGAGGAGTATGAAGATCGGAATCCAGACGTGCATGAGTTCGCCTAGCCACGGCGACGGGTGAAATCCGCAACTGGGTGTACCTCACCGAGTCTTCCGGTCGCGACAGAGCGGAGACGCCTCCAAAAAGCAGAACTGCCGCGGCAATGAAAGACGACTGGATCGTGAAGTAGGTGAAGTATTCATTCGCGATCATCGCGTTGTTGAGTATCTTCCCGATGATCTGGAAGCCCAGCGCGATGACCAACAGGCTGCCGGCGGTGAGACGGAGGATACCGACAGCGCGGCGGAGTGGAGACGACGGTGTCATCAGGCCGGAGTAGCAATGCTGAACATGGATTCCCAGCCAGTTAGCGGCGCCGCGGGTATATCGTCGGCTCAGACGCGCTTGCGCCATTGCGGCACCGAAAGGCTTCGTCATGAAGAAGAGTTGGACCCGTTGGATTCCCGCCGTAATCGTTCCCGCGATCGTCGTGGCTGGGGCGATCATCATCCCTTCGGCGGCGGATGCGTCACCGCGGCTTCCCGAGAAGTCGGCGCAGCAACTGCTCGAGTTCATCGCCGCGAGCACGGCCACTGAGTATTCGGGAACGATCGAGCAATCGTCGAACCTTGGGCTCCCCCAACTGCCGTCTATTGGCGGCTCTAGCTCGGCCGGACGCTCGACAACGGCAACCGCTCTCGACTTGCTCACGGCATCCCACACCGCACGGGTGTTCGTCGGTTCGGACCACCGAGCGCGCGTGCAGGTTCTCGACCAGCTGGCCGAGCGCGACATTGTGGTCAACGGCGCCGAAGTCTGGACCTGGGACTCGAAGGCGAACACGGCGACACACGTGACCCTCGCAGCAGATAGTCCAGCCAAGACCGCGACTGCCCCGCCAACCAGCGAGCTCGCGAAGACCCCGGCCGAGCTCGCGACACAGTTGCTCACGTCTCTCGACCCCTCGACCGTGGTCACGGTGAGCGACACCGCGCGTGTCGCCGGGCGACCGGTGTACCAACTCGTACTGACCCCACGGTCGGGCACCACGCTCGTGGGCTCGGTCGTTCTCGCGGTCGACTCCGAGACCGGGATGCCCTTGGGCGTGACGATCTCGGCCGTCGGCCAGTCGGAGCCCGCATTCTCGGTGCAGTTCAGTTCGATCGACTTCTCGGCGCCAGACTCGAGCGTCTTTGCCTTCACCGCGCCCGTGGGCGCGAAGGTGGCCGAGAAGTCGCTGTCCGCCTCCGACGCGCCCGAAGGGTCAGCCACTAGGGCTGAAGGCACACCCCAACCCACTATCACCGGTTCCGGCTGGTCGAGCATTGTCGCCCTGCCAGCCGGCACAATGCCGGTTGGTGCCGCAGGTGCACCCGGGGACAGCTCGTCTAAGCTCCTCGACCAATTGCTCACACCCGTCGCGGGCGGCAAAGTGCTTCAGACCTCCCTTGTCTCGGTGTTTTTGGCCGCGGATGGTCGGGTGTTCATCGGCGCCGTGAGCGCAGACCAGCTGCAGGCCGCAGCCGGGCAGTGAGTCGTTGCGCGCAGTGACCGACACGGCTCTGGCGATCGAGACTCACGACCTCACCAAGTCCTTCGGCACGCAACTCGCCGTCAATGAAGTCAATCTCGCTGTGCCGCGCGGCTCCGTGTTTGGCTTTCTCGGTCCCAATGGATCGGGTAAGACGACGACCATCCGGATGCTCCTTGGCCTCGCCGCAGCGACGAGCGGGGACATTGGCCTGCTGGGGGGGCGGATGCCGACGGATGCACTCTCGGTGCTGCCGCGCGTCGGAGCCCTCGTCGAAGGGCCCGCGTTTTACCCGTTCCTCTCCGGCCGCGCAAACCTTATCCGCCTCGACTCGGCCGACCGGCACGCGGCATCCCGCACTCGCCGGCTCCGGGTAGACTCGGCGCTCGATCGCGTTGGACTCAGTCACGCTGCGACCAAGAAGGCGCACGCGTATTCCCTCGGGATGAAGCAGCGGCTGGGAATCGCCAACGCGCTGATCACCCCACGCGACCTGCTGATCCTCGATGAACCCAGCAATGGACTCGACCCGCAGGGCACGCGAGAGGTGCGCCATCTCATCCGCTCGCTCGCCGCAGATGGCACGACCGTGTTCGTGTCGAGTCACTTGCTCGCCGAGGTCGAGCAACTGTGCTCCCACGTCGCGGTCATGAGTGCGGGCAGACTCGTCGCGCAAGGCACCCTCGACGACCTGCGCGCGGAGGGCGCTACCCGCGTCGAGGTGATCACTCCCGATCCCGAGCTGGCACGCGAGGTGCTCGCGCGACTCGCGCTCGACACCTCGGGTGCGCCGACTCCCGCCGAGGGTGGGGCTGCTCCTGATTCCGCCCTCGTGACCGCGCTGGCCGGAACCTCTCCGATTGTTCCGGAAGCGGTCGCCCAAGCGCTCGTCGAGGCCGGAGTGCGCGTCCGCGGGTTTGCCGTCGTGGGAGCGACCCTCGAGGAGCGCTTCGTCGCGCTGACGGGTGAGGGCTTCGATGTCGCAGAGTGAGCCGGCACGCGAGTCGTCCGCTCGGCCATCGCTCGGTTTCGCGCTGCTCGGGTCAGAACTGAGCGTGCTGTTCCGCCGGAGGCGCACGTGGGCAATGCTCGGTTCGCTTGCGGCGATCCCCATCCTCATTGCCGTCGCGGTCAAGCTCTCGTCCTCGGCGGGTGGCGCCGGTCGCGGGCCCGCCTTCATCGCGAGCATCACGGGCAACGGCCTGTTCGTCGCACTCACCGCAATCACGGTGTCGATCCCGCTCTTCCTTCCACTGACCGTTGGAGTCGTGGCCGGCGACACGATCGCGGGTGAAGCCAACTTGGGGACGCTGCGCTATCTGCTCGTCGCGCCCTCGGGACGACTCCGGCTGCTCCTCGTCAAGTACGCGGGGGCTGCGGCCTTCAGCATCGCGGCGACGCTGATCGTGGTGATCGCCGGGGTTGCCATCGGCGCGGCTCTCTTCCCGATCGGGCCCGTGACCCTGCTCTCGGGCGACACGATTTCGCTGGGCGCCTATGCCATCCGCTGCCTGCTGCTCGCGGGCTACGTCTCGATGTCACTACTCGGACTCAGTGCGATCGGGCTGTTCGTTTCGACTCTCACGACGGTGCCGGTCGGCGCGATGGCGACGACGATCGTGCTCTCAGCGGCATCCCAAATCGCGGATGCCCTGCCCCAGCTCGACTGGATCCATCCGTGGCTTTTCAGCCACTACTGGCTCGGGTTCGCCGACCTCCTGCGCCAGCCGATCTCGTGGGATTCCTTCGCGAGCAACGGCGTGCTGCAACTCGGCTACATCGCGGTGTTCGGCGCTCTCGCCTATGGGCGGTTCGCGACGAAGGACGTGCTGAGCTAGCGGGCGGCGCTGCCATCAACGTAGTCGGCGTCCTGCTGCTTCCACGCGAAGAGCGCGCGCAGCTTCTTGCCCGTCGCTTCGATCGGGTGCGCCGCACCCTTGGCACGCAGCTCGAGGAACTCGGGGGCTCCTGCATCCTGGTCGGCAATGAACCGCGCGGCGAACGCGCCGGACTGGATGTCCTTGAGGACGGCTTGCATGTTCTCCTTGACCGAGGGGTCGATCACGCGCGGGCCGGAGACGTAGTCGCCGTACTCGGCGGTGTCCGAGACGCTCCACCGCTGCTTGGCGATGCCGCCCTCCCACATGAGGTCAACGATGAGCTTGAGTTCGTGTAACACCTCGAAGTACGCGATCTCGGGCTGGTAGCCGGCCTCGATGAGAGTCTCAAAACCGTACATCACGAGTTGCGATGTGCCACCGCAGAGCACGGACTGCTCGCCGAAGAGGTCGGTCTCGGTCTCCTCCGTGAAGGTCGTCTTGATACCGCCGGCGCGGAGTCCGCCGATGCCCTTGGCGTAGCTCCACGCGAGCTCCCATGCGCCACCCGTCGCGTCCTGCTCAACGGCAACGATCACGGGAACGCCGCGGCCGGCCTCGTACTCGCGACGAACGGTGTGACCTGGTCCCTTGGGGGCGACCATGATCACGTCGACGCCCTCGGGCGCCGTGATGTAGCCGAAGCGGATGTTGAATCCGTGACCGAAAAGGATCGCGTTGCCCGGCTCGAGGTTGTCTTTGATGTCTGCGGCAAAGAGTCCGCGCTGGTGCTGGTCGGGAGCGAGGATGACGACGACGTCAGCCCACTTGGCGGCCTCAGCGGCGGTGAGGACCTCGAAGCCAGCCTCGGTGGCCTTCTGAACGCTCGTGGAATCCGGCTTGAGCCCGACCTTGACCTCGACACCCGAATCGCGCAGGTTCAGTGCGTGAGCATGGCCCTGCGAGCCGTAGCCGATGACGGCGACCTTCTTGCCCTGAATGATGGACAGGTCTGCGTCTTCGTCGTGAAAGACATCGGTCATGGTGGTGCTTCTCCTTGGTTAGTGGTTGGTAGCTCGTGCGCAACGCTCAGGCGTCGCGCTTGAAAACTCGTTCGGTGATGCTCTTTGATCCGCGACCGATCGCGAGCAGTCCACTCTGGGCGATCTCCTTGATGCCGTACGGCTCGAGAACGCGCAGGAAGGCCTGAATCTTGGCCGAGTCGCCCGTGGTTTCGATCACGAGGGCGTCGCCAGCGACATCCACGACCCGGGCTCGGAACAGGGTAACCGCTTCGAGAACTTGCGATCGAGTCGTGTTGTCTACGCGCACCTTGATGAGCATGTGCTCACGGCCGACGGATGCCGCGGGGTCGAGTTCGACGATCTTGATCACGTTGATCAGCTTGTTGAGCTGCTTCGTGACTTGCTCGAGCGGAAGCTCCTCGACATCGACAACGACCGTGATGCGCGAAAGCCCCTCGATCTCGCTCTTGCCGACAGCAAGACTCTCGATGTTGAACCCGCGGCGAGCGAAGAGTCCGGCGACGCGCGTGAGCAGACCCGGCTTGTCCTCGACGAGGAGGGAGAGTACGTGACTCACCGCTTTAGTCCTCTTCCCACTCGGGCGCGTGATCGCGGGCGTACTGCACTTCGGAGTTGCTGAGCCCCTGAGGAACCATCGGCCAGACCATTGCGTCGCGGCTCACCACGAAGTCGATCACGACCGGGCGATCGTTCGTCTCGAGCGCGAGCTTGATGGCCGCGTCGACCTCGTCTTGCTTCGTCACGCGAATCGCGAGACAGCCATACGCATCGGCGAGCTTGACGAAGTCGGGAATCATCCGCGTGCCGTGACCCGTGTCGAGGTCGGTAAACGAGTGCCTACCGTCATAGAAGAGCGTCTGCCATTGGCGCACCATGCCCAACGAGGAGTTGTTGATGATCGCGACCTTGATCGGGATGTCGTTGATCGTGCAGGTCGCGAGCTCCTGATTCGTCATCTGGAAGCAGCCATCGCCGTCGATCGCCCAGACGACGCGGTCGGGATTGGCAACCTTGGCTCCCATCGCGGCCGGTAACCCGTAACCCATCGTCCCGGCTCCGCCGGAGTTGAGCCACGAGTTGGGGCGCTCGTACTTGATGAACTGCGCCGCCCACATCTGGTGCTGCCCGACTCCCGCGGCGTAGACGGCTTCGGGGCCGGTCAGCTCTCCGATGCGTTGGATGATCTGCTGGGGCGAAAGCAGCCCGTCGTCTGGCATCGTGAAGCCCAGCGGGTACTGCTTCTTGAGCAAGTCCAGCCGCACCCACCATTCGGCGTAGTTGGGCTTCGTCGACTTCGATGCGTGCGCGAAGGCCGCAGACAGGTCAACGATGACGTCTTTTGCGTCGCCGACGATGGGAACGTCTGCCGCGCGAATCTTTCCGATCTCGGCGGGGTCAATGTCCACGTGCACGATCTTCGCGAGCGGTGCAAAGTCGCTCGGCTTGCCCGTGACTCGGTCGTCGAAGCGCGCGCCGAGCGAGATGATGAGGTCAGACTCCTGCAGCGACAGCACCGCTGGGACCGATCCGTGCATTCCGGGCATCCCGAGGTTGAGCGGGTTAGAGTCCGGGAACGCGCCACGAGCCATGAGCGTCGTGACGATCGGCGCACCGACCCGGGTCGCGAGTTCGAGCAGTTCGGCTGACGCACCAGCACGGATAACGCCCCCGCCGACATAGAACACCGGCCGTTCTGCCTCCGCGAGCATCTGTGCCGCCGCGATGACCTGTTTGCCGTGCGCCTTGACGACCGGACGGTAGCCGGGCAAGTCGACCTTGGGTGGCCACACGAATGGCGCGGTCTTCTGCTGAGCATCCTTGGTCACGTCAACGAGCACGGGGCCCGGCCGGCCGGTCGTTGCGATGTGGTAAGCCGCGGCGAGGGTCGCAGGCACGTCCTCGGGCTTGGTCACGAGGAAGGAGTGCTTGGTGATCGGCATCGTGATTCCCACGATGTCTACCTCTTGGAACGCGTCGGTGCCCATCGACGTCGAGAACACCTGACCCGTAATGCACAGCAGCGGCACGGAGTCCATGTAGGCGTCAGCGATGGCCGTGACGAGGTTGGTTGCGCCCGGTCCGCTCGTCGCGATCGCGACGCCGAGCTTGCCCGAGGATGCCGCATAGCCCTCGGCCGC
>Ga0209512_1003584_pt1 | contig 14506 bp, 10 predicted proteins | sample frozenSSSSmetaG_FD_184142 | JGI IMG/M metagenome (GOLD analysis project Ga0209512, IMG submission 184142) | Glacier valley bacterial and archeal communities from Borup Fiord, Nunavut, Canada, to study Microbial Dark Matter (Phase II) -... | ecosystem: Environmental > Aquatic > Freshwater > Ice >... | reverse complement strand
TGTTTCCGATAGTGTTGACCTGTCAACGGTCACCTGGAGCGAGGGTCGCTACCAGCCTGGAGAGCTAACAAAAGTTTATACTATGAATGATAAACGTGTCGGTGATGTCATTCAAAACCTGCACAAATACCTACGGGATATAAACGAGGTGACCGCTCTTGGCTTCTGTGCCACCCAGGAGCATGCGAAATACATGGCTGAAAAATTTACCCTCGCCGGCTTAAAAGCAGATTACCTGGTAAGTAGTAACGCCAGGGAAAGAGTCGATAAACGCATACTCCTGAAGAATAATACGATCAATTACTTATTTGTAGTCGATATCTTCAATGAAGGTGTTGACATCCCGGAGATAGACCTGGTTTTGTTTCTACGTCCCACTGAAAGTTTAACAATTTTCCTGCAGCAATTAGGTCGTGGCTTGCGATTGGCGGATGGCAAAGACTACGTTACCATTTTGGATTTTGTTGGACAAGCAAATTCGGAATATGATTTTGAATCGAAATTTCGTGCACTGGTGGGCAAGACAAACCATTCATTATTGCAGGAGATAGAAAATGATTTTCCACATTTGCCCTTGGGGTGTTCGATTATTCTGGAGAGGAAGGCTAAGGAATATATTCTTAGCAATCTTAAAAATGCACTTGGATTTAACAGGAACCAGCTCATTAAAAAGATAAGGAATTTTAAATATCAAAGCGGTTTGTCATTGACGTTAAAAAACTTCGTCGGATTTTATCATATTCCATTGCCCTTAATTTATAAAAAATCATGTTGGAACCGGCTATGTGTGGAAGCACAGGTTCGGGCTGATCACTCACACACTCATGAAACAGAAGTTATCCGCGCCATTTGTTTGAAATGGCTGGCAGGCAATAGCTACTCTTACTATAAATTTATTTTATCCCTTTGCGATTCACAGTATGATATCAGTATTTCATCTATGACGGATGAAGAAAAGATTATGTGTTTAATGCTTCACTGCGATGTATGGCAGGAGCCGAGGGGCTTTACCGACTTGCAAGCCAGCATTGAAACGATCTTTAATAATCCTGTACTTGTTGACGAAATAAGAGAAGTGTTGGGATTATTAATTGACAATATTGATTTTGTTGAAAAGAAAATCGAGTTAGGTTATGCTTCACCGTTACAACTTAGCCGCTATCCGAAGGATCAAATACTAGCAGCTTTCGGATTTACTACTTTCGATAAAAAAAGCTCTAATCGGGAAGGAGTTGCTTTCAGTGAATTTTTAAACATGGAGATTTTGTTTGTCACCCTGACAAAGTCAGCAGAAAATTTTTCGCCGACAACTTTGTATGAAGACTTCGCAATTAGTGATACGCTGTTTAACTGGCAATCACAGAATGCTGCCCGTCCGGATAGGGGGAAGGGGTTGCGTTATATCGATCATCGAAAGTTGGGGAAGAAGATTTTGCTTTTTGTGCGCGAGCAAACGGATGATGAGTTCGGCACTACGATGGGCTTTGTGTTTTTGGGTGAAGCGGATTATGTGGAGCATAGTGGTGAGAAACCGATGACGATTATGTGGAGGTTGAGGGAAGAGATGCCTGCATTTATTTGGAAGGCGAGCGGGAAGCTGGCGGTAGGGTAATAATGCGATAGGTCAAATTTTAAAATAACTAAAAAATGTATTGAAGAATAATAATCCATGGATTAATTTTAGTCAATGATATATTATCTTGGGAATACTGATAACAATTGGTTTTCTTACTTAAGCAACGAATTACTTGAAGACGTTAACTTTTGGCAACCTAAGGGAAATTCTAATTTTAAAGTACTTCAACAAGGTGCTCCGTTTTTATTTAAACTTAAAAGCCCACATCATGCAATCGGCGGAATAGGATTTTTTTCTAGTCATACGTTTTTGCCAATAAATATGGCATGGGATGTATTCGGCTCCCGAAATGGATGCAGTTCTTTCGCTGCATTTAAACACATGATTATGCCTTACCGAATGGATAAGGAAAATAGTAATCCTACAATTGGTTGCATCATTTTAACAAATCCGATATTTTTTAGAAGAGAAGATTGGATTGACGTTAATCCTTTTATGACAAACATTGGAATAGTTCAAGGAAAATCATTTGATACACAAGACTCACTGGGAAATAAATTATGGCAAAAAATAAATACAACATTTTTTAAATACTTTGATATCTCAGTAATCCAAAAGAAGGAAAGTGAATTTACTTATGAGGATTCTGAATGGCCAGGATATGGAAACTCAATTCTTCAAAAAGTGAGAATCGGTCAAGGAGCATTTAGAATTTTAGTTACTGATGCTTACAATAGAAGATGTTCAATCAGTGGCGAAAAAACTTTACCTGTTCTTGAAGCAGCGCATATTAAACCATTCAATGAACAAGGTCCACAAAAAATATCAAACGGACTTCTCTTAAGATCAGATATCCATAAATTGTTTGATAGCGGCTATATAACAATAACAAAGGATTACAAAATTGAAGTGAGTAAAGCAATAAAAGAAGAATTTGAAAATGGCAAAGAATATTATCAATATCATGGAAAGAGGTTGGCGAATTTGCCTATACATAAGATTGATCGACCAGATCCGGTTTTCATTGAGTGGCACAACAACAGTTTTAAAGGTAAGATTAGTAAATAAATAGCCAAATGCATTCTAAAGATAATAGTTGCTGAATTTTGACAAAGCCCAATGGCCACCCATCTGCTAATTATTTCATAAACAAAGTTTAAAATTTAACCAGTCTCATTAGGTTCCATTTGGCAGACTTAAAGATGAATAACCCTTATTTTCCCAGGTATATAGTGTCCAAATGTTTTGCTAAATGTACATAAACAGAGATAAACTTATTAAGTGAAATCATCGTTGACACAAATATTTTTTAGCGCTATCTTAAATTCGAGCAGCAGAATCTTTCCCCTTATCAAAACTTTTGAGTCTGAGGTTGAATCAAAATCTTCTGCGGTTAAATGCTTCGATGGTCAATTCTCCACTTAAGGGTTAAGCTTACCTAAATTATTCAGCAGTCTGCAACTCCGTCAACCACACTATCAATTCTTGGGACAGCAACCCAAGAATTTGCCAACGTAAATTTTAATAACATCTTTTGGTTAGAATCTTATGAACATACATTAGCAATGTTGCGCCGCAGATTCTTTGAATGTTGAAATTCTCACCTGTAACTAATAAAACTTCTATACACTATCCATTGTATTCAAAATAAATTTACCCCTTGACATCCATTACAATTGTTTATACATTTGATTTATTAAATTGTCTATCACAAAAAAAACACCTTACCATGAAGAGCATCACACTGATTATCGCAAGCCTTATTACATTTAATGTTTGTTGCCTTGCGCAGTCTACCCCAAAAAAAGAAGCTATCAAAGAATTGCTCGCTATCATGCACCAGGATAGTTTGATGATCAAAATGATGAAGCAGATGACGGCATCCATGTCAACCGGTATGAATGGTGCTATGCAAAAGATGAATATTACCGATACTGCTTATGGCAACAATTCAAAAATGATGATGGCTAAAAGTATGGAGGCCACAAAATCTGTTATATCCAGGATAGTAAAGGAAGACATGGTTGATGTGTATGATAAATATTTTTCCATGCAGGAGATTCAGGATTTTACAGCATTTTACAAATCAAAATCAGCACAAAAACTTTTAGATAAAACGCCGGATATAAGTAATGATATAATGACGATCATGCAAACTAAGTACGGTCCGGAACTGCAAGAAGCTATGATGAAAGCAATGGAAGAAATGAAAAGTACCAGGCAATAGAAAGAGTATAAATTTCAACTTCTTGATAGCGGTACCCGACCCACTACAAGAATTTTTTAATCACCCTTTTCTCCCGCAAACAATTCTGACGATACTGTCCGGCATTGAACCAATCCTAACCACTGAATTTGTACCAACATAACTTTTTATTAAGGTTACCGTAAGCTATGTTACGAGGCACCGTTCAATAATAATAACCTGTTAGTAATCCAGTGAAGCTGATACGCTGATGGAAGTGCCCCTATCAGCCAAACATTATCGTCTCCCTATCAATCCCCCTACTTACAAATTTAAAGTCGAACAAGCCCCAATCAAACTATTATCAATACATTTGGCTCACGCCATGGCACAACTCATTTTTGATAACCGCCCTACCCGCATACGATTCCGCATACTTGCTTTCCTGTTTATAAATGTTGTTATCAACTACATGGACAGGATCAACCTCTCCGTAGCGGCAACCGGTATTACCGATGACCTGCAATTAAGTCCGGTTCAGTTGGGATTGCTGTTCTCAGCGTTCGGCTGGAGTTATGCGGCACTACAGATACCCGGTGGAATACTGGTCGACCGCATCATCCCGCGCATACTGTATTCAGTTAGCCTGGTTGCCTGGTCGTTGGTAACACTCTGTCTCGGACTGGTAAAAGATTTCACAGCGTTACTGGGTTTTCGGCTAGCCGTCGGCGTTTTTGAAGCACCGGCATATCCGATTAACAATCGTATCGTTACAAGCTGGTTCCCAAACCAGGAGAGAGCTTCTGCCATTGCCATGTACACTTCAGGACAGTTCCTGGGAATAGCATTCTTAACACCGGCGCTTGTGGCGTTTCAATATTATGCAGGCTGGCGCGGACTATTTATTCTTACCGGTATAGTTGGAATCATTTGGGGATTATTCTGGTATTGGTTGTACCGCGATCCGGCAGATCATCCACAGGTTAACAAATCAGAACTCGATCATATTGAAAAAGGAGGTGGATTGATAAACCGGCCTATTGCCGATACAGCCTCACCCCGTCCGGCATTTGAATGGAAGAATTTGCAAAAGGTTTTTATGTACCGCAAGCTATGGGGCATTTATATCGGGCAGTTTGCTGTTAACTCTACGTTATGGTTTTTCCTTACATGGTTCCCCACTTACCTTGTTAAATACAGGCACTTAAATTTTCTTACTGCCGGCATGCTGGCGTCTGCGCCCTTTCTGGCCGCATTCGCGGGTTTGATAACCTCAGGATTTTTGTCTGATTATTTAATAAGAAAAGGAGTGTCTGTTAATATCGCCAGAAAGGCCCCGGTTATTTTTGGACTGCTATTGTCGGCTTCTGTCATTGGGGCTAATTACGTTAGCAGTACTTCATTGATTATTTTATTCATGACGATCGCTTTCTTCGGAAATGGTTTTGCAACTATTACCTGGGTGTTTGTATCAACACTGGCGCCCAAACACCTGATTGGATTAACCGGTGGTGTATTTAATTTTATCGGTAACCTGGCATCTATTGTAATACCGATCGTTATCGGTTTCATAGCAAGGGGCGGTAACTTTGAACCGGCGCTTATTTTTATCGGACTGGTTACAATAATTGGCGCCTGCGCTTATATTTTCCTGGTAGGAAAAATTGAAAGGATAGTTATAGAAGATGAAGTTGTAAGTATATAAAACTCATTCGCTATTTTACAGTAATTATAAAAATTTAGTAAGATGAAAATCCTGTACCCTGTTTTAATGTTTATCGTTCTTATTACCGGTTGCCGGAAAGATAACACGGATAATACCCCGGCTTCTACCAATGATTATTTTGTTTCCGCTACTTCTCTCGGCATGTTTTCAAAGACAGCTTTGCAAAGCCTGGCGGTAAAATCTGGCTATGCTAACTTTGCTCCCATAGCGACATTCGATGTTGATTTTTATAAATTGATTTACAAGACAACATTTAAAGGAAATAAGATCCAGGTCTCGGGTTTAATTGGCATACCAAAAAACGGAACTGCCGCTCCATCCCTGATCAGTGCCCAGCATGGAACGATGTTTAGATTTACTGATGCCCCTTCTAACTTTCCTAACAGCTTCTCCGGTTATGAATTGGTTGCGTCTGCAGGATATATAACGCTTATCCCCGATTTTATAGGGTATGGTGTTTCTCAAAATATTCCACATCCCTATTATGATCAGCAGTCATCCGGATTAACCGTCGTGGATATGATCAAAGCCGCAAAATATTATTTTCAACAACAAAAAATAACTACCGGCAGCAGGTTGTTTATAGTTGGCTATTCAGAAGGCGGTTATGTTACGATGGCTGCGCAGAAAGAAATTGAAACCAATGCCTCTCATGGATTGACACTTACCGCCGCCGCTGAAGGAGCCGGCGGTTACGACTTGAATGGGATGCTAACCGGTATCGCCACTGCATCCACTTACTCAGCGCCCTCTTTTTTAAGTTTGCTGTTAAGAAGTTATGATAGTACTTATAACTGGAAAAGACCTTACAGTGATTTTTACCAGGAGCCTTACGCCACAAAACTTTCCGCACTACTGGATGGCACAAAAGACCGGTCTGCAATAGATGCTGCTTTAAGTACTTCAACGGCAGCTTTATTTAACCCTTCTTTTTATGCAAGTCTTTCTGATCCCGCAAAAGAAACGGTGATGAAGCAACAACTCACCGCTAACAGTTTTCTTACCTGGACACCAAAGAGCGCTACACGCCTTTATCACGGCACAGCCGACGAAGCGGTGTTTTATCAAACTTCAGTTTCAATCTTCAACAGGTTCAAAACAGCCGGCGCCACCAACGTTGAATTTGTCCCAATCCCCGGCGGCACACACAGCACAAGCATTGAACCGATGATGTTTAATGCATTGCCATGGATATTGTCGCTGAATAAATAATTACAGCAGAAAAGTTTCCGCTGTCGCTACAAACATTTACTATTACTAATGGTGAAACAGGATCATTACATTACTTAAAAATTATATTTATCAACGCTTATAATAATTCACTAAACTGTTGACAGCACCTTTCGATTCATAACCTGGTTTCACTAAAAAATCCGAGCAATAAAGTGACTGGCTGATGAAATTAACACTCTTAGCAAATAAAACAAATTGATTAGAATTTTTGTAGAGTAGTGTTTCGATTATGTGTATTATTTTAAGTAATTCTTATAAGTGTGTTTCACAACTGTCTGATTACAATGATGGCATGATTAGAGACCTGTAATCAATACTGAAAATGCCTAATATGCTATACCACGATGATGTCATTAACGATCTGAGTGACGAAGATATTAAGCTACTTGTTATTAAAGAAGAAGTACAGGTTCACGAGAAGATAGTAGACGGTGATACCATACGTATCACAAAAAAGGTTAATGAATTATTAGAGACAATTACTACCTCTGTTACAACAGAGGAGATTAAGGTAGAGAAAGTCGCCTTTAATAAATACATTGACGACCACCCTCAAGTCAGGTATGAAGGCGATACCATGGTTATTCCCGTTGTCAGGGAAGTAGTGGTCGTTGAAAAAAAATTATTACTCGTTGAGGAGGTTCGTATAACCAAACATTTTCATACCAGTTCGGAAGAACAAATTGTTACGCTGCGTCACGACGAGATTATTGTGGAGCGCGTAGCAAATAAAAATACAACTATTTAATTCCTATCATCAATCATTAATAAATAAAAAACAAAGGAGGTTTATCATGTCACAAACGGTAATCGGTATATTCAATAGCTCTAGTGAAGCACAGCATGCTGTTGAGCAGCTTGTAGCCAGTGGTTTTTCCCGGGACAACGTTGATGTTTCGTCCGGCAGCATGACGGGTTCAGCCAGTAGCTCAACAAACCTATCAGGTACCTCTTCACTATCATCAGATACCGGCAACGATGCTGTTAGCGGCATTGGAAGGTTTTTCAAAAATTTATTCGGCAGCGATGATGATGAAAGTGATCGCTATACAAGAGCCGGTGAGCGCGGCTCTGTTGTTACTGTACATGCCAAGTCAACTGAAGAAGCTCAGCGTGTAGCTACCCTTCTTGATAATTATGGCGCGGTAGATGTTGATGATGACGACAGGCAGAACAGTATGAGCACACCAGGTTATTCATCGAATGCCGATATAGCGAATTCAATACCTGTTATTGAAGAGACTTTACAGGTTGGAAAGAAAGAAGTAACAACAGGTGGTGTTCGTTTGAAGAGCCGCATTATAGAAAAACCTGTTGAAGAAAGCCTGAGACGGCGTGAAGAGCATGTAAGGGTTGAAGGTAAAACAGTAGACCGAATGGCTACTGATGCTGATCTTGCAGGCTTCAAAGACGAAACGATAGAGCTTACTGAACGTGCTGAGATTCCTGTAGTGTCAAAAGAAGCAAGAATTGTTGAGGAGATTTCTTTGGGTAAAGATGTAGAACACCGGGATGAAACAATCAGCGAGACGGTAAGAAAAACAGAAGTCGACATTGAAGATATAGAGGCAGATAAAATGAACAGAAATATTTTATAATCCGTACTAATTAAAAAGTGGAGCGAAAGCCCACTTTTTTTTGTGCTTTATTTACTATTGAGCATTACAAATAATAGTAAGTTTTTTACTATAGTCGGGATTAAGAGGTTCATTAGTTTGTGCAAGACGTTGAGCGCCTACGTTTGCAGGACAGGCGATTCCGTTGGGCGCGTTATAAATGAGCGATGGATATTTATTTATGACGTCCTGTGATACAAAAATCTGTACCGTTGTCTGTTGATAGCCATGTGGAAAGAAACGTATATAATATCCATCCGGATGCAATGACCATATACCTGATGGCACTTCAGGATCCGGTTGAGCGGTCAATCCTGCAAGCACCGCATATTTTTCCATCTCCTCATACGAAGCGTTACCTGAAGCCGCTAACTGGCGAATATTATTCTCGGCTTCAAAAATATTTTGTGCAGCCGAAGGCAATTGATTTTTCGCTCTTGCCATCAAGCCCGACGGCAGCACACCAAGCACACCTCCTTCCAGCATAAGCAGTTCTTTAGGTGACAACAATATGGTAGCAGTTAATTTAATATCGTTACCAAAATCTGAAAATTTTGTTCTGGCAATTATAGCCCATAACAAAATTTGTATGCTATGCTGCTTCACTTCAGGGTGCCCTTCACCATTTTTTAAAATCAGTTTAACCACCTCCTGCTTTGGTCCCAACACAGGTGCAAGCATGTAACCATCTCCGCTGCTTGGTCCCCGGGTACCCGCGTGCAGGCAATAGCTTTTATTTGTCATCTCATAAAAACCGGCGCAAAGCCTGAATCCGCCGATGGACGCTTTTGGCAAAAGATATAAAGGCTGAGGTGTTTCCCCTTCCATAAAAGATGGCGGCTTTGAACCGACTTTATCCACATCTTTAAAATTGGTGGAAATCGCCTGCGGCTGTTTGAGTATTTTATTAAGTCCGTCGGCCGAAACAATGTCAGTGCTTTTATCTAATATTTTTTTACCAAACCCACCGAATTGCGGATAACCGGCTGTAGTAAAAAACAGGCTTAAAATAAGTATTATAAGAAGTCTCTGAATTTTTTTCATGTGATAATTATTGATGTTTGAATTACAAATCTACAGCCTGCAATCATACTTTGAAGTCAAATCTCCCAATAAACTTCCAGGGGCCATTCAGGTATTCCCATAACTGTAATCCTGTCGTGGGCATTGCGAAAGGAAAAAATTCTTTTTTCAATTCATCCAGCAATTCCCTCTCTTCTATAGCAGTCACTTTATTTTGAACCGTTATATGAGGCCAGATTTTGTGCCTGTCCTGCAATGATAAAAAATCAAACCATTTAACCTGCAGAGACTTGTGCATTAACATCAACTCTTCAGATGCTAATTTAAATGCCACGCCCTTACCGATTGAAACCGGCTCTTTAACTTCTATCATAAATCCTTCCTGATTGGAGCACCATGCTTTTACCGTATCTATCACCGTTAGTTCATAGGGGAGTGCATGGAATAAGGTAAGGTGCGCGTCAATAAAATTTCTTTCTTTCGGAAAATATTTTTGTCGGAGTGTATTGAAATAGGCCGAATCTTTATCAGTGAGTGCTAACGTAAGGATCAATGGAGGTTTTATCATATTCTAAAATAAAGGTTTAATGATAGTTGCTATCGTCACCATGCAATCTCAACCTTCGTGCCATCCGGACTATTTTCAAAACCAAGGTAACAGGTCCGGGAGCCGGCATCCCATGAAGACTTAACATCACTTAGTTTCTCACCCCTGCTATCTGTAACAGACACTGACTTAGGTTTTGCCGGTAACAAAATACGAACACTGTTACTGGTATTTACCGGGCTCTTTGATACGAACGAGTAACTGTTTGTTGAAATATTTTCTTCATAGATTCTGGAAGCCGAAGCCAGCACCTGCGGTTGATTTTTATTGGTAACCCTTGCCAGGTTATACAGCAGCGCCTGGTGCCCGGGCGTAATAGATTTAGTAGCAAGCACCGGTAGTTCGGGATCAAAAAGATCGATCACCGGACCGTGGATAACATAAGGATCACTGCTGACACTTTCATCCATTACCGAAACAATATCATAAGGGCCCCTTTCAACATACAATGAATTTTTAAACACAAGTTTGCCGGCTTGGGCATCCTTTTCATAAGCCTGCTTTACCTGGTCAACAAAAAAGCTGTTATCCGTTTTTTCCATTACAAATTCCTTCGGGTTTCTTCGTATCACATACACTGTGCCCCGACCAAATATAAATTGCTTATCTGTTTTTGGCGGCGCTATATTCATAAGCTTAAACAAATGTTCGGAAGGCGCTGCAAAATGATTGTCTTTTGTGTTCCACCATTCCATCACCGTCTGGTAAGGGTCATCATCCCTGCCAACATAAATCAGTACACCGCCTTTCTTTACCCAGTCTGCAAGATACTGGTGTACCTGTGCGGAAGCAGGTTTCATATTTGAATAACTTACCACCAGTACTTTTATGTCTTTTAAGGTAGCAGCATAAGTAAGATTTTCCATATGCACCGTTTCCACCGGCACACCCAGTTTCAATAACGGGAAGGTCTGACCGTAGAAATTTGAGAACTGCGGATCTTCAAATCCATTGTGAGTAGGGAAGCGCTGGAACATAAGAGAGTTACCCATCAGTATACCTATGCCTTTTGAACCTGATACCCGGTTTTCCGTCAAAGGCATTTTATTCAAAGTATTTACCATCACCTGCATCTGGGTAGAATAATATTTGGGTATCAACACGCGCTCGTTGCTGTTAGCAAGTTTATAAGGATGTGTATAGATGCGTTCCGGCCATGGCATCACTTCATAATCGGCCACCATGGGGTATAACAGTTTAGCGGTAAATGTAGCCTGGTAATTTTGTTGATAATCCTGCCAGTCATGCTGCCTGTCTTCAATAGGATCTGTTAAAAAATACAGTTTCCTTTTTGTAGGTGCTGTCATAGAAACCATCGAGCCATATTCCAGGAATGCATTTTCAAATACCCGTTCTTTTGCCAGGCCGTTGTAATAAGTCCGCTCTCTTGCAGTGCCTGTCCATACTTGCGCGATGTATCCATCGATGTCCGGCAGCGAAGCCAGGCTTGCTTCCGGACTTACTATCTTCCAGGAAGAATAATTAACGAGCGAATGTGTAGGGATGAATACTTTAATAAGTAAGCCTTTGCTTTTGCCATATTCTTTTGCATAAGAGGATACCTCTTTGATAGCATTATAATACAGCTGGTATTTCAATTTACCCGATAGGTAAGTGTTCTCCGGTGATTCATGCTGTGGTCTCCAGGGGAAGCCATAGAACTTCTGCCACTCTTCTTTGAAAGGCCTGCTATATCCGCCCCTGGCCCAGAATTCAGGTTCTTCTAAGAAGATGGTGGTAATACCCGCGTCGATTACTTTCTTAACAACTCCTCTTTTCATATAATCTATAAATGATGCCACCGGTACTACATAAGGAATATTTTTTCCATGCCATATCGTATCGCCATTTTGCGCAACCTGCCCATCGCCGAGATGGTTCTTTCCATCCCATTTCCCTAAAAAATAATCATCATACGATCCCCAGGCGATACCGGTCATAAATTGTGTAACATACCCTCGGTCATGCCATGACTTTACACGCTGTTCGAATGTCATACCGTTACGGTCGCCAGCGCCATAAACAATGGCGATATCCGAACGGATATCTATCTCCGGCAGCCAGGCACTGCCCGTTTGAAAAGCCGTTTTTTCACCAGAAGGAAAGGAATCTGTATTAATAGCCTGTGCATACCCGTTAGAAAAACAGAAGGAGCTAAGTATATAGCAGGAGATAATTTTTTTCAGCATGATTTTACAGATAAACCCAATAGACAATGAATTTTTTACGAATGAGATCAGAAGCGTGGTATTTTAATCAGCTTTTAATACAAAGGCGAACTTCACAAGTCTGAGCAAAGTATAACCAACCAGATGAAATTAATAACTTGTCAGTAAATCGTATCTATTCATGACTTTTTAAGTCTGCCATGAGTGTAATATATCAATATTCAAGACTTCGAAAGTCATTCATAGCCTTTTTTTAAAGATTTGATTTACAAATCCCCTTGCGATAGTGTTCTTCGCATATTCAATCATAAAAAATATGCTGATGAGAAAATTTCTCTTTGTTTGTCATATTATTATCCGATCTCTTAAACGATTCTTTGCTCAGCCCAAAAGGTTCCATCCCCGACTGGCCTTCCGTAAAACCTGGCTTCGGCAAAAATACCGGACGGCGGATATCAACTGCAAGGCTTAATCCCGATGGCACTCCCGATGAGATAAGCGCTTTTCTTAACAACAATGTGACTGACAAAAAAGCAAGGATACTAAACAAATCCGATTTCCAGCAGGAGGCTTCTGTTTCTTCCGATATCAACCTGAACCATTGGTTTTTAATTGATGCTCAAAAAGGTGCTACACTGTCACGCCAGTAGAATATGTACGGCATCCCGGCGCTACGCATAAACTTACCGCAGCGGCAATAAACGCCAGCGCGTTGACCAGATGCTGAGAACCTATGAATTTTTTGAACGGTGGTTACGGTAATGAAAGATGAATAATGATAAGATTGGAGGATGTTACCTAAGGCCTTACATTTAAATGAATGAAATAAAAGCAACATTATACCATAATACGATTGAAGACGTTTGAAGATACTAGAAATGAGTTGTTAATTTACCCCCAAACATATTTAATGTAACCCTGTTAAAAAACTATAGCCAATGAATGTAACAATTGCTGGTATTATGTGAACGATAGATAGACAGTTTTGCTATCAGCCATCAGCTTTCAGCATCCGGAGGAAGGCTGGCAGGAGGTGATCTGCTGATAAAAATTTATCACACTATATCATAGTTTGCTTAACGCTAAGCCGTTTCTTATTTTTTTATTCACTATCCAAATCCTATTTATGAAAAAGATTTTTCTTCAATTAATTTCAATGAGCGCTTTAGTGGTAACAGCAAATGCGCAAAACATTAGTGTTGGCGCACAGTACTCTTTACTAACCGGGCACGGAGCCAACGATAACCATAGTACGCTTAGCGGCGCCACTGTGTTTGGTACTTTTTCTATAAAAGACAACATGACAACAGGAGCAGTCATTCATGCTTATGCTCCGAAGAAATCAAATTACAAAAGTGGTGATTTTGCTTACAAGGCCACCGACGATGTTACCAACATTGCCATCTCGTATGAAATTTCCTTTGGCCCCAAAGGCAGTTCTGTTCAACCATTCATGGGTGTAGATATGGGTCTTAGTACCAGTAATCATAAAGTTGAATATTATAATGATATGAACAAGCTGATTAAAGTAAATCTTAAACAGGCGTATGTTATGATGTCTCCCAAGGCAGGTGTAATTGTCGCTCTTACCAAAACACTTGGAGTTTATTCCCAGGCTCAGTATAATTTTAGTCCCGGTAATGGTGGTACCACTGTTATACATGTACAAAATGCTAAGAGCAGGACTTCCTTTACCACCGAACCTATCAGCAAGTATTATAATATTGATACCGGTATTTATTTGCGTATTGGTAATATAAGGTCAATTTTTAATAATAGAAATTAAGGTTAGTTAATCATACGGTCTTAGGGGTAAGCTTATATAATAGCAGCAAAAAAATTCAATTATACTAAAGGCCGTCGTTTATTGACGGCCTTTAATATTTTGCCGCCTTAATCTATCAAGTTATAAAGACATCTAAAATCCCGGCTGCTTATCTGCGGTTTCAGGCACTGCTTTCCTTGGTATTTTTTCATCGCGCATAGCGGCATAGTAAACTAAGCCGCTACGATAGCAGCTAAATTTTTAAGATCATTTTCAATAAGATGATCGTAAGTATCCACATTACTATGATTTGTATGTGTGCTGTATTCTATAGGTTCCTGGATGAATTGAAATCCTGGCAGACCGACCGCATCAGTTGACAGGTGATTGGTGTCGCAGGGTATTACTTATTGTTATAGTGGCAGCGCCGGAATCCTTATAGGGTGTAAGCCATGAAGCAAGATATTAAGGGCGCTTTCATTAGAAGGGAATCATAACATATACAATTAAGAAAACAAAACAGCGAACCGGCTTATTTGAGATTTGTATCTTTATGGGAAAGGCTTCAACCAATTATTTATGCAAATAATATTCTTTGTAATTCCTG